>VOFE01001883.1_pt1 | contig 78000 bp, 133 predicted proteins | sample 5384071 | NCBI WGS metagenome assembly VOFE01 (sample SAMN12384724, study PRJNA508395) | human gut metagenome | isolation source: healthy gut D | host: Homo sapiens
ACATTCTAGCTTATTTGCTCCAGTTTGTAAACATTATGAAGCAACTTTTGTCACAGAATGTCGAACTTTTTCCTATTTGTTTCTTTTATCATTACCATTACTTTTACATAATCTCTATTCGCACAAAAAAAGGATTAGCAGCCTTTCGAAAATGACACGTTCCTAATCCCCTTTTATTTTCCTATCCTATTCCATTTCTTTCCTTCTCAAAATATCAAACCTATCCAATTCCACGCCAAGATCAATCCACAATTTCTGCTTCGGATGCGGCGCACTCTCCATCTGGTTCTCTTCATCATCCCAGATCCCCTTCACCGTAACGCAGACATTCTCACCATCCGGTTTCATCACTTCAATTTCTTCTCCAACCGAAAACTTATTCCTCTGCTCAATCGCATATCTGCTTTTTCATTCTTCTCCCCAATAATCCCCAGATACGTATACTCCTTCACATACGTATTACTGTCATAAATCTGGCTCTCATGATCCGGCTTCCCATAGAAAAATCCCGTAGTAAACTGCCTGTACGTACAGTTCGAGATCTGATCCCGATACCACTCCATATTCTCCTCATACTTCTTAGGGCTCTCCAGATAATCATCAATAGCCTTACGATAAGTCCTTGCCACCGTCGCCACATACAGCGCCGTCTTCATTCGTCCCTCAATCTTAAAACTATCAATTCCCGCATCGATCATTTCCGGAATGTGTTCAATCATGCACAGGTCCTTGGAATTGAAAATGTATGTTCCTCTTTCATTCTCATACACCGGCAGATACTCCCCGGTCTGGACTCTTCCACGACCGCATACTTCCAGCGGCAGGGATGTGTACACGCACCCTGGTTGGCATCTCTTCCCGTGAAATAATTGGACAGCAGACATCTACCCGAGTACGAAATACACATCGCCCCATGAATAAACGTCTCGATCTCCATCTCCTCCGGAATATGCTCCCGAATCTCTTTGATCTCCGCCAGCGACAGCTCCGCGCTGTCACGACGCGCTTCGCCCCCTGTTCATACCAGAACTGATACGTTCCATAGTTCGTATTATTCGCCTGTGTACTGATATGCCGCTCAATCTCCGGGCACACTTCCATCGCAATCCGATACACTCCCGGATCCGAAATAATGAGTGCATCCGGTCCGATCTCTTTCAATTCGGCAAAGTAAGCGCGTACGCCCTCAAGATCCTGATTATGCGCAAGAATATTTACAGTGACATAGACTTTTACGCCATGCTCATGCGCAAACTCCACACCTTCTTTCATATCTCCCATCGAAAAGTTCTTCGCCTTCGCGCGGAGTCCGAAGACTTCTCCGCCGATATATACGGCATCTGCGCCGAAGATCACTGCTACTTTTAATACTTCAAGACTGCTGGCTGGAACCAGTAATTCCGGTTTTCTCATGTTGTTTCCTCTCTCTTCTCATGGCTTTTCATCGTGATCGCGATTCCATCTCCCAGCGGCACGACCGATGTCAGCAGCCCTTCATTGTGTGTCAGTTCAAATAAGTATTCCCGCATCCGTTTGTGGATCGTGCGGTTCCGGCGTTCCACGGCGAAGCGGGATTCGATGACGTCGCCGTCCTGCAGCACGTTGTCGGTGATCAGTACGCCGTTCTTATCAAGGACACGCAGGACTTCCGGCAGGAAGTGGATGTACTGTCCCTTAGCGGCGTCCATAAAGATAAAATCGTACGGGCCATCCAGGGTTTTTAAGACTTCTGCAGCGTCTCCGGGATCAGCGTGATGCGGTCGGCAAAGCCGGATTTTTCGAAGTTCTCCCGTGCGATCGGGATGCGTTTTTCGTAATTTTCTATTGTGGTAATCTCTGCGTCCGCTTCACCGTACTGTGCCATGAAAACAGCAGAGAATCCTACGGCAGTTCCTACCTCCAGGATTCTCTTTGGCTGTTTCATCTTTAAGAATACTTTTAAAAAGCTCTGCATTTCACGGCGAATGACCGGCACCCGGTCCTGTTTGGTACCGTCCGCTCCAGATTTTCCAGAAACGGGGTGTGGTAAGGTGTCCAGGGAATTGATGTAGGTTACCATTCGTTCGTCTATTATCATGTAAGATTCCTCTTGTTTTGCAAACGTGCGTTATTCCGCGGACGGCTGTCCTTCGGTGTTGACGCCCGCCAGGATTTCCAGCATTTCATCGACGGTCTGTGCGGTGTTCAGCACGTAGGAACCGTCCTTGATGCCGCCGTAGTAGCCGGACAGGCGGTACTGGACTTCGAAAACCAGAAGGCTTTCGTCGATCAGTCCGTTGTCTTTCAGGGGTTCGCCAAGTTCTTTCGCCTCCATGCCGGAACGCACCTGTACGGTGACTTCCTTTTCTTTTCCTCTGGATGCGACTGGCTCCTCGGCAAACACGTCATGTCCAAACTGATATGAAGTTTTCGCTGCCAGAATGATCACAAGAATCACGCAGACGTAAATGAGCAGGCGCACGGTTCCTTTCGCACCTGTCAGCGCTGCGCGGTATCCGGCATCCCTTTTCTTTTCGAACATGGGCGCTCTCCTTTTGATTTTCGGTTTTAGATTTCCGGTACTCCGATGCGGATTGCCTCTGAAATGCAGTCCTGCACCTTCTGTACCATCTTACAGACCTCGAGTTCCGCTTCAAGATAGGCGTTTGCTTTCTCGCTTTTGCGGAGTGCGTAGGAATCCCGCTCGAGGGAATCTACGGCGTCGTAGAGGTCTACGTTTTCTGACTGCTGCAGTCGATAATTGCGGATTCGATAGTCATCGACCCGGCTTTTTAGTTCCGGGTCTTTTTCGAGTTCCTGTTCCATACATAAGTAATTCTGATATGCCCTGCTCTCCCGCATTTCTTCGATGAGCGCGTTCAGGCACTCTGTTACTTTGTCCATGGCATTTATGCCTCCATGATGATCGGAAGGATCATCGGTCTTCTCTTTGTTTTCTTCCATACATAATCGCCGAGGGCATCTTTGATCGTGGATTTGATCTTGCCCCAGTCGGAGATATTTTTGGAAAGGCAGCCATCCAGCGCCTCTTCTACAACTTCTCTTGCCTCGCCCATCAAATCCTCGGATTCGCGTACATAGACGAAACCGCGGGATACGATGTCCGGTCCGGCCAGAAGCTGGTTCGTTCTCTTTTCGAGAGTCAGTACAACGACCATGATACCGTCCTCTGCCAGATGCTGGCGGTCACGCAGCACGATATTGCCGACGTCGCCGACGCCGAGACCGTCCACCATGATGGCTCCGGTGTGGACTTTGCCAGTTACTGCTGCGCCGTCCTCATCGAGTTCCATGACATCACCGGAATACATGAGGAAGATGTTCTCTTTCGGGATGCCGAGGCTCTGTGCTACTTCTGCGTGTGCTTTTAAGTGACGGTATTCACCGTGCACCGGGATCGCGTATTTCGGTTTTACCAGGGAGTAGATCAGCTTGATATCCTCCTGGCAGGCATGTCCGGATACGTGAACGTCCTGGAATACGACGTTGGCACCCTGTGCAGACAGTTCGTTGATGACGTTCGAAACGGCTTTTTCATTTCCCGGGATCGGGTGGGAGCTGAAGATCACGGTGTCTCCCGGCAGAATCGAGATTTTTTTTGTGCAGGTGTGCTGCCATGCGGGACAGTGCTGCCATCGCCTCGCCCTGGCTTCCGGTGGTGATCAGGACAAGCTGTTCGCCGGTGTAGTTTTTCATCTGCTCCACATCGATCAGGGTATTTTCCGGGATATTGATGTAGCCCAGCTCCTGCGCGATGGAGATGATGTTGACCATACTGCGGCCTTCGATGACAACTTTACGGTACCGTATTTATAAGCAGAGTTGATGATCTGCTGCACACGGTCGACGTTCGATGCGAAGGTTGCGATGATGATTCGGGAATTCTGATGCTCGGCAAACAGGCCGTCGATCGTCTTTCCTACGGTCCGCTCGGACATGGTAAAGCCCAGGCCGCTCTGCATTGGTACTGTCGCACATCAGCGCCAGCACACCCTTTTTTCCGATCTCTGCGAATCTCTGCAGGTCGATGACATCACCAAAGACTGGTGTGTAGTCGACTTTGAAGTCTCCGGTGTGGACGATGATGCCAGCCGGGGAGTAGATTGCCAGTGCTGCTGCATCTGCAATACTGTGGTTTGTTTTGATAAACTCAATGCGGAATGCGCCCAGGTTGATGGACTGTCCGTGTTTGATGATTTTCCGTTTTGTGGTGCGGAGCAGGTTGTGCTCCTTTAATTTGTTTTCGATCAGGCCAATCGTCAGTTTGGTGGCGTAGACCGGCACGTTCACTTCTTTTAAGATGTAAGGCAGGGCTCCGATATGGTCCTCGTGGTAGTGGGTGATGACGAAGCCTTTGACTTTGTCGATGTTTTCTTTCAGATATGTTACATCCGGGATGACCAGGTCGATACCGAGCATGTCGTCTTCCGGGAATGCAAGTCCGCAGTCTACGACGATGATACTGTCCTCATACTCGAAAACGGTGATGTTCATACCGATCTGTTCCAGACCGCCAAGCGGTATAATTTTTAATTTACTTCCATTATTCTTTTTCAAATAGCACCTCCGCGCATGTTTTCCAAACGATTCCGTTACCGGTACGGCTTCACGCACGCATCCCCTGAGCGTCACTTCAGGCTGATGGAGCATGTCCCGCACCTGCAGGATTTGCCCTTTAAAGCGCTGTCCCGGTCCCGCTTTGTCTGCGTCCCGGTATGGCTTCAAAACGGCTGGTTCAATAGGTGATGTCTGCCTCGTCATCCAACATGGAAGCAAATACGCCGGAAACGGCATCGAATTCGGTGTCGTCTTCTACCATAACATACTCTGCCTCTGCGTCGGTATCGGTGGAGATATCCTTCAGAATATAGGCATTTGCCTCATCGTCCTTTGAATCGGATACCAGAATATAGTTGACTCCGTTGATTCTGGTCTGCTCCTCCACGTAAAATTCTTCTTTGCCGCCATCATCTGTTACAAATGTTATTTTTTCCATACAATATTCCTTTGTTCAGTTTTCCTGTGATTCCTTCTGATGGGAAAGATAGTCCAGATATCCCTGCAGGATAAAAACAGCTGCAATCATATCTACGTACTCCTTGCGGTTTTCCTGCGGATTCCGGTTTCCATCATGGTGCGGTCTGCTTCGACCGTTGTCAGCCGCTCGTCCCACATGACAACGGGCAGACCTGTCCGTCTCTCCAGCATTTCTTTGAACTCGAGAGATTTTTCGCCCGCTCTCCGATGTCGTTGTTCATATGTTTCGGGAAGCCGAGTACGATTTTTTCCACGCCGTACTCTTTTGCTATCTCTTCAATCCGGCCAGCGTCTGACGCAGCTTATTCTCCGATTTTCTGCGGACAATTTCGATTCCCTGCGCAGTAAGACCCAGGGCGTCGCTGACTGCCACCCCTACTGTTTTTGAGCCGTAATCTAATCCCATTATTCTCATAGTTGATTACGCTCACTTCCAGGATTCATTTTTGATGTACTCTTTTAACAGTTCCTCTACCAGTTCATCACGCTCCACTTTCATGATCAGGCTTCTGGCCCCCTTAAAGCTTGTGATGTACGTCGGGTCGCCTGACATGATATAGCCTACGATCTGGTTGACTGGATTATACCCTTTTTCTACCATGGCGTTGTAAACGGTTTCGAGTACCTCTTTTACCTGAATCTCCGGCTCTGTTTTTACTTTAAAATATTGTGTGTTACTTAATCCTGACATTCTTTTCACGTCCTCGTATTTATTGATATCATTTATATTCTAATACATGTTATGGGAAATTTCAATCGTGAAATTGCCCAACTATTTGAATGTTACAGTTCACTGCATCTCAGCGAACTGTAACATTCAAAGCCCGCATGGAAAATTTTGCTTTGCGAAGGGGCGGCAGCTATTTCTGATGTTATTTTATCCCTGAAAACGCCGCATTATTCATATGAATTGGAAGTAAAAATCATTTCCAGGATTCTCTGGGCACAGGCGGTCAGGTCTTTTCCTCGAGATACTGGTCATTTTCGGCACTCAGCGCATCCAGGATTTCGCGGCGGTCGGTATCGGTTCCCGGCATCACAAGATCATTTCCGGCGGCGATGCATTTTGCGGCGGAGGAGCCTCCGTCGGCGTTTGTTGTGGTCCAGTCGGTCATGATGATGCCGGCAAAGCCCCATTCCTTTCTTGCAGCGGTTGTGCACAGATCATAGCTGTTGGCGGTGTGGACACCGTTTACCTTGTTGTAGAATGTCATAATTGCCTTTGGCTGGGATTCTTTGATTGCAATTTCGAAGCCCTTCAGATAGATCTCACGCAGGGGCGCGCTCGGAGACGATGCTCGATACGCCGCGGCGGTTTTCTTCCTGATTGTTGCAGGCGTAATGTTTGATGGTCGTTCCGACCCCGTACCGGCTCTGGACGCCTCTTGTAAGGGCTGCCGCCATTTTTCCGCTGACAAGCGGATCCTCAGAATAATATTCGAAGTTGCGTCCGCAGAGCGGATTGCGGTGGATGTTCATGCCCGGTGCAAGCCAGAGGGTCACGCCGAACTCCTCCAGCTCTGCGCCGATCATGCCTACTTCCTCGAGAAGCTCTGTGTCGAATGTCTGCGCCAGAAGCGTTCCGACCGGGATCGCACTGCAGTACTGATAATAATCTTCTCCGTCGGTGTGGAGGAATTCGGTTCCAAAAATACGGTTCTCGAGACGCTGATACATGTTCATTTTGTAAACACTGCCGTCCGACGGATTTTTTTCTGATAATGGGAGGTGATGCGGATGCCTGCCGGTACCCGTCAGCCAGAATGACATTGGCAACACCGTATTTTTCCAGCAAGGAGGCGGTTGTCTCCCCGGCTGCACCCGGTACGGTAACGGCAGCGGCTCCGATGATTTCTTTGCTTCCGCTGCTGCGGTACCGCAGACAAGAGCCGTTTTTTCTTCCGGTGTCAGCTTCTGAGCGAGTTCGGCGGCTTTTTCCCTTGCCTTGTAATCGTACACCATTTTCAGGCTTTGGAGTTACAAGTGTAAACCTGTTTGATTCAGGACTTTCATTACCAAGCAATCCTACGACCACATTAGCGGTAAATTTCTACTTTCGTAAGGAAGTATAGTCAATCTCCCCTAAATATGTTTTACGCTATCTTAATTCCGCTGTTTAATATTTTGATCTTGTTAACCTTAATCCATTCGATTAGAGCCTTTTCTTTGCTGTAACACTTATCAAATTCAGAAATACATTTGTTTTTATCTATATCTTTGGTTCTGTAATCGTAACAGTATAATAGGAATGATGAATACCAGTCTCGTTGTACCTCAATACCATCTTGCTAGCTTATACATTCGCTCAGATAGTTTCTTTTTAATATAGTCATCAACAGTATAGTCGTACTGTGAAGCTCTATAATCATTAGATACTTCAATATATATACCACCTGATGCCTTGAATTTCTGTTCTACAGCAGCTTGAAACCCAGAAGGGCATCTATTCTTTATAGACTTGCCAAAACGCTTTTTCCTGTTAAACTTGCCTTTACTATTAACAGTAGTATCTTTAGCTCGTTTCATAAGCTTACTTGCATTTTTAGGTTCTGTGACGAATGTATCTCCAAGACTTCGCAGATAGTTAGCATCTTCGTTTATTGCAAGCTGTCTGTTTATGGCATTGATACGACAAAGTTCAGAGTGCTTTGATTTCAGCTTCTTATAATGATTAGAATATCTCCAAGTCTTGCGGCCTTTTTTAACAGTACCATCATCATTATAATTTTGCGGATTAGTCGCACGTCTTGACCTATCCATCGCACGGTAAAGCAGCCGTTCTTTTCTCTCAGAAGTCTGTATGCTGTTGCCACGCTCTGAAAGATTCTTCAGCCCGACCTCAGTATTAGATGTATAAGCAACTGTCTGTGTCCCTATATCAGCACCGATCATACCTTTACCGAACTTATGTCTTGGACTGCCGAATCTATCATATTTAGGCTTAGCCTTGCCTTCTATGGTCAGATGCAGATATACTCTGTACTTACCTCTTATCAACCTTGGAACAAGCGTAGCATAGCAGGGTCTGTATGTATCTATGCAATAGCCATCTTTAATAAGAGTTTTAACAGCCCTGTCATCCAAAATATCAGATTCGGCAAGATATGATAAAACCGCGTCTACCTCATCCTGCTGGAATCTATCATTTATTTGTGTTCCAAATACCATCCTGCCAAGTTTGAAATGAAGTTTATTATCTGTAACGGATATAGGTATACCACGATTCATCTGTTTTGCCCTTATACAAGGTAGTTCTCCATATCTTGAGAAATGAATGGTATTACCATTACCATACAAGCATTTTTCGATACCTCGCCATATATCTTCAGCTTTTGTGAGCGCAAACACCGCATCTATACTGTATTTCTTGCCTATAGGAATCATGGATGTCCTGCAGTAATCCCATGTAACATTATAAGATTTCTGCATATCATTAAGTTGTTTAGCATAAGTTTTTCGTTTATCCCTATCTTTAGTATTACCATACAGAAATAATAATTTACGGTATCTCTTTGTACGCATAAGTTGGTCATAATTCTTTCTCATAAGACCTACAAGCTCATTTACCTGCTTTTCTGATTTTATTCGATAGCTTTACAACTTTTTGTATATCATTTTTTTGTAGTATCTGTTTGAGAGTCATATCTACTTTCCCATTTAATACTGAAAATCTGAACTTTGGACACCAAATGATATGATACTGTATCAAATATTTTGCAATGCGAAGCACTATGATAGGGTTTCCTGCTCATCATTTGTTCTCCTAACTGATATCTTTTCCTGAATTCCTCGACGCATTAAATCAAGGAATGTAATTGTTTTCCTTCCTCAACAGAATAGATACGAGCAATATTTTCCAGTTCTTTTTTCCACTCCATAGGAATTGAAATGTTAATTTGTACATTGTTTGATTTCGGTCTTCCCATGCACTTAACCTCCTTTTTATCTATGCATATATTATACATCTATTCTATGTAAAAACCAAGTAAAAAATATGTGGCTTTCATCCCATAGGCAAGCCTATGGGTTTTCGCCACTAATTTATAACCTCTCAGACACGTATACTGTTATCGAAAAGCTTGTAGATTGAATTTTTTCCGCCATTGCCCATACTAATAACAGATATGTCAACAACGATTAGGAGGATTATAGTTTTATGCATATGCCAGAAATTCAATCTGTTTTAAACGAGAAGAACATCTCTTTTTCTTATGTCGAAGAGGACAACTGCGGAAGCATCGACTTTGAGCACCGCGGTCTGCGGTATCATATCTGGGAATTTGCAGACGATGTGGAGCCGGTCGGCGTGGAGACCAATCTGCGGTATGCAGGGCGCGATGAGGAAATCGAAGGCGATTACGATACGATTCTCGCAGAACATTTAAAGAAAGAATTTTAAGCGATTTCATTTCATTTTTGGGAAAAGATGTGTATTTTATGACGCCAGTTCTTCAACCACAGCTCGAAAAAAGTCACGCTGGAACAGTATGAAATGCTTCCAGAAGAGAAACGCTTCGAAGTTTTTGACGGTGTCGTCTACGACATGGCAAGCCCTTCGCAGGTTCATCAGGCACTGTCCATGCAGCTTTCCACACTCATCAATATTTACATTCTTCGCAAAAAATCATATATTTTCTAACGCTGCCAGAAACAGCTCATAGAAATCATCTTCCCCTTCAAGCGCCGGGGAATTTTCTCAGCCGCCATTGGTGCTGCGTTTGATTTCTGCGTAAAATTCTTCACCTGCCATGGCAAGATCCATTTCATAGATGGAAACGCCATAGGCATGGCAGATTTCGCAGAATGCGTGGATTGGATTCGGATTTTCCCTTGTCTGAAGCAGTTTTTCACGCAGAATGGGGTCTGCCTTTGCTTTTTTTCTGCCAAGCTTTTGCCTGCACTGCAGGGAAGTTCTTTCATCGCCATGATTGCTGTTCTCAGACATCTGCGAGCCGTAACTTTTCTCAATCAGTTCGTTTTTTGTCAATAAATGATTTCTTGACGCTTTCAGATCTCTGTGATACAGTAATGGCAGAAACGAGGTGATTGCATGAAAAACACATTTGAGCAACAGATTTACGAGATCTTTGGAACAACGGACCCAAAGGAGCTGCGCAAGCTTTCCAAAGACGCGGAACAATACCAGCAGTTAGCGAAAAAGAAGCACTGCGCCATGCGGCTGGAAGAAAACCAGCTTTTTCGCTGCCACAAATCATTCAGATGGCTGCCATGCAGCAGCAGGGAAAAAGTATTGCCGAGATCGCGCGCACCTTTCAGGTCAGCAGACAGACAGTATACAATCAAATTGCCCGTGCCCACTGTTTCAGCACGGATCCCGATGTCAAAACGCGGATGTGTTTTCTTTACCGCGATCAGCTTTGCACAACGATTGATATTGACTTCCGTCATGAGAAAATTGCAATCCAGAATTACACAAAAAAAATTCCGCTTCGTGCCTTTGGCGTTGTGGAGCATCCGACCTGGGATGATTTTACCTGGTTTCTGGAAAGCCGCTGTTTTCCCAAAACACGCGATCATGCCAAAGATATTTTAAAAGAAATGGGACTTCCCTTTTTATGATCCGCTGCTTATCATTGAAAAAACAGATGGGCGAATGGTACCGGTGACGAGCAATGGATCCTGATTCTGAAAAATAAGGAGGCATGCCATGGAACAGATCCGTCTTGATCATCAGCTACCTGTCAAAAAAAAACAGATCACACCTCAAAAGGGGACCAGCTCAAGTGGAAAATCGGTAATATCTGGTACAAATCCGACTATATGGGATATGAGGGACTCTCGGAGACACTGGTGTCTCATTTACTGCAAAAAGCACTCTTTTCCCACCCGTTTGTCCTGTATCAGCCTGTTCGGATTGCATACCGCGGCACTCTCCGCAGTGGCTGTTCCAGTCCTGATTTTCTAAAAGCAAATCAGATGCTGATCCCATTGGAAAAACTGTACCGTCAGAATACCGGAGACAGTCTGGCAATCACGCTTGCTGCTTTTTCAGAACCGGCGGAACGCATTCGTTTTCTGGCAGATCAGATGGAACACATGACGGAATTCAGAATTTCGGTGCATATCTGACCGCTATGCTGGAAATTGATGCCTTCTTTCTAAACGAAGACCGGCACACCAACAACATCGCTGTTCTATATGATACAGAAACAGAGCAATATTCTCCAAGTCCTCTATTCGATCAGGGTTTATGCCTGTTTGCAGACATTAGCAATGACTATCCTCTGGATCTGCCGATGGATGTCTGTATAGAACGCATCGAAGCCAAACCTTTCAGCTCTGATTTTGATACACAGCTGGATGCTGCGGAGGAATTATACGGTATCCAGCTTCACTTTTCCTTTACTGCAAAAGATGTCTGCACGGAACTGGCTTCTCTGGCGATTACTATCCTCTGGAAATCCGCCAGCGTGTTGAGCAGATCATACGCCGACAGATGCGCAAATATGGATATCTGATGCGCAGTTAGAGTCGAAAAGAAAACAGTACAGAAAAGTCCCCACGCTGTGTGTGTCTTCTGTACTGTTTTCTTTTTTGACCTTTTTACACGATCTTATGCCATTTTCTTAAATACCGGAATCGAATCGATTGGGTGCGGCGGCAAGAACGGTCTGTCCGCCTTCGTACACTTTTCCGTCTCTGGTGTCTTCCCAGCGTCCTTCCGGAAGATATACTTCACGCTCAAACTCGTTCAGATGGAAAATCGGCGCTACCAGGTATTCGCTTCCGAACATATACTGATCCTGCAGCTCCCAGCATTTTTTGTCATCCGGGAACTCGTAGAACATGGTACGGATCAGCGGAGAACCGTTTTCGGATGCCTCGTCATACAGCTGTTTGATGTAATCGTGCATGCTGATGCGGATGTCGTAATATTTCTTCATGATCCGGTAATTTTCTTCTCCATAGCTCCACAGTTCATTGGACTGGCCGGTATACAGGTAGCCGCCGCCAAAATCACGGTCATCGAGCGGTGGAATGTTGTGCGGTCCGCGGTCGCCGTGCATACGAAAACAGCAGAGTAAACGGCAAACTCATACCAGCGGATCAGAAGCTGCTGAAAATCCGGGTCGTTGACATCATCTGTCATAAAGCCGCCGATATCGGTTGTCCACCACGGAATGCCGGCAAGACCCATATTAAGGCCGGCCTGGAGCTGATCATAGAAGGCTTCAAAGGTACTCGGCACATCGCCGGACCATACAACATTTCCGTATTTCTGGCTTCCGGCCCAGGCGCAGCGAAGCAGGTTTACAATATTTTCTTCTCCTTCTGCTTTCATGCCGTCATAGAAGACACGGCTGTACAGCTGCGGATAGATATTGCTGCAGGAAAGAGCAGGTCCGTCGATATAGCGGTAATGATCGAAATCGTAAACGCCGAAATCCGGTTCTGAGTTGTCCAGCCAGAAGGCATCGATTCCAAAATCATAATAGTTTTTCTTGCAGACTTCCCAGACGTATTTTCTGGTTTCCGGGTTGAACACATCGATTTCCACGCAGTCCCCCTGGAAATCATACGTCTGCAGGGCGCCGCGCTCTGTTTTAATCAGCAGGCCGCGGTCCAGCATCGGCCAGAAATTCTCGCTCTTCCGGTCTACGCTTGGCCATACGGAAACGATAACTTTGATTCCCATGGAATGCAGTTCGTCCACCATGGCTTTTGGATCCGCCAGTATTTTTCATCGAATTTCCAGTCGCCCTGTACGGTCCAGTGGAAGAAATCGATGACAATCTGATCGATTTTGATGCCTTCCTTCTGGTAGCGGCGTGCCACTTCAAGCACTTCCTCCTGCGTACGGTAGCGCAGCTTTGCACTGCCACAAGGCCCATACGGTCCTCCGGGAATTTCGGCGCGCGGTACCGGTCACTGCGGTGTAATTTTCAGGATCTCTTTCGGTGTATCGGCTGCGGTCAGCCAGTAGTCCATATCTTTGGTCGAGCGTGCAGTCCATTCGGTGTAGTTCTTTCCGAAGGTTACCTGTCCGACAGCCGGATTGTTCCACAGCATACCATATCCTAAGCTGGATACGGCGAATGGTACGCTGATCTGGGAGTTCCGCTGCGCCAGCTCCAGGGTGCATCCCTTCAGATCCATGTATTTCTGCTGATACTGGTCCCATTCCGAAAATCTTCTCTTCGTCGTTGCTCTCAAATTTCAGGTTCAGGCTGTATTCGCTTCCGCCGATCACACCTTTCCACTCACGGTTGACCGTTTTAAGCAGCGGCTCTCTTTGCTGATCGTTCCGTCGTAGCAACGGTGATATTCTCTTAAAATTTCCTGTTCTTCTTTGTAGAAGGTGATAACTCCTGCAAAGTTGACCACAGCACGGATTTTTCCATTGGTGATCGATGCGCTGGTTCTTTTTTTCCCATCGATCCGTCGATTTCCAGATGATCGACCGCAAACTGCTCTGCTTTTGCCTCTGTTTTTTCCGGCACTTCGGTCAGCGCCCAGTCCTTTCCGGAAAATCCCGGAAGCATCGTTGCGCGGACACGTAAGGAATCTTTTCCCCACGGCTCAATCCGCAGTGTTTCTCCGTTTGCCTGTGCAATTAACACACCATTTTTTGTCTGAAAACGCATTGTTTTATTCTCCTTTTTTGAAAAAGAGGTCACAGAAAAATTTGCTTTTCCGTGCCTCTCCCTCCCTATATTCTTACATTCCGATGCTTATGCAACAACAACTTCGTTCGCATCTGCTGCCAGCACAGCCTCTTTCTTCTCGTTTCCGACGAATACTTCTACTTTCAGTTCGGTATGTGCACCTTCTACGGATACTTTCACTGTGTCGCCGTCTTTGACTGCTTTCACGGTGAATACGGTGTTTCCGTGGATATCCGAAACCTTTGTCTCAGCTGCGTCTTTTAACTGATATACGCATACGTTTGCATGGTCCGCGTAGTCATAATCCGGTTTGGTGTCGCAGTTTCCTCTGACTACGATGCTGTTTTCTCTTACATACAGCGGCATGGAGAAGTAGTCATAGGTTCCCTGGAACCATCTGCCGCCTTCTTTTGTCTCGCCGGTCAGAAGTTCTGTCCAGGTGCCTTCCGGCAGATAGTACTGTGCTACCTTGTCCTCACGGAAATCATGGCTCCAGAACCCAAATCCGGAAAGCTGTAAGGATAATCCGCCACGCAGACTTTCTTCCATGGATTCATAATCAGACCAGCAGTCTCCGCCCCAGTGTACCGGGAATTTCTGTCCACCTGCGGTAGCAGATCTCGCAAACAGTACTGCCTCATCTTTTCCTTTCTTTTTCTCAAGAACTTCAAATACAGCTTCATTATATAAATAGGTATAATAATTGTGCATTTTTTCCGGATTTTTCTTGTCATAGTAAACGCAATCGGTTGGAATTCTCTCACCAAAATCTGTCTTGAAACAGTCAACACCCATATCAACCAATGCTTCGAGTTTCTTCTGATACCATTTCTTTGCCTCCGGGTTGGTAAAGTCGACGATTGCCATGCCCGGCTGCCACATGTCCCACTGCCATACAGAACCGTCCGGACGCTTCAGGAAATATCCGCCTTCCATGCCCTCGTCAAACATCACGGATTCCTGTGCAATATATGGATTAATCCATACACAGATCTTTAATCCCTTTGCTTTCATACGGGAAAGCATCCTCCGGGATCCGGGAATACACGCTCATCCCACAGGAAATCGGTCCAGTGGAAATCTTTCATCCAGAAGCAGTCAAAATGGAATACTTTAAGCGGAATTCCACGATCGAGCATACCATCGATAAAGCTCATAACTGTTTTTTCATCATAGTTTGTGGTAAAGGATGTGGAAAGCCACAGACCAAAGGTCCACGCCGGAGGAAGTGCCGATCTGCCTCGAAGGTGTAAGCAAAGACACCTTTTCTCTGTACGCGGACCTGTACGCTTCCAGTATCAAGAACTGCCTCATCCTCGTTGATCGTTACAGTTACGTCCTCGTATACGCTCTCTGTTTTGTCGAAGGACGGAACTTTGTTGTCGTAGGCTTCGTAGTGCCATGCCTCCATGGAGATGGTGTCCGGTGTATGTGCTACGAACTCAACGGTGATGGTCGGCAGGTTCAGGGTCATGCCTCTGTGCTCAATCGGACGTGTGGTAGCCAGGATACGCATACCGCCTGGAATCTGCTCTACTTCATAAGCCTGCATTGCATGGGATGCATTTGCTTTTTCACTTGGAAGCCAGTAACCTTCTGTGAATTTCATGTTTTCATTACCTCCTGATTTGATGCGCCCTGAAACAGAGGATGAAAAGCACTCTCTTTTCATCATTTTTTACAGAATTCCTGTTTCAGGCTGACGTTTTTGGTAATTTTATCCTACCACACTCTTCCTGTCGAAAACAGGGCGGATTCTGTGAAAAAATACGGCGATATTATCTTTTTTCCGGTTTGAACCTTTTCTGGTTCCAATATGCAAAACGGAGTGTATCCCGCAAAAAAGCATCCTGTTGCATTTCCAGTTACTTTTGCCGGGACACACTCCCATCTTTCTTCTTTTGTTTTTTTTCTTTATGCCACAATCAGATAAGCAACAACTGCCAGCAGAATCTGCAGGATCACAAAGCGGATCACAACCTGACTGTCGGACCATTTGTATTTCAGGCGGACATGGTCATGCAGCGGTGTTCTTGTATTTTTGAGGATCGCGATTTTCAGGAAACGGAGTAAAAATACTTTGACAAGACCGATTCCTCCGTCGACGATCATCACGCCTGCCATCAACAGATATAAAAACGGATGGCGGGACTGCATGGCAAGGATGGCGATGTAGAAGCCAAGTGCTCTCGAACCGGCATCGCCCATCAGCATGCTGCTCGGCGAGGTGTTGAAATACAGGTACGCGAGAAGCGCTGCAACGAACAGGTAATTGGCTACGGTGAAGCTTCCGAGGACATCGTGGAAAATCATACTGAACGCGAAGATAACCACGCAGGAAAGGCTCGCGCAGAGTCCGTCGACACCGTCGGAACAGTTTGTAACGTTGATCGAAATCCAGATCAGGATGATGCCGAGGATTATGTAGACCACTTTCGGAATGGTAAGGGACATGCTTCCGAAGTAGATCGTGGTGGAATTGTAATTCACAAAGGTGATGACGGTCACAATGGAGATGACGAGGTCAATCGCGCCTTTTTTGTAATCGCTCCACGGGGTTTCGGATGCATCGTCGAGGTAGCCGCTCAGCATGATGCAGACGAGCAGGATCGCGTAGATCACATACTCGGCGCCAAGAGGCAGGAACAATACGCTTCCGATCAGGAAACAGATGACGATCACAAGGCCGACGCCGCGCAGTTTTCCGCGGGAGAGGCCGCCGTTTACGGCAAATTCTCTGCCGTGATCGCTCGGCAGAAAGGAAAATGGATGCTTTAACGCCAGAAAGGTCAGCAGAAAGGTGACCACGATTCCCAGCATGGCGATCTGGCCGGGATTTAAAAAGTTACTCCATACTTGATACATACGTTTTCTTCCTTCACTTTTCTTTAGATTGAGTTTGCACGAAGCCGTATTTGACGTGGCTTTGTGTTCATTTATTATAACAACTTCATACAAAAATTGCTATACCCAATTCGGGGGTTTCGTGATAAGATAGTGATACACTAAGTTGAACAAAAAAAAGGAGTTTTTATGCCACGCAAAGATCATCTGCCGCGCCAGACACGCCAGGAACACATCACGCTGCAGCCGAACCGCAGCATCGAATTTCGTGTAACCGACGATTTCGGCAGTTTTTCGCCGCCGCACTGGCACGACGCGCTGGAAATTATTTATATTCTGGAGGGTTCCTCCATTGTCATGCTCTCGGACCGCACCAAGACCGTCCTTCCGGGTCAATTTCTGCTGATCAATTCCGGGCGTATCCACACGGCGCGCTGTCCGTCCACGGAAACCGCTCGATTCTGATGCAGATTCCGGATGCGTTCCTTGCGAACTATCTGCCTGATCCGTCACAGCTCTGGTTCTCGATTGACTACGACAGTACGAATCCGGAAGTGCAGAAAAATATCAGCCAGTTCCGGCGTCTTCTGCTTTCGATGATGCAGCTTCATGAGGAAATGCCCGACGGCTATCTTCTGACGTTCCAGCGGGAGCTTTTTACGTTTCTCGATCTGCTCTACACGAAATTTTCCGAGAAGAGCCGCTTGCGCACCACCCGATGAGCTCCCGGACGCAGACACGGCCCGATACGATTCTGACGTACACGCAGGAAAATTACCAGCAGTACCGATTACGCTGAAGGAGGCTGCCGATGTTGTCTCGCTGCAGCCGGAATATTTCTGCCGGTTCTTCCGCCAGAACATGGAAACGACGTATCTGGAATACTTGAATTCCTACCGTCTTTCCCGCATCTACCGCGACCTGATCGCCACGGATCTGCCGGTCGGCACGCTCGCGGAAAAGCATGGTTTTACAAACGATAAGCTGTTTCACCGCCTCTTCCGCGAGCGGTTTCACACGACGCCGCTGCAGCTTCGGAAGGCAGCACGCGAGAAAGGATCCTGATAGCTTTCGCTGTTTTAATATCTTTGAGAATGGGAGTTTAACACGATGACAAAAGAAGAACTGGCGCTTGCCGTCATTGAACGTTTGAAACAAGAATATCCTGACGCCGACTGTACGCTTGACTATGACCAGGCGTGGAAGCTGCTCGTCAGTGTCCGCCTGGTACCGCACAGTGCACCGATGCGCGGGTCAATGTTGTGGTGGAGGATCTCTACGCAAAGTATCCTGATATCGATGCGCTGGCAAACGCGACACCGGAGGAAATCGAGGAAATTGTGCGGCCGTGCGGCCTTGGAAAGAGCAAGGCACGCGACATCAACGCCTGCATGCGCATGCTGCGCGACGAGTACCACAGCCAGGTGCCGGATGACTTTAACGCACTTTTGAAGCTCCCGGGCGTGGGACGGAAAAGTGCGAACCTGATTATGGGCGATGTATTCAAAAAGCCTGCGATTGTGACGGATACGCACTGCATCCGGCTGTGCAACCGCATCGGGCTCGTGCATGACTGCAAGGATCCGAAGAAGGTGGAGATGGCACTCTGGAAAATTGTGCCGCCGGAAGAAGGAAGCTCGCTCTGCCACCGGTTTGTGGAGGACGGACGCGAGGTCTGTACTGCGAGGACGACACCGCACTGTGAACGGTGTGTGCTCGCGGATATCTGTGAGAAGAACGGCGTAGAAAAATAGCATTTTCTATGCGTTTCCATGCGAAAAAGGCTTTTGCATACCGGACAGATTTTTCTGAGTCTGTCCCGGCTGCAAAAGCCTTTTTGTTTCTATTTTTTATATGACCGAAAGAAGTCCGTCAGCGCTTTCAGCGTTTTCCCGAGCACCTGCACTTCCTCTTCTCCGAGTTCCGCCATCACGGCATCCGTCATCTGCTCGTGGAATTTTGCGTGATGATGGAATGCCTGCCGTCCCTTTCCGGTCAGGTGGATGTAGACGATCCGGCGGTCCTTCTCGCTGCGCTCCCGCTCGGTGTAGCCTTTTTTCACCAGACTGTTCATCGACGTTGTCAGCGATCCGACCGTGATGTCGAGCTTTGCCGCGATCGATGACATATTGCCGCCCTCCAGGTACCGACGGCTTCTATGATGTGCATATCGTTGTTCGTCAGATCCTTGAAATCCTCGGTGATGATCGCCTCTTCTTCCAGTTTTTGTATCTCGTGAAACAGATGGACCAGTGTCTCATTGATAATTTCTCTGTTATCCCTCCTCTTCCCCTTTCCGTCTGTTCTGTCCCTTCTGAACAGGGTTCCGCTCTTTCTGTCTGTATTGTATCAAAAAGTTCCGGACAAACAATACCAAAAACTGCCTGGGAAACGGCGGATCGCTCCGTGCCGTTTCCCAGGCAGTTCTGTTATGTTTGATTCAATTACATCTGCCCTTTTTTCTTTAACCGTGCAAAGCAGATCATGAAAAAGCAGATGCCGTATACGGTTGTGATCGGGGTGGACATGCCGACGAAGGTCAGGTTCGTATTCGGCAGGTGTGAGAAGAACAGCGCCAGCGGAATACGGATCAGGCAGGCGGAGGTGATTCCCTGGATCATAACCGGGATGCTGATGCCGCGGCCGTTGAAGTATCCGATGCTGCTGAACAGCACACAGGTCAGAATACATTCCGGTGCGAAACCGCGCAGGTAAGCGGCGCTCTGCTCGATAACGCCGGATCGCTCGTGAAGATTCTGGAGATGACACTTCCACCGAAGAAACCGATGCAGAAAATCACAACTCCAAGAGAGCAGCCCGTTGCGATTGCGGTGAGGAAGCCCTTCCACGCGCGGTCTTTCTTTCCGGCTCCGGTGTTCTGTGCCACGAATGCTGACACAGACTGCATCACAGAGGACGGATCAGCATGATGAATGAGGTCAGCTTCTGCGCCACACCGTATCCGGCGGACGGCATAAAAAGTATGCCGTTGATGATCGAGTTGATCACAAGGAAGGAAATCTGTACGGTCGTCTCCTGCAGCGCGATCGGCACACCGACGTTCAGGACTTTCTTCAGCTCGTCATGGTCGATGCGGCAGTCTTCTTTTTGAATTCAATCGGCAGATTGCCTTTTTTTCAACACACCCATGGAGGCGATGACAGAAATCAGCTGCGCCAGAACCGTCGCAAGCGCTGCTCCCGCAACGTCCAGTTTCAGCACACCGACGAAGAACAGATCTCCGGCAATATTGGCTGCGCAGGCGATGCCGACGAATAAAAGCGGCAGATTTGCATTACCGATTCCGCGAAGCACGCTGCTGATGACGTTGTACGCGATGATGATCAGAATACCGCCGGAACAGATCCGCAGGTAGAGGACGGTTTTGTCAAAAGACTCCGCCGGGACCTGTAAAATATTGGCGATCGGGCCTGCGAACAGCTCCAGAATCACCGTCATGACGACACCGATGATGGCGAACAGAACAATCGAGGTTCCCACGGTTTTGCCGGCCTTATCCGGCTTGCCCTCGCCGATGTGCTGGCCGATCATAACGGTCGAACCCATCGCCAGGCTTGTGATGATAAATGTAACCATCTGCATGAAGTTGCTTCCGGTTCCGACAGCGGAAATACTCGACGCATCGCCGAACCAGCCGACCACGAGAAGGTCGACCGCACCGTAAGCCGCCTGCAGAATCAGCGCGCCGAGCACCGGCAGCGCAACGCGGATCAGGGACTGGAAAATCGGTCCCTCTACAAACGATATTTCTTTCTTATTTTCTTTTGCCATTGTTTTTCACTCCTTTTATTCCCGGCATCGTTTCCTGCATCCGTGTGATTGCATGCACAAATTCGTCCACCACCGCGTCGTCCAGATCTGGCAGGCGGGATGCCCATTCCCCGTGAAAGTGCGTCACGCGGAGTTCCACAAACTCTTTTCCCTCTTCGGTCAGTGTCAGGTTGATCACGCGCTTATCTTTTTCATCCGCCTGTTTCACGAGAAGATTTCTCTCCTCCAGTTCCTGCACCAGCTTGGTGATGCTCGGCAGCGTTGTGTTCATATAGCTGCTGATGTCGCTGACGCGGCAGAAGCCCTGCTTTTTCTGAATCTCATTCACCGCATCCAGCACATGCACCTGCCGCGGCTTCATACCGTCCGGCAGGTCCGGGAGCTTCTCGATCAGACGCTTTGCATCAAAACACGCATCCAGGAACTGCTTTAATTTTTCCTGTGTCATGGAAAATGGTCCTTTCTTCTTGAAATTTAGTTATCTTTAGTAATTATCTTTGATAAGTATAGCAGGAAATGAAAAAATGTCAAGAGGGAACTGATGCTAAAAAAGAGCTGATTGAAAGTTCTGGCAATGCCAGATTCTTTCATCAGCTCTTTTCCATTTCGACCTGTAGTTTTATCCGTCTACAAACTCTTTTTTAATTTTTGGCAGGTCCATATCTGCTACCGTGTTTTACTATATGCAATTACTACTTTATATCCATTTGTCACTGTTCAAACGGGCCGTCGGCACTCGCTGAAATCAGCAGAACGGCATCGCCTTTGCTGATGGTACCGCCCGTCGGCGTAACGTTGGTGGAGGCCGCCCGGTCAGGGTAAACCATGCATACGTGGTTCCCGTCGCCGCAAGAAGCAGCAGCAGAATCCCGGCAACTGCCCGCGCCAGCGAGCTTTTTAACTGTTTTTGTTCTGTTTCCACGCGGCATTCCTCCCTGTCGTTTTTAATTCTGATCTGAAATTCCCGCAAAGGAAACCGCAAGATTTTTCAGTGTCTGACTGCTCAGATTTCCGGTGCAGTCCTCGTCGCAGCCTTCCAGCCAGATGTAGAGGTCAATCTGTACCGGTGTTCCCGGTTTTCCATCTGATGTGCCGGTTACGGTGCGGAGCTTTAACGATCCCTCTTTCTTTGTCACTTCACCGGTATCTTTGTCATAAATACAGTAAGCTTCTTCATTATAAGGCTGAAACGGTACGGTCGTTCCGTCCGTTTTTGTGCTGTCCAGAACGTAACCCTCTTCTCCGGTCGCCGTGTTGTACTCCGCCTGCGGATTCTTTTTTGTCGCTGATTTCAAAGATATACTCATTTTCTGTCGGCTGGTCCAGTCCGTACCTGGTGTATTACGAAACCTGCACGAATCGCTGATGAGATCGGATTGTTTTCATCGCTGTCCTCAAAGCCGATATCGGAAAGATAGATGTCGGTGGATTTTCCATTGCTCCGCAGGAACAGGCTGGTTTTATAGTAATCGCTGTAGTCGCCTCTTCCAAACAGATTCGCCACCAGATTGGACTGGTTTTCCGTTCCGTTTGTGAAGCCGAGCACTTTCTGAAAACCTCCGCTGATCCGGTTCGTCGATACCGGATTGAGCTGGCCGGAAAAGCTGTCCAATACGGCGGCAGAACCATAAACACCATCGTAGGCATTGCTGATCTGCAGATTGATTCCTGCTCCGGCTGCCATACGTACTTTTGTCGTATGACGTCCCGTGTTGTACACATACCAGGCATATGTGGAAACAACAACCGCACCCAGCGTAAGAAGCACTCCGATCGTTCCTGCTGTAAAACGGTATCTGAGGCTTTTTTATTTATCTGATTTTTTTCTGTTTCCATGGAACTTCTGAACGCTCACCTCCTGGCGTCATTACAAATATACATAAAAACTCATTTTTATATTACCATGAAATTTTTACTTTGCAATGCACATACCTTTTCAGACGCTGCTTTTCTTGTTTCCTTTTTTTCAGAAAATTGCAACCAAAGGGGCGCACCTGAAAATTTCTTTTCAAATGCGCCCCTTCGCTTTCTTTTTTTCTGTCAGATCAATCCGTAATGCTCCATCGCCTTTGCCACGCCGTCCCGCTCGACGGTATCGGTTACGTACTCTGTGTACGGATCCAGAATCTCATCATGTTTTCCAAGCGCAATGGGTGTGCGCCGCACCGGAACATGGTAAGGTCGTTGCTGCTGTCGCCAAATACGTATGCATCTTCTTTCTCCAGCTGAAACTGTTTCAGCGCATAGTCCACAGCTGTTCCTTTGCTGCAGCCGTGCGGAACGATTTCGTATACACCGCCGCGGCGATCCATGATATCAAACTCCTGCTCAAATTCACGGTACATACGTTCTATATCAGACTGTGCATCGGTTACGATACAAAATTTATCGTAAATGATTCCTTTTGTCTCCGCTGTCTCCGCGAGTCCGATTCCGACAGCAGCGAAATAGGCACGGGTCTGCTCGACCTCCCGAAAACGGGATACCTCCGACGAAAAATAAACATTATCCGTTCCCTCCAGAATCATGCCGATCCTGCACTCCTTTAAAATAACCGGGATTTCCTCACAGCGCTTTTTTCGGAATCGTCTGATGCATCAGGATTTCGCCGTCCCGGCGCAGATAGGTCCCGCAGCCGCACAGAAATCCGGAAACGGAAGCTTTTTCAGCTCCTCGGGCAGCTCCGACCAGGTGCGGCGGTATTAATAAACGTAAGATTTCCTTTTTCCGCTGTCTTTTTCAATGCATCGAGCGCGCTCTGCGGAATTTCTTTTGTAATCTCACTCAGTAACGTTCCATCAATATCAAAAAATAATGCTTTCACAAAAATTTCCTCCTCGTGTACTGTTTCCTGTTCTCTTTCTGACATACGAAAAAATGCCGAAGCTCTTGATTGTCAAGGCTTTCGGCATTTTCATTCCAGTCGAAGCGACGGGATTCGAACCCACGACCTCTGCGTCCCGAACGCAGCGCTCTACCAAACTGAGCCACGCTTCGATTTTATTTGTTTTCTGAACTCTCGTCCGTCAACAATAGTTATTATATATGATGTCTATAGGAATGTCAACACCTTTTTTGAAATTTTTTTAATTTTTTTTATTATTGCTTCAAAAGGTACATTTCACACGGGTTTGCAGCCTTTTTGGTGTTCTTTTAGAATGACAGCTTCTGAGAAAGTCAAAAAAGAGATATGCCGGAAGTTCTGTTCCGGCATATCTCTTATCTTTGTTTCTCAGCTCAGCTGATATACATCTGCATACTGCACGCCGAAGCTCAGCGCCTCGGAATGGCTGCTGCAGAAGATGTCTACGTGGCCGTAAGCGGTTCCGCGGTCTTCTACCGTGTAAACCTGGCCGTTGATCATCAGTTTCGTTCCGAATGGTACACCGCCCATGGCGATCGTTCTTCCTGCGGTCGGTGTGGTTCCGCTCGCGGTGGATCCGCCGGACCACTGTCCGGTACAGATGGAACAGGAGCAATAGCCTGTCAGTTTAAATCTTCCAAGGTATGTTCCGCTGGAGGAGCTGCTGGAAGTATCTGACGCGGATGGACTCTCCGTTGTCGTGGAGGATGCGCTGCTGTCCGAAGAACTGCTTCCGGAGCTGCTGCTTGTATCGGTATCTGCTTTCGCTGCGGCATTTGCTGCTTCTGCGGCTGCGACTCTTGCGGCCTCTGCCTCGGCTGCCTGTTTTCTGGCGGTACTCTGCCTCAGCTTCTGCGGCAGCCTGCTGTGCGGCGGCTGCTGCGGCTGCTTCCTCTTCTGCTTTCTTCTGCGCTGCAATCTCCTCTTCTTTCGCCTGACGGATCAGGTCGTTGATTGCATCTGCTTTGCTGTTGATTTCATCTACCAGTGCACTCTCGCTGGATTTTGCATCGTCCAGCTCTGCTGAGTAGGTACGGAGTTCCTGATAAGCTGCCGCGTACAGCTCCTGGATGGCTTCCTGCTGATCGCTGCTCTGCTGCTGCAGTTCTACGATCGCTGCCTGCTCTTCCTGCACCTGTGTTTCTTTTTCTTTTACCTGGTTTACCGTGTCCTCATACTCCTGCATAAGATCGCGGTCGAAATCGGAAATTTTCTGTATGTATTCTGCCCGGCTGATCAGCTCTGAAATGCTTTTGGAAGAAAAGAGCATTGCCATGTATCCGTTTCCGGAGGAATTTTCATACATATACTGGATACGGAGCTTCATCGCCTCGTACTGCTCTTCTTCTTTTGCTTTTGCATCTTCCAGATCTGCCTGAATCTGTACCAGTTCGTTCTGCTTCGCATCATACTGATCCTGAAGCTCCTGCAGACGGTTCTGCAGATCGTCCAGCTGCTGGTTCAGTTCGGAAAGATATTCTTCTGATTGTCCCTTTTTGGAATTGAGTTCGTCAATCCTGCTCTGTATGCTGTCAAGCTGAGACTGTGCGGCAGCCTGTTCTGCCTGAGCATTTGAAATTTTCTCCTTTGTACTGGCACCATAGCATGGCAGAACGGTTGCTGCCGTAAGCACTGTGGCAAAACCAGGCTGAATAATTTCTTTTTTTTCATGTCGTACACCTCATACTTATTACGTTCTGTTGCTGATTGTCACTCCAAGTCACTGCGGAAAATGGGTCTTTTTTCCGCCGTACTTTGCCATTATAACACAAGTATGTCTGAAATGAAAGTCTTTTTTAATTTCTGTTAATAACTTTGTAATATTTCGACGTTTTTCCTGCAAAAACTGGCATGATTTTCTACTTTCTCCATCCAACAGGGTACTTATTTTTCAAGGTTCCATTGACCAGTTTGCCCCATCCAAGTACCGAATCCATCGACGCAGACCAGCTTCCAGCCCGACGGCGATGCGGTCTCTCCCGGCTCTACGGAACTTGTCTCACCGTGGAGATATTTTTCGGTACGCTCGTCATCTGCCTTTAAATTCATGTAATCTTTGAACTTGTCCGCGGAGAGTGTCACGGCAAACGGCTGTGACGGCTCGAAACGGTCTTTTTTCAGTTCACCGAGATACAGACCGTTCCGCAGGAAATGAAGATTCCGCACGCCATCCGGCAGGGACGGGGAATGGTATACTTTTCCGGCGCGGACTTCCAGTTCCTCCACCGGGATCGGTGCTGTCATTCGGGACAGGAAATCGGAAAGGATCTGTTTTTCTGCTTTCGATGGACCCGGTGCTTCCGTTCCGCGGTCTTTTTTTCCTGTTTTCTGTTTTTGTTTTTCTTTTCGATCGGTTTTTCTTCTGTCTCATAAGGAATGGCTTCGCCTTTTTTGCGGAACAGGGCAAGGTAATGGCCTCGCCGTTCATTTTGTGCGGCCAGATGCGCACGGTCTTTTCGATCTCCGGATCGCCGTTTCCCAGACTGGATTGCCTTTTGAAAAACCTTCGTAGCCTTCCATCTCGATCAGTTCCATTTCCGGGAAGTTTTCCAGAAGGAAAGAAACGGTTCCCTCGTCCTCCTGCGGGGCGAAGGTACACGTCGAATACATCATGAGGCCGCCCGGACGCAGCATTTTGACAGCATTCGAGGTGATCTCGCGCTGCAGATCCGCAAAGAAATCCGGTACCGCTCCGGGGTCCAGGTGCCGATGACTGCCTCGTCTTTCCGGAACATGCCCTCGCCGGAGCACGGTGCATCCACGAGGATTTTATCGAAGAAACCCGGGGGAAGACGTCTGCAAAGGCCTGCCGGTGTCTCATTGGTGACAAGCACGTTTTCGCTTCCGAACAGCTCCAGATTGCGCAGCAGTGCTTTGGCGCGGGCGTTGCTGATGTCATTGGCGACGAGAAGGCCGGTTCCTTTCAGGCACGCATTCAGCTCGGTTGCCTTGCCGCCCGGTGCGGCGCAGAGATCGAGCACACGCTCACCCGGTTCGATCGGGAGGCGGGACGCCGGGGTCATGGCGCTTGGCTCCTGCAGATAGAAGACGCCTGCCGCATACAGCGGAGACTGGCATGCGCATGCCGTCCGGCACGAAATAGCCGTTTGGAATCCACGGAATTTTCTTCCACGTTCCCGGAACAAGCGGCGGAAATCTTCGGTCCGGCATTTTTTGTATTCACACGCAGCCCGGCTGTGCGGGGTGCGTCGTAGGAAGTTAAAAATGCATCAAATTCATCGCCAGCATTTCCTGCATGCGGGTCAGAAATTCCTGTGGTAACTGCGCCATGTATTGTCTCTCCTTTTTATTTTGCTTTGTTGTGCATCGGTCCCTTTTCGTGAACTGGCGATGCTTTTTCTGTCTTTATTTCTTTTGTTTTTCATCTGTTTCATAATTTCTCACAGAAAAAGAGACAGCTTTTTCGATTTTCAATCTTTTTGCTGTCTCTTTTTTGCATAGCGGAGAAGAAGGGATTTGAACCCTTGCGCCGTTTCCGACCTACTGGTGTTCGAAGCCAGACCCTTCAGCCTCTTGGGTACTTCTCCGTATTTTGTCAAATACATCATATATTATAGTGCTTTTTTCGGGATTCGTCAATGATTTTTTCGATGGTTTCCGATGGAAATACGGGGATTGTATTTTTACGGAAATATTCGAAAGTGCAACTTACTCAAACAAATAATCTTCCTCAGGCAGCATCCCATCCCGATGCTGCCTCTTCTTTTATTCTTTCCTTCTTCCACCCTCTTCCTCTCTTCTTTTTTCTTCTTTTCACCACCCGCAGTCTCCGGAAAAACGCACTCAGCATCTCCGAGCACTCTTCTTTCAGCACGCCGCGCTCGACCTTCACCTGATGGTTAAACTGGGGCATTTCCAGCATATTTAAGATCGATCCCGCGCAGCCCGCCTTCGGGTTCATGCTGCCGATGACGACTTCGCTGACTCTCGCCTGTACGATCGCACCGGCGCACATCTGGCACGGTTCCAGGGTCACATACATTGTGCACTCTTCCAGCCGCCAGTCGCCCAGCTTTTTACTCGCTTTTCGGATCGCATTCAGTTCCGCATGGGAGATCGTATTTTTATCTGTATTTCTCCGGTTATAGCCCCGCGCAATCACCTTTCCCTCGTACACAATCACACAGCCGATCGGCACTTCCATCAGCTTTTCCGCTTTCTTCGCCTGCGTAATCGCCTGGCGCATGAAGCGTTCCCGTTCTTTCCGGTGCGCTTTTTCCTCCGGCGTTTCCAGCTTTGTTTCTTCTTCCATTGTGCACTTCCTTTCTTCTCTGCGTATATTTTCTGTCCTTCCCGCATATCGTGAACTGTAGCGCAGTATCTTTTTCTACTCTTTTTACTTCTATGCAGGAGGTTTTATGTCTGATTACCGGCGTTTCATTGCCTATCTATACGAATACCCGAACAACCGCAAGGGCGGATGCTGCGGCTTTGTCCGCGTGGAGTCGCAGAACGGCTTCTGCCGCATGGACTTCAGATCAAATCGCCGTCGCTTCCGCCGGAGACCTCGGTCACGGTCTACGGATTTATCCGCCGGTCAGGGCGGATGTACGGCATTCCGCTCGGAAATCTCCTTGCGGGGCGCTCTTCTACGAGTGGAAAACTCTTCACGCACTCCGATGCCATTGGGCAGACGGATGTCACGCTCGACGAGCTTGGCGGTCTGATCCTGCTCTGCCGCCAGACCGGCGTCATCGCCACCCAGTGGGACGATCTTCCGATTCAGCCGGAGTTTTTTCGCTCCCACGCTCCCGCAGGAGCCCAAAACATCCGCAGACAATGGTACCAGACCGACCGAAGAGAAAACTGCCGAAACACCCGAACCTCTGGATCCGCCGTACCTGCGCAGTCCCTGCCATCATCAGACGCTTCAAAAGCACAGTTCGATGAACTTTCCACAGAATTCAGCAGCAATTCCGAACCTTATCCACAAAATTCCAGCCCGGAATCCACCGTCTCCACAGAATCCATATCAACTGACACGGTAAACACCGTTCCTGCAGACAGGATCACGCAATCATCCGCCAACACACTCCATCCCGCATCCGCGGAATCTGTGAAAACCGCAGAAAGCTATCCCTCTGCCAACCCGGAACCGCCGCAGCCCATCCCGGATTCTGCCGCCCAGCCGCTACATATGACTTCCGCTGATTTTCCAGCCGCAGCAGCCGTGCCGCCGTCCCGCGCTGCTCTCTATCTCCAGCTTCAGGACCAGTTCCCGGAGTTCCACCCGTTCCCAGATGATGATCTGACCGACTGCCTACGCCTCTCACTCGACGATCTTCCACAGCTCCGCGCCGCCGGTCTTTCGGTGGATGCGAACCGCTTCGTCCTCCATGGCTCCTCGTCCTATCGCCATCTGCTCCTCGCCCGGAACCGCGACCAGCAGGAACTCTGGTACTTCGGCATCCCCGGCGTCTACACGCCGAATGAGCAGTTCATGGCAAGCCTCTTCGGCTTTTTCCACTTCAAGCAGGCGATGCGCCCCTCCGAGCTCGCGCCCGATGCCCGCTTCGGCTACTGGTACCGCACGCTTTAAAGCGTTTTTTAATCCACGCCGCGGATCTCCACCGTCTCAATCTTTCCGCGCAGGATCTCGCAGAACCGCTCGAGCTGCTCCCTCGCATACCCCGAGAACCTCGGATCAATCACATAATCCGATTCCCGGTAATTCTGCAGGAAGTACCGTTTTGCCCCGGAAAGCCACTTTCCGATCGCTTCGAAGTTGATTCTCATAGCAGCCTTTACATCCAGTGTCTCTGCTGCTTTTGCCTCGGCTGCTTTGCTTCCTTCTTTCAGTATTGCGAATACTTCCGGAAGCTTCTGCTCCCATTCTTTTCTTCTCGCACGGATTGGTGTCAGCTCCGCCTGAAGTACCTTGTTCAGGAACTTCTTAACTTTGACATCACCACGCCCTCCTCGCTGATAGTGTGCTTTTAACTCATCCAGATTCTTATATTCCGGCCAGAATTCTTCAAAATATTCATCTTTGCAGAATGCATCGAGATAAATGAATACCGGATTACCTTCTACCTGCCCCGGATCTTCTACACGAAGATGGTTCGGATCTGTAAACATGGACATGATCTTTTTCTTCACAACATCTTCTTCATCAGACAGATAGATGCAGTTTCCGAGAGACTTACTCATCTTAGCCTTTCCGTCGATTCCCGGAAGTCTTAAGCATGACTTGTTAGATGGAAGTACGATTTCCGGATCTGTTAATGTCTCACCGTATACACTGTTAAACTTATGAACAATTTCCTTACACTGCTCAATCATCGGCATCTGGTCTTCTCCTACTGGAACTGTTGTTGCACGAAATGCTGTAATATCGGCAGCCTGGCTGCCGCACAGATGTAGTCCGCCATATCCGCCATACAGATCAGATACGCCTGGTTTCCATCGATCAGAATGTCTCCCAGCTTATACCGCTCCACGCCGAGATTCATCAGTGATCCTAAGAAATCACGGTGTGACAGCGCATCCGCAAATTTTTCATTCAGCGGGCTGATGCGCACGACTGCAATCGGAAGCATCGACGCATCACCGTCCTCTGCATAGGATGGCAGAAACAGCGCCGCTTTCCGCTCTGCCGCCTCGTATCCGCCGGACAGCACGTAACGCACGCCCGGAATTTTATTTACCGTACGGTAGAACAGATCCTGCTCCGCCAGCGTCAGAAACTCCGTGTGCGACGGAACATCCCTGTGATAACACTGCTCTGCCAGATCCTGAATCCGTCCGACCAGCACTTCTTCCTCATTCATGGTAATCCCCTTTGATACACCGCGGGCTGCCCCTGTTTTCTTTCGGGCAGCCCACGTATCACACTTTATTTATCCAGCAGCATCGACAGCCCGATCCGCTTCTTCGCCAGATCAAGGCTGATGACCTTCACTTCCACGATATCGCCGACGCTCACAGCCTCCAGCGGATGCTTGATGAAGCGTTTCGTCATCTGGGAAATGTGGACGAGTCCGTCCTGATGCACGCCGATATCCACAAACGCACCGAAGTCAATGACGTTACGCACGGTTCCCTTTAAGATCATGCCGACCTTCAGGTCCTTCATATCGAGCACGTCGGTGCGCAGGATCGGGCGCGGCATCTCGTCACGCGGGTCACGGCCAGGCTTCTGCAGCTCTTTGATGATATCGCGCAGCGTAATCGCCGACACCGATCTCCTCTGCCATCTTTTTGTAATCTTTGATGAAGAACGCCGTCGGTCCCTCGCTGATCTGCTCTGTCTTCATATTTAACTTTGCAAACAGCTTCTCGACTGCCTCGTAGCTCTCCGGATGAACGCTTGTGCCGTCCAGCGGATTTTTGCCGCCGGAAATACGCATAAATCCTGCACACTGTTCAAACGCCTTCGGTCCGAGTTTTGCCACTTTCAGGAGCTCTTTTCTGCTCTCGAAACGGCCGTTCTCCTCGCGGTATGCCACGATGTTTTTTGCTATCACCTTGCTGACACCGGAAATGTATTCCAGCAGCGACGCGGATGCCGTATTCAGATCGACACCGACTTTATTCACGCAATCCTCAACGACACCGCCGAGCGCCTCGCCGAGCTTCTTCTGGTTCATATCGTGCTGATACTGGCCGACACCGATCGATTTCGGATCGATTTTGACAAGCTCTGCCAGCGGATCCTGCACACGGCGTGCGATGGAAGCGGCGCTTCGCTGTCCGACATCAAAGTTTGGAAATTCCTCTGTTGCCAGCTTGCTTGCGGGTAAACGGACGCTCCGCCTCGTTGGTGATCACATACGCAACCTTCTCCGGGATCTCTTTTAAGATCTCGACGATGATCTGCTCGGACTCACGGCTTGCAGTTCCGTTTCCGACAGAAATCAGGGTGACGCCGTATTTGTGGATCAGATCTTTTACGGTCGCTTTTGCTGCTGCAATCTTCTTCTCGTTCGTCGGCGCGGTCGGGTAAACCACGGTGGTGTCGAGCACTTTCCGGTCGCATCGACAACGGTCCAGCTTGCATCCCGTACGGAACGCCGGGTCCCATCCAAGGACAACCTGTTGCCTGCGATCGGTGGCTGCATCAGAAGCTGCTCAGGTTCTTTCCAAAGACCTTGATCGCGCCATCCTCTGCCTTTTCGGTGAGCTGATTTCTGACCTCACGCTCGATGGGAGCGATCAGACGGTTGTAGGCATCCTCGATGGTCGCCTGCAGAACCGGCTTTGTCTGCGGATTCTCTTTGGTGATGATTTTTTCTCGAGATAACGCAGGATTTCTTCCGTCGGCGCCTCAATTTTGACGTTCAGGAATTTTTCTTTTTCTCCACGGTTGAGTGCCAGCACACGGTGTCCGGCAATTTTCGATACCGGCTCGGAAAACTCATAGTAATTCTCGTAAACGGACTCTGCTTTCTCATCCTTTGCTGTCGAGACGATCAGGTACTTCGCCTCGGTTCTGCGGCGGATCTCCATACGGTAATCGGTATCATCGGAAATGCTCTCGGCGATGATGTCGCAGGCACCAGCAATGGCGTCTTTGCCGTTTTGACTTCCTTTTCTTCTGAAACAAAAACCTCTGCCTCTTTTTCGAGCGGCTCTTTTGTCATCTGCAGAAGAATGATATTCGCCAGCGGCTCCAGTCCTTTTTCTTTTGCGATCGTCGCACGCGTCCGGCGTTTCGGGCGGTACGGGCGATATAAATCCTCTACAACCACGAGAGTTGCGGCCTCTTCGATGGATTTTTTCAGTTCTGCGGTCAGCTTGCCCTGCTCCTCGATGCTCGCAAGGACAACAGCCTTGCGGTCATTTAAACTGCGCAGGTACATCAGACGGTCGTACAGATTTCGCAGTACCTCATCGTTTAAGGAACCCGTTGCTTCTTTTCGATATCGTGAAATAAAAGGGATCGTGTTTCCCTCGTCAATCAGTTTCACTGCAGCTTCTACCTGCCACGGTTTCACGTTCAGCTCGGCTGCCAATACCTGATTCATATCCATAGGTAAATTCCTCCTGTTGTCTCTTCCAAAACACGCTGTTCCTTCTCTGTTTTTCCCGCATAAAAAAGCGGGACCCTTGGCGGAACAGCCACTCTATTACCTTATCAATAGGTCTTGTTTTTTGTCAACCTTACATGATAAAATCTTTACTATAGCTTTTTGACAGACTGCGTGTGAAACCGCGCTTTTTGCAGAAGAGAGGACATTTTATGACACCAGAAAATTACGATCCAAACACCAATGAGTCCGGAGATTCCTATCAGTCCTCCCATCCGTACGGCGTGCCTGAGGGCCAGCGTCCCGGACCGTATCAGCATTACCAGCAGCAGCCTCCCGTACAGCCGCCGCGCAGGACGGGTTCGCAGGCCCTTGCGGCGCTTCGATGGTCATGGCGATCTGCTCCTTTTGTTCATGCTCAACATGGGTTCCCTGTTTTCGGCTCGCTCGGCGTGATCTTCGCCCTTTTTAAGCCGCGGCGCAGGACGCATGAGCGGCACGGCAAAAGCCGGTCTGGCGGGCTGTACCATCGGCATAATTGTCGGTATCTGCATGTATGCTTTCCTGCTTTTCAACATGGTCAGCGGCGGCAGCACCAACCTGCTTGAGCGGTATTACAATCAGTACATGCAGGAATACCAGATGACACCGGATAACGGAACAACCACCGACGGAAATACCATCTAGGTACCAGAAAGGATTTTTTCATGAACGGACAAAAACAGAAATTTTCAGAACTGAAAAAGCAGGCCGTGAAGTATAGCCGATGCGGCACGCTGGTGGGCGCAACCGCGATCAACCTGTTTCTCACCTTCTCCTGCTCCCTCATCCCGACGCTGATTTTTTCAGGCACAACGCTGTACGATATCATTTTCCTGAATCTGACGCTGTTCCTGTTTTCCCTGCTCCTCAGCCTCTTTCAGGCGGGCTACTAAAGATCTGCCTCTCAACGCTGCGCGGGAACCGATTTCCGTCGGTGATATGCTCTACGCTTTCTATCACCACCCGGACCAGTACGTGCTGATGTTCCTTATCATCAACGGCATCAGCTCCGTGATCGCCCTGATTTCCAGCATTCCGGGCTTCCAGTATCTTTCCTCCCCGAGTGCGGAACTGACGCTTGGAACAGCACTTTCCATCGAAGCCGAGCTTTCTTCTCTGATGAACGTTTACGTTTACAAGCTGATCGGCTCTCTCGTTTCCACGCTGGTGCTGGTTCCGTTTTCCCTTTCCACCTTTGTGATGAACGACGCTCCCGGCATCGGCCCGATCCAGGCGATCCGTCAGAGCTTTGCGATGATGAAGAAGAACTTTTTCCGCTACATTCTGCTTCTCTTAAGTTTCTTAGGGCTTGAGATTCTCGCATCCTGTTCCTGTGCCATCGGCTTTTTGTGGGTAATGCCCTATATGCAGATCACGATGGCTGCGTTCTATCAGGAACGGAAAGATGTCCTGTATCCGGCATCGGAACCGGTGGGATATGATACGGATTCCTTTGGATCCGGCACAGATCTTTAAAAATAAATTTTAAGATAACTAAAAAGACGTTTCACACCCCTTGCTTTACGGCTGTGAAACGTCTTTTTTAGTTATGTCTATTTCGAGATCTTAAATTCTCGCGCGGATTCTGCTCTGGATTCCGTCGAGTTTCTCTGCTTTTTCTCTGTACTCCTGCTCTGTGATTTCGCCGGTAATAAATGCGAACTCCTCGGACAGACTTGGAACTGCTACGATTTCTGCTTTTCCGAACAGCTCCTCGATCTCACTCTGGCGCTCTGCGGCGTGGCCGGACACGCGGACGAAGAAGCGGCTCTTTACATCATCGATCTGCAGCAGGTCCAGTTTTTCCTCGCTCCAGCTCATCATGATGTTTCTGCCTTTGTTCTTTGCGCAGTCTACGACATCGGCTACAACGGCACTTGCGGTCGGAAGCTTTCCTGCTCCGCTTCCGTAGAACATCGCATCACCCAGTACATTTCCGTGGATGAAGATGGCGTTGAAGACACCGTTTACGCTGTACAGCGGGTTTTTCGCGTCAATCATCACCGGGCTTACCATGGCGTAATACTGATCACCCACCTTGCGGCTTGTTGCGAGCAGTTTGATTGCGGTTCCCATCGAGGTCGCATATTTGATATCCTCTGCGGTGATCTTTGTGATTCCCTCGGTGTAAACCTCTTCGTAATTGACTTCTTTTCCATAAGCAAGAGAAGAAAGAATCGCAATTTTACGGCACGCATCGTAGCCTTCTACATCTGCTTCCGGGTTGCGCTCTGCGTAGCCGAGGCGCTGTGCCTCTTTTAATACATCCGCGAAATCGGAACCGTCGCTTGCCATTTTGCTTAAGATATAGTTCGTGGTACCATTTAAGATGCCAGTACTTCATCGATCTCATCTGCAGTCAGGGAGGAGTTTAACGGACGGATGATCGGGATACCGCCGCCGCAGCTTGCCTCAAACAGATAGTTTGCGCCGTGCTCTTTTGCAATTGCAAGAAGCTCGGTACCGTGTCTTGCCACCAGCTCTTTGTTGGATGTGCAGACGCTCTTTCCAGCCTCCAGCGCACGTTTTGTGAAGGTGTAAGCCGGCTCAACGCCGCCCATGACCTCGACAACAATATCAACCTCCGGATCGTTTGCGATCACTTCGTAATCATGTACCAGCACTTTTTCCACTGGATCTCCCGGGAAATCTCTTAAATCCAGAACGTATTTGATATTAATCTCGTTCTCTGCTCTCTTGTTGATGCTGTCATGGTTCGTGTTGATGACTTCTACCACGCCGGAACCAACGGTGCCATATCCTAATACTGCAATCTGAATCATCTCTTTTGTCCCTCTCTTGCTTTTTCTTTTTCAGGACTCCTGTCCTAAGATTTTAAAATAATGAACTCCTGTCTGGACTCAATCTCGTTGATCATCTCCGAGGCGTCTCCCCGGTCTTCCGCGATATCCACGCTGATTGTCAGTGACGCCACGCCGTTTAACGGAATCGTCTGATGAATGGTCAGAATGTTTCCGTGAAACTCGGCGATAATCTTCAGCACATCGGAAAGCAGTCCCGGCTCATCGTCCATCTGCAGAATAAACGTAATCGTTTTTCCTTTTGCATTGTCATGAAAAGGAAGAATATCATCTTTGTATTTATAGAAAGAGCTTCTGCTGATTCCCGCTTTTTTCCGTTGCCTGCTGCACGGTAAGCTCCTGCATATCCATCAACCGTTTGGCCTCGATGACCTTCAAAAGGACCTCGGGAACCGCTTTTTCTTTGATTACATAGTACTTTGTTTTTTCTTCTCTCATGGCAATCCTCTACCTTTATACTCTTTCCAGGAAATACATTTGTTTTCACAGGAAAGATCGTATCATATTCCGACACAATACGCAAGGAATTTTTTCGAATCGCTTTTCAGAAGCCAATGCTTCCGCCGCCGTGGCTGTTTCCGCTTGACGAAGTGTGAACGGTGCTTCCACCGCCACCTCCGCCGCCAGAAACGCCTCCGCCGTGGTTGCCATCATCCTTCTGGATTTTGTGCATCGATACATGGCGATCGATCAGTGCATCCCTGCGGTCTCTGATTTTCACGCGCTTCAGATCCGCATAACTCTTTGCACCACGGTTTTTCTTTCGTCGATAGCTTTTCCAAATTCCAAAATAAACAAGAATTCCTGTCGCAGCCGCTGCGATAACAGAAATAAGAGCTTCCGTGCTGTTGATTTTGCGGTAATGAATAATGGAACCGTCTTCTGTAATCAGATAGTCCGCATCGGAAACGCCGCGGTCGAAGCATTCCTGCGTCATCGTCATCATTTTTGCAAAGGTTCCCGCATAGTCGCCGTCTTTCGCGTAGCCCTGCGCCGCCTGCAGGATATCATCAATTTCCGCATCGGACATGTAATACTGCATAATACCAGAGGTCGAAATCACAATCTGGCGCTGTCCCATATCGATGAGGAAGCAGACACCGTTTGGCTCTTTCGGATACTTTTTGTCATAAAAATCATCTGCAATCGCCTGACAGTCCTCGGAACCGCTGCTGCGCTCGGTCAGGATGACCATATGAATTTCCGTATTGTTCTCGAACTCCGCGCAGGATCTCTCGAGGTCCTGCTCCTCCGCATCAGAAAGAAGCGATGCATTATCGTAGATATGCTGGGATTCGGCTTTTACGGTATTCACAGAAAAAATCCCGCACAGCAGAAGGGCCCGCAAAAATCCCGAGCAGATATTGTCCTGCTTTTTTCATTCTTCTCATGCGAAATACCCTCCTATCAGCATCACAATCAGAACCAGAAGAGCACTCACAGCCGACGTCAGAAGGGCTCTCTTCCGCTCATAGGGAAAATCGCCGTTGATCGTTCCGGTCTGGCCGTTCATCGCATAGTAGTAAACCTTCCGTCTTTTCCCGGATACGTCAGTGTCCAGACCGGAAACAGTACGTAACGCCAGTCCTCCCGCTTTGGAGAAAGCTTCATTTTCTCCTGCTCGAGGGAGAGATACTCGTTCGCCTCGTTCCGCATTGCGCCGCGCGCCATCGTCTCCAGTTCTTTTTTCAGTTCCGGTGCGATCTGCGCCTGTTCGATATCACGTTTTTCCGCCTGAAATCCGGAAAGATAGCCCATAGAAAACGGCTGCATCTCCTCCAGACGATAGGGCTGCACGCATTCGATCAGATCGCGGTCGGCCTTTGTTCAGTGCATTGCGCGACAGACCGTCCACGCGGACCTCGCCCTCCCGGCGGACATCGTAGATGCTGGTCTCTTTGTACTCCACATCACCGGTCTGCCAGACTCTCACCTTCCGGCCGCGTGCCATGTAATCCGTCTCAAAGTCTCCGCCGTAAATCCAGTACGGGAAATAGACACCCATCATCTTCTGTACCTGGTTTTTCTCGAAAAAAGTCCTTCGGAATAAAGCGTTTCTTCCGCGCAAATGACAAAAATTTCTCGATTGCCTGCTCCTTGCTGATCTTAAACGGCAGCACGAAATCCGGCATATATTCTCCCGAGAGCTTAGGAAAGCACCACCGGGTTGTGGCAGTAGAAACAGTATGTCGCTGCCGTCGTCGCATCGGTCACAATCTCGGCGCCGCAGTTCGGACAGGTGTAGACAACTGCTTCGCCCTGCTCTGTTTCCCCTTTTGTTTCCTCCGTACTGCTTTCCTTCTGTGCATCGGATGCTTCCTGTGCACCGGCAGCATCGTCCTCCCCGTTCAGCGCTTCCGCTGCTTTCGGGTTCGCCTTTTCGGCTTCTTCCTGTGTAAACGAGGACAGGCAGTACTCGCATTTATACTTTCCGCTTGCCGGATCGAAGGTCAGATCGCCTCCGCAGTTCGGGCATTTGTATGTAATAACCTCCATATTCTATCCCTCCTTCCCCGGAGCCGCTGTTGTATTGGATGGTTATCTGTTTTCTTTTACTGTCTTGGTTTTCCGCAGTTCGAGCAGAACTTGCCGGTATTCTCCGTTCCGCATGCGCAGACCCATTTTCCTGCCGCTTCCGGTTTCGGGCTGCCGCAGTTCGAACAGAATTTACCGCTGTTCTCGGTTCCCACACTTGCCGCAGATCCACACCATCGGCTTTGCACTTCCGCAGTTTGAGCAGAAATTGCCGGTGTTCTCCGTTCCGCAGGAGCATTTCCATACGCCTTTTGCAGCTTCCTGCTGTGCCTTGGCTGCCGCCTGCTGCTGCATCTGCTGCTGATTCGAAGCGGATGCCGATGCAAACGAGGAACCGAAGGCATTCATGCCCATCTGAACACCCATAAAGCCGTTCATGGCTCCGTTTGGGTTGGCTGCTGCTTTCTCCATACTGCGTGCCATCGCTCCCTGTACATAGCCCTCACGGATCGATGGATCAGACATCATCGCACCTTCGTTGCGCATCTGGATCAGTTTCTGGGAAGCTTCATCGTAGGAAAGGCTTGCGATTGCCACGGACTGGATCTCCATGCCGCGCATTGCCCGCCAGCTCTCATCCATCGCATCTGCCATGTAGCGGGACAGCTCGGCGCTCTTGGATGCTGCGAACGAAATGCGGATGCCGTCGGCTGCCATCTGATTGATCGAGGACTGCAGGCCTCTAAAAATTCGTTCATATACTGCTCGTTGATATCCTCGATCTCTACGCGGGATGCGTTTCTCGGCACAGCCTCTGCGTAGAAGCGGAGCGGATCGACGATGCGGATGGAATAGGAACCGTGTGCCCGAAGGAACAGCTCGGCATTGTAGAACTGGTCGAAATAGTTGACCGGATTTCTCGTTCCGAATTTGATTCCCTTGATTTCCTGCAGATTAATATAGAAAACTCTCTGCTCATGCGGGGTCTGGCCGCCGAATTTCAGGCGCTCAAACGTATCTTTTACGGCTGCGTCAAGCGATCCGCTGAACATCGACGGAGACGATGACTGGTCTACAGTAAAGTAGCCCGGCTCTGCGGTGTAATCAATGATCTTTCCGCCGTCCACCAGCATCATAAACTGATTGTCATAGACATGGATCACAGAACCGTTTGAAATCGTCTGGCTTCCCTTTTTATTCTGGCCTTTTCTTACCAGAATTCCCTCTGTAAATACCGTATGTTCCCCCATCTCATACGGTTCCACGGTCTCCAGCCACTGATCGGCGAAACTGCCGTGTACTGCATTGACTGCTGCTCTGATAATACCCATACTTTTACCTCCTGTTTGCCTTTGGCTTTAAAACAGAAAGGAGCATTTCCGTCCTCTGTTGGTGAAAATGCTCCTTATTTTACTTGTCACTGTGCTCTGCCCACAGCCGAATTATGCTTCTTCCTCTTTCGCTCCGGTTCCGAGGGCAATCCACTTCAGATATGCGTTGATAAACAGATCAATTCCGCCGTCCATGACTGCATCGACGTTTCCGGTCTCTGCGTTGGTACGGTGGTCTTTTACCATAGTATATGGCTGCATAACGTAGGAACGGATCTGGTTGCCCCAGCCGATCTCGGTTACTTCGCCGCGGATGTCGCTCAGCTTATCTGCCTGCTCCTGGAGTTTCAGCATATACAATTTTGCTTTCAGCATCTGCATCGCCTTATCTTTGTTCTGGAACTGGGAACGCTCATTCTGGCACTGTACCACAATACCGGTCGGAAGATGCGTGATACGGATCGCGGAAGATGTCTTATTGATATGCTGTCCGCCCGCACCGCTGGAGCGGTACGTATCGATACGGATATCCTCATCACGAACCTCAACATCGATCTCTTTGTCGATATCCGGCATAACATCACAGGATACAAAAGAGGTCTGTCTCTTTCCTGCTGCGTTAAACGGAGAAATACGTACAAGACGATGAACACCCTTCTCGGATTTCAGATAACCGTAGGCGTTCTCTCCGTTTACCTGGAAGGTTACGGATTTCACACCGGCCTCATCACCGTCCAGAAAGTCGAGTTCCTCGATCGTAAAGCCTTTGCGTTCTGCCCATCTGCTGTACATACGGTAAAGCATTCCGCACCAGTCGCAGGCTTCTGTACCGCCGGCTCCTGCGTTCAGCTTGATGATAGCATTGTCCTTGTCAAATTCGCCGGACAGCAGGGTTTTGATGCGGATGGCATCGAAGGATGCCTTGAACTCTTCCATCATTTCCGCGATTTCCGGAACAACGGAATCGTCATCCTCCTCCTGTCCCATCTCGATCAGAGTTTCCATATCTTCTTTGGCGGATACCAGTTTCTGATACGTATCTCTGTCCTCTTTCATGCTGCTCAGCTGTTTCATCTGCTCCTGCGCTTCTTCGGGGTTGTCCCAGAAATTGGGTTCCTCCATTTTACGCTCTAATTCTTCGACCTTCTGCTCTTTGTTAGCGAGGTCAAAGTGAATCCCTCACTTCCACTAATGGTTTATCGTATGTGCCAAGTTCCATTTTGAACTGGTCTAATTCAACTAGTACAAGCTTCACCTGCTTTCTGTTTTATATTTTTGTATGACACGCAGCTTCTGGTAGGAAGCTGCGTGCTTTGTCAAACGGATCGTGCTCATCCGTCTCACTGCTATTCTGCTTTTATCAAACCGGTTTTCTTCCGCAGCACTGCTTGTACTTCTTGCCGCTTCCGCACGGGCACGGATCGTTCGGATAGATCTTACGCTCTGCGCGCTGTACCGGTTTTTTCTCGGACTGGACTCGTCTTTGTTCGTTCCGGTCACTTTCGCTACCTGCTCACGCTCTACTTTCTGCTCAACACGTACATGGAACAGGAGACGGACGGTATCCTGCTGGATGGACTCGAGCATTTCGTTAAACATGTCGTAAGCTGCCATCTTGTACTCAACCTTCGGGTCTCTCTGGTGTATGCCTGCAGCCCGATACCCTGACGAAGCTGATCCATATCATCGATGTGATCCATCCACTTGCGGTCGATCACCTTCAGGAGAACAACGCGCTCAAGCTCACGAATCTGCTCCTCATCCGGGAATTCTGCTTCTTTCTCCTCGTAGAGTTTAACAGCTTCTCTTTTTAACTGCTGTTTCAGCTCGTTTTTGGAAATCTTCTCTACGCGCTCTTTTGTCACTGCCTTCACCGGCATGATGGAGATCAGCATCTCATTTAATTCTGTCAGATCCCACTCGGACTGCTCGGTGTTCTCGCCGATGCAGAAGCGAAAGATCTGTCACGGTATTGTCGATGGTGTCGGCAATCATCTTGTAGATCACATCGCGCATGCTCTCTCCGTCCAGAACGCGGCGACGCTCCGCATAGATGATTTCACGCTGCTCGTTGTTGACCTGATCGTATTCCAAAAAATTTTTACGGATACCGAAGTTGTTGCCCTCGATCTTCTCCTGGGCTTTCTCGATAGCATTGGAAAGCATCTTGTGCTCGATCTGCTCATTTTCCGGTACGCCGAGGGATTGAAAATGCCCATCAGTTTTTCGGAACCGAAGAGTCTCATCAGATCGTCTTCCAGGGAAATGTAAAATCTGGATTCACCGGGGTCTCCCTGACGGCCGGAACGTCCGCGCAGCTGATTGTCGATACGGCGGGATTCATGGCGCTCCGTACCGATAATCCTAAGACCACCGGCTTCCCTTGCCACATCGTCAAGCTTGATATCGGTACCACGGCCGGCCATGTTGGTCGCGATGGTAACGGCTCCTGCCTCGCCGGCCTGAGCTACGATTTCTGCTTCGATTTCATGGAACTTCGCATTTAAGACCTTATGCTGAATTCCCTCGCGGCGAAGCATTTTGCTGATCAGCTCAGAAGTCTCAATGGTGATGGTACCAACCAGTACCGGCTGGTTCACGGCATGTGCCTCTTTGACTTCCTCTACGACTGCGTGGAATTTCTCTTTTTTTCGTCATGTATACGGCATCGTCCCTATCCACACGGATGACCGGGCGGTTGGTCGGGATCTCGATAACATCCATGCCGTAGATGTCACGGAACTCCTGCTCCTCTGTGAGGGCAGTACCGGTCATGCCGGCTTTTTTTCTCGTATTTATTAAAGAAGTTCTGGAACGTGATCGTTGCCAGAGTCTTACTCTCTCTTCTTACTTTTACGTGCTCTTTTGCCTCGATTGCCTGATGCAGACCATCGGAATAACGGCGGCCCGGCATGATACGGCCGGTGAACTCATCGACGATCAGAACCTCGTCGTCTTTGACTACATAGTCCTTGTCGCGGTGCATCAGATAATTGGCACGCAGCGCCAGGATCACGTTGTGCTGAATCTCCAGGTTCTCCGGATCGGAGAGGTTCTCGATATGGAAGAAGTTCTCGACTTTCTTCACACCGTCATCGGTCAGGGTAACGAATTTGTCCTTCTCGTTGACGATGAAGTCTCCGGTCTCCTCGATCTCCTCGCCCATGATCGCGGTCATCTTGGTCATCTCGCCGCTTGCCTCGCCGCGCTGCATCTGGTGTGCCAGAATATCTGCGGTCTCGTACAGCTTGGTGGATTTGCTGCTCTGTCCGGAAATAATCAGAGGTGTTCTTGCCTCGTCGATCAGGACGGAGTCGACCTCGTCGATGATACAGTAGTGCCAGATCTCTCTGTACCAGCTGTTCTTTATAAATAACCATGTTGTCACGCAGATAATCGAAACCAAGTTCGTTGTTGGTGATGTAGGTGATGTCGCATGCATACTGCTGGCGGCGCTCATCGTTCTTCATATCGTTCAGAACGACACCGACGGTCAAACCGAGGAATCTGTGGACTTTGCCCATCCACTCGGCATCTCGTTTTGCCAGGTAATCGTTGACGGTAACGATGTGGACACCGCGTCCGGTCAGTGCATTCAGGTAAGCCGGAAGGGTGGAAACGAGGGTTTTTACCTTCACCGGTTTTCATCTCGGCGATACGGCCCTGATGGAGGATAATGCCACCGATCAGCTGTACGCGGTGGTGTTCCATACCGAGGGAACGTTTTGCTGCCTCGCGGACGGTTGCGAATGCTTCCGGGAGAATGGAATCCAGGGATTCGCCTCCGTTGTAGCGGTCTTTATATTCCTTTGTCTTGGCACGCAGCTCTTCATCGGTCAGCGCCTGCATGGTCGGGCGGAGAGCTTCGATTTTGTCTACGATTGGATAGATTCGTTTCAACTCGCGCTCACTGTGCGTACCAAAAGTTTTTCTGTGAATTTCATAGAATGTTTGCTCCTGCTTTCTCTATTAATTGCCATATTAACATATGGTACTATTCTACCACTTCTGGCACAAGATAACAATGAATTTTTCGTAAACATTTGGTGCCGTTCCCCGGTTTTCCGCTGTTTTTACGGCTTTTCCCGGACTTTCCGGCCCTTTCCGCGAAAAAAGTCACCCTGTTTCACAGCTTTTCTAAGCTGGAAACAGGGTGACTGTTCATTCTTTATTTACTTTTCAGCACTCCGGCTCGATCAGTCCGTAAGTATTGCCCTTTCTCTTGTATACGACATTGACCTCGTCGGTCTCTGCATTACGGAATACGAAGAAATTATGTCCTAACAGTTCCATCTGTACGCATGCATCTTCCGGATACATTGGTTTGATTCCGAATTTCTTGGTACGGATGATCTGGATGTCTTCGTCCTCCAAATAGTCATGCTCCAGATATGCTTTCTGGAAGTTGGCTGCTGCCTGCTGTTTGTCTACGATTTTATTTTTGTACTTGCGAAGCTGACGTTCAATGACTTCCTCTACCAGATCGATTGATACATACATGTCATTGCTTACCTGCTCCGAACGGATAATATTTCCCTTTACAGGAATTGTCACTTCAATTTTCTGACGTTCTTTTTCAACGCTTAAAGTTACAATGACATTTGTGTCAGGCGTAAAATATTTCTCCAGTTTGCCAAGTTTTTCATTGACCGCGGCTTTTAATCCCTCTGTCACGTCAATATTTTTTCCGCTGATGGTAATTTTCATTATGCCCAACCCCTTTGCTCTCAAATTTTACAGGTTTTTCACTTCCCCTGTAAGTAACTCTAATTATAGCAATAGTTGTCTCTATTTGCAATAGTATTTAGAAAATTCATGAATATTTTAGAGTTTTTTCTGTTACAGTTCACTTGTATCTTATTTTTGACAGATTTCATGCTCGCATGAAAATCTGTCGAGAATAAGATACAAAGGGAGCGCCTGGTTATGAGCAAAAGGAGCTGCGCAGCAGCGGAGAGCGCTGAAAGCGCGGTTTTGCGAATGGCGCGGGTGAACGTCCGTTTCCGCTTACCGGCGGCATACTGCCAGTACGTCTTCAAACTTCATTTTGCCGCCGAACAGATCCAGTGCGCTGCCAATTGTCACATCGACGTGGTTGTTTCCCAGTTTTTTGAGCAGCTCCAGGTCTTCAAAACTTCCCACGCCGCCGGCGTACGTCACCGGAAAATTTTTCATCTTCGCAAGCAGTTCCACCAGCTCCGTCTCAATGCCGGAAGCCTTTCCCTCGACATCCACGGCATGGATCAGGAACTCATCACAGTATTCTGACAGGTGATGCAGCAGTTCCTCTGTCACTTCTTCGTCCGTGAACTTCTGCCAGCGGTCCGTCACGATATAGTATTTTCCGTCCCGCTTCCGGCAGCTTAAATCCAGTGTCAGCCGCTGCTTTCCTACCGTCGTCACCAGCTTGTCCAGATTTTCATAGAACACATGGCCGTCGCGGAACACATACGAAGTCACAATCACATGGCTTGCCCCCGCTGTCAGAAACTCGCACGCATTCTCCGCATCAATGCCGCCTCCCACCTGCAGGCCGCCCGGGTACGTCGAGAGTGCCAGCAATGCCTGGCGCTTCGTCTCCTCGTAAAACTCGGTACCTTTCTTGTTCAGCAGAATCACATGGCCGCCCGTAATGCCCTGCTCTTCGTACAGCTGCGCATAGTACGACGCATCCTGCTCCGAGACAAAATTCTCGCTCGCCTGATTTCCCTGATCTTTCAGCGATCCCCCGACAATCTGTTTTACTTTTCCGTTATGAATATCAATACATGGTCGAAATCTCATTTTCCCCGTTTCCTTTCTTTTCTCTCCCCTTAAGTTTTCCACATTATATCAAAATCCGACCATTCTGTGTATAAATTCACCAAATTTTCATGGTTCTTTCATAGAAAAGAAAGAAGAACCTGCTTTTTCCACAGATTCTTCTTTCTTTTCCGGCTTGCCGCCGTTCTTTATTTATCGATGTCCTCAAAGGCCTCTTTCACTTTATCCATAAAGCCTTTTTTCTTCTTCGGCTGCTCTGCAGTTTCGCCGTTGGCTGCTTTTTCTTCTGCTGCCGGGCGGTTTCCGCAGGCTTCGTCGAAGGCGCGGAGGGCTTCTTTTGCTTTCTCATTCAGTTTCGTCGGAGTCTGGACTACCAGGGTTACATAGTGATCACCGCGCACATTGCTGTTGCGAAGGGACGGTACACCTTTTCCCTTCAGACGGATCCTTGTATCCGTCTGTGTTCCCGGTTTTACAGTGTAGAGAACGTCTCCGTCAACGGTGCTGATCTTCACATCGCCGCCGAGTGCTGCCTGGGCAAACGTAATCGGTGCAGTGGAGAAAATGTTCATATCCTGTCTCTGGAAGATCGGATGACGGGTTACCTGAACCTCGACAATCAGATCTCCTCTTGGTCCGCCGTTTACACCTGGCTCACCTTTTTCACGGATACGGATGCTCTGTCCATCGTCGATTCCGGCCGGAATGTTGACCTGAATGCGTTTTCTGCTGGATGTATAGCCCGTGCCGTGGCATGCGGTACATTTATCGCGAATGATCTTTCCGGTTCCGTTACAATCCGGACACGTTGTCACGTTTCTCACAGAGCCGAACATGGTCTGCTGTGTGTACGTAATCTGACCGGTTCCGTTACATTTGGAGCATGTCTCTGGTGAAGTTCCTGGTTTTGCGCCGGTTCCGTGGCACGTTGTACAGGTATCCTTCAGGTTGATCTCCAGCTCTTTCTCGCATCCGAAAACCGCTTCCTCAAATGTAATGTGGACAACAGCGCGGAGGTTTGCTCCCTTCATCGGTCCATTGTTTGCTCTTCTTCTGCTTCCGCCGCCACCAAACAGGTCGCCGAAAATATCGCCGAAGATATCACCCATATCTCCGCCGCCAAAGTCGAAGCCGCCGAATCCGCCGGCTCCTGCGCCGCCACCGCCGTTTTCAAATGCAGCGTGGCAAACTGATCGTACTGACGCCGTTTGTCCGGATCACTCAGCACGCCATAGGCTTCTGTCGCCTCTTTAAATTTTGCCTCGGCCTCTTTGTCGCCCGGGTTCACATCCGGATGATATTTCTTGCCAGCTTACGATATGCTTTTTTTAATGTTGCATCGTCCGCTCCGCGGTCTACGCCGAGGACCTCGTAATAATCTCTTTTTCTGCCATTTATGTTCACCTTTTCATTTCTGTTCCACAAATTTCATCTTTGCAGAAATGTTTTTCCGCACGCTCCAGTATAGCACTTTTCCGAAAGCAATACCAGCATAAATACAGGGGCGGAATGTATTTTCCGTCCCCTGCAAACATTCGCCTCACAGGGCTTTTTGCGTTTATTTACTTATTGTTTCAACTCACAGTCGGTATTTTCACGGAGTGTGACATGCTGAAAATTAAACCTCTTTGTAGTCAGCGTCTACGACATCGTCGTCATGGCGCCTGCTGCTCCTGCATTTCCCATATCCGCCTATGCACCAGCTGTTCCGGCACCAGCGCCTGCTGCGCCGCCCTGCTGCTCATACAGCTTTGCGAACAGTTTCTGAGCGCTTGTCATCAGTTTTTCCTGAGCTGCTTTCAGGTCAGCTACCTGTGCATCTGTCATCTCTTCCGGATTGCATTTTGCAATGAGGTCTTTCAGTGCGTTCAGGTCAGCTTCTACTGCTGTCTTATCGTTTGCATCCAGCTTGTCGCCGACTTCCTCGATTGCTTTCTCGGTCTGGAATACCATAGAGTCTGCATCGTTTCTTGCGTCGATTGCTTCTTTGCGTTTCTTATCCTGTGCTTCGTACTCAGCAGCTTCTTTTACTGCTTTGTCGATCTCGCTGTCGGACATATTAGAGCCTGCGGTGATGGTGATGTGCTGCTCTTTGCCTGTTCCCAGATCCTTAGCAGATACATTTACGATACCGTTGGCATCGATGTCAAATGTTACCTCGATCTGCGGAACTCCACGACGTGCTGGCGGGATTCCATCCAGACGGAACTGTCCGAGGGATTTGTTGTCTTTCGCGAACTGACGCTCACCCTGTACAACGTTGATATCTACGGCTGTCTGGTTATCAGCTGCGGTGGAGAAGATCTGGCTTTTCTTGGTCGGGATTGTGGTGTTACGCTCGATCAGACGAGTTGCGATACCACCCATTGTCTCAATGGACAGAGACAGAGGAGTTACATCCAGCAGCAGGATATCACCTGCGCCTGCATCGCCTGCCAGCTTACCGCCCTGGATGGAAGCACCCAGTGCAACACACTCATCCGGGTTCAGTTTCTTGCTCGGCTCTTTGCCTGTTAACTGTTTTACCTTATCCTGTACAGCCGGGATACGGGTAGAATCCGCCTACCAGAAGGACTTTGAAAGCTCGGATGCCTGAAGGCCTGCATCAGAAAGTGCTCTCTGTACCGGCTCTGCGGTTTTCTCTACCAGGTCGTGGGTCAGCTCATCGAATTTAGCCTTTGTCAGGTTCATATCGAGATGTTTTTCGGGCCATCTGCGGTTGCAGTGATGAAAGGCAGGTTGATGTTGGTTGTAGTTGCGCTGGAAAGCTCTTTCTTTGCTTTCTCTGCTGCTTCTCTGATTCTCTGCAGAGCCATTTTATCATTGGAAAGATCTACGCCTTCCTGTTTCTTGAACTCAGCAAGGATATAATCTGTTACTTTCTGGTCGAAGTCATCGCCGCCAAGACGGTTGTTTCCTGCTGTGGAAAGAACTTCGATAACGCCGTCGCCGATTTCGATGATGGAAACATCGAATGTACCGCCGCCTAAGTCGTATACCATGATCTTCTGTTCTTTTCTCGTTGTCAAGTCCGTATGCCAGAGCTGCTGCGGTAGGCTCGTTGATGATACGTTTTACATCAAGACCTGCGATTTTACCGGCATCTTTGGTTGCCTGACGCTGTGCGTCATTAAAGTAAGCCGGAACTGTGATAACTGCTTCGGTTACCTTCTCGCCCAGATAGTTCTCTGCGTCTGCTTTCAGCTTCTGCAGGATCATAGCGGAGATCTCCTGCGGAGAGTATTTCTTTCCTTCGATGTCTACTTTATAATCAGTACCCATCTCACGTTTGATGGAACGGATGGTTCTGTCTGCGTTTGTTACAGCCTGACGTTTTGCCGGCTCGCCGACCAGACGGTCACCTGTTTTTGTGAATGCTACGATAGATGGAGTTGTTCTTTCTCCTTCTGCATTTGTGATAACGGTTGGTTTTCCACCTTCCATAACAGCTACACAGCTGTTTGTTGTTCCTAAGTCAATACCAATAATTTTGCCCATTGTTGTTTCCTCCTCAATGAATTATGCTAAAAATGGTTTAATTTCTATTTATTTATCTTCAAGGCTTAGTTAGCCACCTTGACCATACTGTGACGGACTACGGAACCTTTGTACATGTAGCCCTTCAGGAACTCTTCTACGACGATGTTCTCGCCGGCTTCCTCATCCTCCACCTGCATCACTGCGTTGTGAAGGTTCGGATCAAATTCCTGTCCGACTGCCTCGATCACGGTTACACCGAGTTCATCGAGTGCTGTGGTAAACTGTTTGTATACTTTATTCATGCCGTCTGCGAACGGATCTTCCTCCGGGTTTTCCACCGTTGCAAGTCCGCGCTCGAAGCTGTCAACAACCGGAAGAATCTTCTCGATGATGTCTTTTGCTCCAATGGCATACATATTTGTTTTTTCTTTTTCGGTGCGTTTGCGGAAGTTCTCGAACTCTGCCATCTGACGGGTCAGGCGGTCAGTCAGCTCTTCGATTTTCTCATCTTTTTATCTTTTTTCTTTTTGAAGAACTTTCGTTCTTTGCCATCCTCAGCAGTTTCTTCTGCAGCTTCCGCTTCTTTTGCCTCTGCTGCTTTCTTTTGCTTCTTCCTGCTCCGCAGCCGGTTCGGTTTCCGGCAGATCGGTCTCTGCTCCGGTTTCTTTTTCCATCTCGCGTGTAGGTTCTTCCATGGTTTCCTCTTTCTTTCTATTTTCTTCGCTCACTGATCATTCCACCTTTCTACTCACCTGTGTCCGGCTTTTTGAAGACGGCGTCCAGTTGAACTTTTAATGTTTTCAGGTTATCTACCACATTTTCGTAATCCATCCGCTTTGGTCCCACGATACCGATTGTTCCGCGCATACCGTTTCCCATATCGTATGTGGTGGTGACCACGCTGCAGTCCCGTAAGGGTTCCATCGAAGATTCATTTCCGATGTATACCTGAATACCGGTATTTTCCTCTCCGTCCTGCTCCTCGGCAGCTCCTTTGATCATATCGACCAGTTTCTGCCGTTCCTCGAATGTGGAGATCAGCTGGCTGGCTTTGCTGCTGTCGGAAAGCTCAGGGTACTTGAAAATGTTGGTTGCGCCGCTGGTGTACACCGGCACATCTTCTTCGCTGACTGCGATGGCTTCCGCTACGGTATCGACCACTTTGCTGATGATGCCGGAGTGGATGCCTGCCTGCTCTTTCATCTTCTTGATCATGCCAAGATTGATTTCTTCAATGGTCAGTGCCATTGAGTTGTGTGTTCAGAAGCAGGTTCAGCTTTAATATCTGTTCATCGTTGATGGTCTCGTCGAGGTCGATCATCTGGTTTTTCACCAGGTTGCCTTCTACGACGATGACGGCCAGGAGCTGCTCTTCATTGACTTTTGAGAGCTGGATGAATTTCACTTTATTTCTGTGATATTCCGGTCCTGTAATCAACGTTGCATAGTTGGTAGATGAAGCGAGGACTTTGACAACCTGCTGCAGAACTTTTTCCATTCGGTCTGTTTTTTCAATGACCATGTTTTTGATGTCTGCAACTTCCTGTTCTTTTTTCCCGCATCAGCTCATCTACATAGAGGCGGTAGCCTTTATCGGAAGGAATGCGTCCTGCGGAAGTGTGGGGCTGTAAGATGTAACCCATCTCTTCCAGATCGGACATTTCATTCCGGATTGTGGCGGAGCTTAAATTCAAATCCGTGTATTTGGAAATCGTTCTTGAGCCGACCGGCTCGCCCGTTTCAGATACGTCTGGATGATCGCTTTTAATATTTTTCTTTTCTTTCATCCAATTCTGCATCCACTAAGATAAGCTCCTTCCTGTTGTATAGTCCTGTTAGCACTCGTTTCAGTGGAGTGCTAACATCTATGCTCTTAAGATAGCACTCTGCCTTTTGTTTGTCAACACCTTTTTCCCAGTTTTTCTATGAAGAAATTGTGAAAAAGTATAAACCGTTTTCTTTCTGAAAAGGAATCTGACTTTTCTTTTTTATTGCATTCTACTGTTTCAAAGGCGCTATAGCCGTATGGTAGGATTCTGCCATTTCGATACGACCATTTAGTAGCATTTTCTCAGAGGTGATGAATCATGAAATATCAGAGACTGGAGGATCTGCGCACGGACCACGATCTGACGATCCGCCAGGTTGCCGACTATCTCGGCTGCAACCGCGATGTGTATACCCGATATGAAAAGGCGTCCGGCAGCTGCCGATCTCCATTGCCATCCGTCTGGCGGAGCTGTATCAGGTCAGTCTGGATTATCTGGTCGGCATCAGCGATGAGAAGGGCCGTATGGATCCTGACTTTCCGGTGTCTCCGCCGCAGCAAAAGCAGGAGGACAGTTTTTTCTTCTCCCTGTCCTCCCTGTTTTGCTTTTTCGTTTACAGATTCTGCAGATATTCCATCATCCGCGTTTCGCTGAGTTTCCATCCGTCCGGCTCCCCGCAGAGATACAGCGTAAAATGCCCGCACGGGACTCCGTTTTCCAGGTGGATGCCGGTATACAGTTCTACAACGAGGAGTTCTTCTGCTTTTTCTTCATATATATTAGTGATCTGATAGATGCGCTCTCCCTTTTCGTCCACCGGTACCATTCTTTCTTCAGCACATCCCTCAGACGGCTCTCCTGCCCCTGCGCTTCGCATTCTTCCTCCCGGCTGATCATTTTTTCAAACGCTTCCGGCGTCTCCATCCGTTCCACTATATTCTGGACAAAATCTTCTATTTCTATTCTTTCTGCTTTTCCCATTCGTTCCCCCATTTCTGCCGTACATATTTTTCTGTTTTCTGCACAGGCTGTCTTCACCCGCCGTTTTCTCTCCCGCCCCATTCTCCAATTTGCGACCATATGATCTGATTTAACTTTGTCCATCCAACCGTTTGGTAGTATGGGTTTGAATCTGAAAGGATGGTACAACGTATGAAATACCAGAGAATTGAAGATATGCGGATCGATCAGGATCTCACCATCAAAGAGATTTCTGCCCTGCTCGAATGCAACCGCGACGTCTATTCCCGCTACGAAAAAGGAATCCGCGACATCCCGATCGACTATGTGATCCGGCTTGCACGGTTCTATGACTGCTCGGTCGACTATCTGCTGAGTGTCTCCAGTAAAAAAGAGAAAATTCGGCGATTAATTTTTTTATTGTTGTCTTTTTTTATTTTTGTGTTTTTCGTTTTGATACGACCATTTGGTCGTATTTTATATTATAATGGTATTCTTATTTTGCGTCAATTCTGAACAAGAAGGAATCAAAATCGGACGCAAAAAAGCGTGCCGGAAAGTTTTCTGTCGCTTTTCCGGCACGCTTTTTTCATGCTCTTTTCTTCTTTTTATTCTTCCATGTCATCCAGGCTCTTCTTCAGTGTGATCATTTTGTCACGCAGCTTGGCGGCCATTTCGAAGTTGAGTTCGGCAGCAGCGGCTTTCATCTGTTTCTGTACCTGGCGATCAGTTTTTCCAGTTCTTCGCGGCTCATGGACTCCGGGTCTTTTTCCATCTTTTCTTCTGTCTTTGCCACTTCTTTCGAAATGCTGATGAGGTCGCGGACTGCTTTTTTGATAGTAGTCGGAGTGATTCCGTGTTCTTTGTTGTAGGCTTCCTGCAGGGCACGGCGGCGCTTCGTCTCGTCGATCGCGAGGCGCATGGAATCGGTCATCACATCGGCGTACATGATAACATGGCCCTCGCTGTTTCGCGCGGCACGGCCGATGGTCTGGATCAGGGAGGTTTCGGAACGCAGGAAACCTTCTTTATCGGCATCCAGGATCGCCACGAGTGTGATTTCCGGGATGTCGAGACCCTCACGCAGAAGGTTGATGCCGACGAGCACATCGAAGACATCGAGACGCATATCACGGATGATCTCGGTCCGTTCCAGGGTGTCGATATCGGAGTGCAGGTAGCGCACGCGGATGCCGGCCTCTTTCATATAGTCGGTCAGATCCTCTGCCATACGCTTCGTCAGCGTCGTCACGAGAACTTTGTTGTGTTTTTCAGTTTCTTTCTTTACTTCCGAAATCAGATCGTCGATCTGTCCCTCCACCGGGCGCACCTCGACATCCGGGTCGAGAAGGTACCGGTCGGGCGGATGATCTGTTCGGCGCGCAGCAGCTCGTGGTCTGCCTCGTAGTCGCCCGGCGTGGCAGATACGAAGAGGATCTGATCGATCCGGTCCTCGAACTCGCCGAAGTTCAACGGGCGGTTGTCTTTTGCGGACGGCAGACGGAATCCATAGTCCACCAGCGTCGATTTCCGCGACTGGTCGCCGGCATACATGCTGCGGATCTGCGGAACAGTCTTATGCGACTCATCCACGATGATGAGGAAATCATCTCCGAAATAGTCCATCAGTGTGTAGGGCGGCTCGCCTGGCTTTAATCCGGAGAGGTAACGCGAATAGTTTTCGATGCCGGAACAGATGCCGGTTTCTTTGAGCATCTCAATATCGAAATTGGTCCGCTCCTCGATGCGCTCTCGATCAGTTTTCCCTCGTGCTTGAAGAACTTCACCTGCTCTTCCATATCCTTTTCAATCTCGCCTGTTGCTTTCAGGATCGTGTCCATCGGCACAACGTAGTGGGAGGCAGGAAAGATTGCGATATGGTTCAGTTCACATAAGATTTCACCCGTCAGCGTATCGATCTGCACCAGACGGTCAATCTCATCCCCCGAAGAACTCGACGCGCACCGCCTTGTCCGTCTCCTCCGCCGGAAAAATCTCCAATACATCACCGCGCACGCGGAACGTACCGCGGTGGAAATCCATATCATTCCGGTCATACTGAATATCAATCAACTGCCGGATCACATCGTCCCGGTCCTTTTCCATTCCCGGGCGGAGCGAAATAATCATCTCCATGTAGTCCTTCGGGCTTCCGATTACATAGATACACGAAACACTGGAAACCACAATGACATCGTTCCGCTCACTCAGTGCAGAAGTCGCGGAAAGCCGCAGCTTATCAATCTCATCGTTCCGCGCAGAGTCCTTCGCAATATACGTATCCGAAGACGGCACGTAAGCCTCCGGCTGGTAGTAGTCGTAGTAGGAGACAAAATATTCTACTGCATTCTCAGGGAAGAATTCCTTAAACTCACCGTACAGCTGTGCTGCAAGTGTTTTATTGTGCGCTATGATCAAGGTTGGCTTATTTAACTGTGCAATAACATTTGCCATGGTAAAGGTCTTGCCGGAACCTGTAACGCCCAGCAAAGTCTCGCATTGATTGCCTTCTTGAAAGCCTTTGACCAGTTTTTCGATTGCCTGGGGCTGGTCGCCTGTAGGCTGGTATTCGGAGTGTAATTTGAATATTTGTTGTGAATTCTGCAAAAAAGCACCTCCTGGTTTTTATATCAAAAAGTTCGTCTATCAGTCAGAAATTCGTCGAAGCACATTCTCTGATTTTAGCCGAATATGCCTCTCGACGAATTCTGTTCACCACCCGATATTTTATAGACTGATAAAAAGTAGTAAAACTAACGTGGACGAATTAACACTCAAATGTAAGAGATATTATATCATGGAAATTTAAAATTGTATATATGATGCGAACATTAGTTCTTCAAAAATTCATTTACATTTATCATTGTATCCAGAACAATTTCCGTATCCAGCTCCTTCTTTTCCGGTAATACTTCTTCCATATAAGAAAGCAATTCCGGCGGAATCTCCTCAGCTATAATATTTCCATTGTGGTATGGGGAGCATCCGTTGCGCTTATTAGAATAATATACTTTTTACATAAAATATCCCTCAGGGCTTCAAACCCTGAGGGGCATCCTCGTTCATTTCAATTTTCCTTTTTTGTTTTTCAAGCTGTTCCATACAATATTTTTCTGCCAGAATTATAAATTCATCTGCAACTGAAATCTGCCGTTCTGATTTTCTTTACTTGCAATATAAAAATCATCATAATCGCTGGCATGGCGAATCTCTTCTGCCTGTCCGATTTTCCTTCCCATTTCTCTTGGAAACACTGATGTTTTCACATAATCCTTATTGAAGTTAGCCACAGCATCCTTATGCCTTTTATATGCTTTACCGCTTACAGCATGTACTGCATTAATTGCATGAAAAATAGAATAGTATGCCCTGTTATTGGCTCCTTTATAATCTTCAATAGAAAATAATGCTCTTGCTGATTTCAGATCATTTCGGGCTGTTTCAGACGATATAACACCAGATCCCGTCTAGTACCGATTTCCTGGTTATGCTGCTCCATACAAAACTACTCCTTCTTTATGAATATTGGAATAAAATGGATAGTTCACAATCCACTTGTTAAAATGTGCTTCACTTTTTGCAATAGGCTTAATATCCGTGTCATGATCCATATTAAAGTCATAGGTCATATACGAAAACTGTTGTGCATATGCCTTTAATTCCAGATCTGATATATCTGCCAGAATCATAATGTCCACATCAGAATCCGGACGAAAGTCACCCCTTGCACATGAACCATAAAGGATTATCTGGCGTACATAGGAACCATAGATCTTCTTGATCTCTTCTACATACTGTTCGATTAAATCCTGCATCATCTTTGGCATATATCATCACCTCATTTTCTGCTGATAATACTATAAGTTTCTCGATTCACAAATCTTTCTTCTTAATTTTATTATAACCAGTTTACCCTTGTTTCTCAATCAGTATTTTCCATGTATCAATTTTACTACTTTCTTCGACGAATTTTGTTCACCGTTATAGCCAATCCATCATGTCCATTTACTTTTAACGCATCGTTTATTATGCTTTATATAGTATTATTTTACCTTTTCAAATCAATATATGGTATGCAAATTAATATCAAGATACTAGGAGACAAAGTATTCCACTGCGTTTTCCGGGAAGAATTCCTTAAACTCACCATACAGCTGTGCTGCAAGTGTTTTATTGTGCGCTATGATCAAGGTTGGCTAAGCCCCATTAACAAGGCAAAGACCATCTGCATATGGATCCGTGTCTCCTTCGATGCTTCCAGCAACAGTTTAGCATCGTAATACCCAATTGCCACCTTTAAAAAGATAACTGTATCTTTTTTCATAAATATTAATAATTCTTCCTATAAATAAGGCTGTCAGTATGGTTCCTATACCAAGACCATAAAAATGGGCATGATTAATTAAACATAAAATAATAGTGACAAACACAAGTGTAATATCAAAAGTATTTTTCACTATTGAAAAAGGAAAAGAGAAGACTTCTGAAATAGTTTTTACAATACCATCAGTTGGTGTTAAAATAAGATTTGTTTTCACGCTTAAAAATACGCCCATTGCAGTAATGAACATCGTCATAATAAAACAAATAACCCTTAAGTATAAACTTAACGATAATGTAGGAATTATAAAATCATATAAATCAGTCAACCAACCAAAAGCAAACGATAACGGAATTTCTAAAATAAAAGTAACTGTGATCTTTTTGGATAAAATACATTGAATAATAACAAATATTAAGTAACAGATAATAGAAGCTGTTCCTAAAGAAATGTTATAGATTTGTGATATTGAATACATCACAGAACTAAAAGCAGCAACTCCTAAATCAAAGCGAACATTTAATACAACAGCAAAAGCTATTAAATTCAAACCAAGAAAATACAAAAAATATTTTTTCATTCTTATTACCTCATCATGTCTATGGTACTGTAAGCCACCAGAACCGGAGATTCTGCCTTGATGGCACACTTATAAAAAAGCCCAAAGGTCTTGATTTCAAGGCTTTCAGGCTTAAGTTAACCCCAGCGGAGTCTGTTGTGTTTATCTTACTGGAATTTCACCTTCATCTATCAGTCTGTCTGGGGAAAATACAATACGGATTCTTCCGTCTGTCGCAACCTTGCAATCTCCGTCAAACGCATTCTTACCGCCATCCTCGATTTTCGCAGTTCCTGAAAGGATATTCTCACAGATGCGTATCGCTGTATTCATGATGCTATGATCCATGGAACCAACGAAAGGCATTCCCGCATATCCCACATGGCCATTAAAATTGCGGTCAAATTCACTTTCATAGGACTTGATTTTATCCAGAGCTCCCAATAGTGTATTAATACTGTCTCTGCAGAGCAGATTACCATTGCAGGCATCTCCAGAAAACAGGATTCGCTCTTTCCGATCAAGGAAACAACAGCCTCCCGATGTATGACCCGGTGTCTCAATTACCTCGATACTGCGTCCCCCCAGCTCAAACACCATCCCCTCCTTCAAAGGAAGACATTTTGGCATCTTTTGTATCCGCTGGATATCCGCAGGGCTACAGTCATACACATCGTAAGCTCCCATATTTCCCAAAAGTTCCACATAATCTGCGATGCTATCATAATTTATCGGTTTAAGACTATCCTCATCTTTTTCGTGAATATATACCTCTTCAAACTGAGCAGCTCCTCCGATATGATCCGGATGTCCATGTGTCAGCACTACATCATAGGGAAGCGGAGTCAGCCAGGAAATCAGCTTTTTCAGGTCTGTCATTCCGACACCCGTATCGATGAGTAATGCACGTTCCGTACCTTTTAACAAAAACATGGCTGTCATACCAGCCTCATTGATAACCCAGGTGTCTTTTGCAATCTCCATCACCTGATATGTAGTCAGCTTTGCCATATCCATTCCATCCTTTCCGCATCAGTGCATAAATACATTTTCTGCATCCTCATCTAATGGTACCGTAAATGCCGGAGCATGTTTAACAAGAAGCTCCATCAGCCTGTGGTCATAATTATCTTTAACTTCGCAGATATTGTCAAAAATCATAATTGCCTCTTTACCTGGCTCACATACCGTACTGCGGAAGAGAAGGAACGGAAGGATTTCCGTATCTCGCAAAGTTTATCCAGGCACCACATATTCTCTCCTGCAGGCGGTCTGTTTCTCCCGGCACATTGCAGATAGGAATTCGGTCAATATTATGGAAAACAAACGGGATTTCAGAGCAATGCCATGCCAGTTTTCCTCCCTCATATGGGAATTCATAATTAAACATGTAGGAATATACGGGAGCTTCCTTATGTACTGACTTCTTCGCAATGAAATCTTTTGATGCATAACGGAAAATATAATCCAGCGACAGAACATCTACAAGGCGATTATTCGGATATGCTTTTTCGAATTCTGCTGCAATCTCTTCTGCATCCTCCTGAAAGCATTTTTCCAGAAGTTTCATCGTTTCCTCACGGGTCAGTTCATCCCTATTCTCCAGAACCGGCTTGAAATCAAATTCTCCAAAAACGCTACCCACTATCACCGGAATCTTTTTTGCTCCATCGGTAAATCCTACTCTGCGCGGATCACCGGCATACCATGAATTTGCTCTCGGCTCTCCTCCCACGTAGAGTCCTTTCTCCTGCAGCTTGGGTGACACCTTATTATATGCTTCCGCAAGGAAATAGTAAGGAATCGTTTCCAAATCCTCAACGGATTCCAACTTCAATTCCGTCAGAAGGGCCTCCACAATTGCGGTACCGTCATCCTCTGCCTCTTTTTTACCTTCTTCTATTACGCCGCTCTGGATAATCCCCTTATGGAATAAACCTTCTGCAGCCGGTGTATTCATCAGGGAATAAACTTTCATTCCACCACCGGACTGACCAAACAGGGTTACATTACCTGGATCTCCGCCAAAACCAGCAATATTGTCCTGAATCCAATGAAGGGCTGCGACCATATCTGCATTTCCCACATTAGCAGAATTGTAGTATTTTTCCCCATAAGCAGATAAATCAAGATATCCCAAAATATTCAGACGATGGTTCAATGACACGACAACCACATCTCCGTACTCACTCAGATGATCTCCTTCATACGCCACCTGTTCAATGGATGAGCCTGCAAAGAATCCACCTCCGTGCAACCATACCATAACCGGTTTTTTTGCTTCCGGATCCAGACTCTGTGTCCAAATATTCAGATACTGGCAATTCTCATCCATTGTGCCAGTAACGATGTGGGATCATAACCTCCATCAACGGATGATCCTGCATCAGCATAGGGCACACATAACCATATACTAAGAGCATTTTTAATACCTTTCCATGGTTTTACCTCTCTGGGCATTTGAAAGCGATCAGCATCAGCATACTTGATGCCATGGAAAGTGTATGTAGAATTCATCTTAAATCCCCGTATCTTACCCGCCTTAGTCTGAACTACCGGTTCTGCCTTACTACAGTAAAAACAATCTCCCATTTTGTATTCCACCTTTCTTTAGTAATTTTATGTATATCTTATTTCATTACCATTTTGTCATTTTTTGTTACCGTTTTATTACATCTCTATCTCCACATACAGTTTGCATATTGGTCTCTTCCTGTATTGCAGCCCGATACTGAGAGGGAGTCATATGATAATGCTTTTTAAACGCACGAAAAAAGTTTTCCGTATTTTCATATCCAATCTCTTTTCCGACTTCAGTCATCCTCTCATTTTCTAAACTTTTTCACCTCATTATGCAATAATTGTTGATACCCATCTACTATAATCCCATACATTTCAGAATGATCCGAAGATTATGGACTGCACATCTTTGCACATCTCCGAGACACAGACGAGGTTTCTTATCCAAATGTCCTTTGTACCCGATTGCTCTGCCATCATCTAAAATAAAAGCAACTTCCTCATTGGCGGGCATATCTTTGGCACAAAGCTTGCCGGATCATTGAAAAATGTTTTCATATCATTTGCCTGCATGTAGACTTTTTCCCCATCAACCAAAATCTCTCCATCCTTCATCTCGGCAGTATGTCCTTCACCCAGAGGTGCCATGACTGTATCCGGTCCTTCCGGATCAACCGTAAAAAGGAATTCCAGCGGGCTGCAAAACCGGTGCAAATGGTACTTCCTGCACCATAATTACCTGCCCACGTTCATCAAACTCCGGCATAACTGTTCTCACAGCCTGAAGAATATTCATGGCCTTCCTTTTCCTCCCGGCATAATCAAATCATTTCCGGCATGCATGGATTTCCAGGGTGTACTGCTGCCTCCGTTCCAATCAGTCATGATCAGACCTTTAAATCCCCATTCTCCGCGGGCAAGATCCGTACATAAGTCATAACTATCTGCTGTAGGAACACCGTTGATCAGATTGTAGGAACTCATGATAGACAACGGCTGAGATTCCTGAATAGCAATTTTATAGGGTTCCAGATAAATCTCCCTCAGTGCCCGCTGACCAATCACAGAATCCACAGCATTCCGATTCGTCTCCTGATTATTAGCTGCATAATGCTTAATGCATCCACCTCCTCCTGGCAGGCTCTGAAGACCGCGTACCATTGCTGACGCCATCTTTCCAGATATGAGAGGATCTTCAGAAAAATATTCAAAATTTCGTCCGCACATAGGATCACGCTGAATATTCATTCCTGGTCCCAGAAGCAAATCAATCCGCATTGCCTGCATATCTGCTGCCATTCCGCATCCTACCTGTTCCAAAATTTCCGGATCAAAAGACTGAGCAAGAAGCGTACCCACCGGCCATGCCGTACAGTAATGGTATACCTGCCTCTTTTCCCCCGATTCCAGATCGGTTGCCTCAAACTGCTGTGTGATACGCACACCGCCCGGACCGTCTGCCAATACAATAGAAGAAACACCATAACTTTCCAGTGCGTGTGTTGTTTCCCCTGCCGCTCCAGGTACAGATTCCGAACTGGCTCCAATCACAGGATTGTTCTCATCCTGCACACCCCAGCCTGTACCACAGCAAAGATCCGCCAATTGTGCAGCATCAAGCTGTGCGGCAAATTCTTCCATTGACACTCTGCCCGAAGCCACATCATTCAGCTTCCATTCTTTCTTTTTCCACATACCGTACTGTTTCGTAAGGCATAACCGGCTGATAGCTGGTATCTGTCGCATATGTAACCACCTTTTCATCGCTATAGGCTGAACGCGAATCCAGCGTTTCCGGTATCTGCACAGCCAGAAGAACCGGTACATCCTTCCATATAGTTTCATCCTTTCGGTCAGTTAACCCCTTCTTTTCCTCCAAAGTTTCCGTTAACGGAAGCTCCACCAATACCTGTTCTGTCAAAGCAGTTTGTTCCAGCCGAATCTTGCACACCGGTTTTGTATCTCTGGAAGAAGTACCGATACGCACTCCATAATCTCCTTTTGACAGAATATAACCTCCTGCATTTTCACTATAAGATGCAAGATTACGCAGCGGTATGCGGATTTTGATATCTTCCTTTTCGCCCGGTGCCAGTAACATCGTTTTTGGAAACCTTTCAGCTCCTGTTCCGGCATATCCATCTCCGATACCGGTGCAGAAACATATACCTGCACAACTTCACGTCCGGCAAACGCTCCTGTATTTTCTACTGTTACGCCAAGAACCAGTGTATCCTCATCCAGCGATGCCTCCAGATTTCCCAGTGCAAATGTCGTATAGGAGAGTCCATAACCAAAAGGATAACCCGGATCAACATTAAATGTATCAAAGTAACGATAACCTACATAAATTCCTTCCGTATATACTGCTTTATTAAAATCCTGAAGGAAATTGCCTGCCGTAGGATAATCTTCATATTTTTTGCCCAGGTTGCGGTCAGCTTTCCTGACGGTGTTGCCTTACCTGTGAGAATATCGGTAACGGCGGCTCCTCCCTCCTGTCCTGCCTGCCCCATGAGAAGAATAGCATCCGCACAAGCCGCCTCCAGATCCTGCACCGATATGGAGCCCGGAACATTCAGCACCAGTACCAATGAGGAAAAAGCTGACCGCAGCTTTTTAAGATTATCCATCTCCACTGCAGAAAGCCTGTAATCTCCAATTTCATACTTTTTATCCCCAATGGATACTTCTTTTTTCATGAAACGATCATTTCCCTCACCGGAATTTCTCGAAATGACACAAATAGCAGTTTCTGTTTCTTTTGCATATTCTTCCAGTTTTTCTGTTGTCAGCGGTTCCTCCGGAAACGCAAAAACACTCATGACCTGGTCCTTCATCTCTCTTTTGGCCAGATCATAGCATCTGGCCCACGCCATCTGCTGTTCCCGGTTCACAATCTCAAAACCTTCTGTTTCCATAGCATTCAGAATATTAATATGATAACGCAGAGACTGATCCACATCCTGATCACCACCGCCGGAAAGACCGCCGTTAAAAGGATCTCCCGATCCCGTTCCGCCGCGGATTGTTCTGGCAGCTCCGTTTCCAAACAAGGCAATCTTTCCCCTGCCCTTTAACGGAAGAACCCCATTTATGTTTTTTAAAAGTACCATTCCCTGCGTCGCCGCTTCTCTCGATATTGCAGCACCGCTGATCTCACGTTCGGACATCGGCGGATATATCGTATTACTTTTCATATTTTTCCCTGCCTTTCATTTCTATTCCCCTCTTATCCATTTATGAAAAGAACCTGACTCCTTACGAATCAGGTCCCTTTATCAGTTTCCATATTTTGTTTATGAAATTTTTTCTGCCAGGAAATCTGTCATCATCTGTTCTGTTTCTTCCAATCCATTAGCCTCATAATCCGCAATCAGCTTATCCCAGTTTGCATCAAAATTATCTACACTTTCTGTTACGCACTTAATCAGTCCCGGCCATGCAATCTCATTCAGAATTTCCACATTGTTCGTAATCTCCTGCGGTGTCGCATATGCCCAAAGTGGGGGAATACGGCGGTGTTTCGAATTCATCTGGCTGCGGGAAGATATCGGTCAGCATCTCTACATTCCATGCTTCACAAGCTGCCTTCTGCTCCTCGTTATACTCTGCAATTACAGATTCTCTCGTAACAGGTGTGTAAGGATTACCATTTTCATCCACTGCACCGTCTCCATAAATCGGAAATCCCGTATAATTGCCAATACCAGTATTTTTTCCGTAATCCGGATCAGAACTTGCTTTTGCAATCTCTTCTTCCGTACGATATCTCATTCCATTCTCATCTACAAAATAGTTTTCTCCTTCAACACCCCATTTGTAAAGTACTGCACCCTCATCGGAGCAAAGATAATCAAGGAATTTAATTGCACGAACCGGATCCTCACAGTCCTTTGTGATTGCCAGTCCGTATCAACCTGAAGACCCTGATACATCAGTGTGGGTGCCTTCGTCTCAGCATCAATTGTCACAGGAAGCGGACAATATGTTTTATCCAGTTTTCCTTCTGCTTTCAATGTTGCTTCCGCCTGTCCATAATGCCAAAATGCATCAGTAATAGCTACAACACGTCCGCTGGCAAGCTTTGCGATGTAATCGTCATCTGTCTGTGTTGCAAAGTTTGGATCCAGAATTCCCTCATCATACATACGACTCAGCCATCTGAAATATTCTTTTTCTTTATCACTCACATGCTTGTAAATGCAGTTATAGTTATCATCAACAAGCCAGGAACCGTTATCCGGTGCACCATCAGCAATAAATCCAGCGGGATTACTGAGTGTAATGAGCCAGTGCCAGTCAGCAGCACTCATGGAAATACCAATGGTATCCAGACCATCATCGGTTTTAGGATGTGCTGCCAGGTACTGCTTGATCAGGGCTTCATACTCCTCCAGAGTCTTAGGATATTCATAATTATTTTCCTTAAGAGCTGCGTACTGTATCTGGCAGTTTCCTCCGGTTACCAAAATCTGGTATCCCACACCAGCATAAGAAAGCTGATATATTCCTTCATCTCCAGAACCCCATTTCAGCTTTTCAAACTCATCGCCGTACATTTTTTTAATATTTGGACCATATTCCTCGATCAGATCTGTCATATCAATAAGTGCACCTGCCTCATACAGACTGTTTACACTTTGCTTAGCATAAATCATATCTGGATATTTGTCCTCAGCAATCATCAAAGATATATCCTCGTCAGGATCACCTGTACTGGATACCGGATAGGAAATATCCAAAGTCACACCTGTGGCTTCAGTAATCGCCTGAGCAACAGGATTTTCCCAGTTACCATTTTTTCCGTCTGCATTGTAGTACTTGAAAGTTATAGGTGACAAATCATCCTTACTGTCCCCAGTACTGCTCTCGCTGTTTTCATTCTTGCTGCTTTCGCTCTTACTGCTTTCCGTATCCTTGGAGCCACATCCTGCCACTGTTCCAACGCAGAGTGCTGCTACCATAAGCAGAGCTAAAATTTTCTTCCTTTTCATGTTATTCCTCCCTATATTCTTAGAAAGTCCTACTATAAGGCCAAACATTTGAGATTTTACAATACCTCTATTATTTGTCTCTCATTGCAATAACTCTCCAAAATTATTTTAGATTTTCACGCGCGTTTTTACTTATCTAAAAGATATCATGGATAGTATATTGGAAGATATAGAAGAATTAACCTTTAAATTTAGAAATATTGACTAATCATTTTTGTAAAAAAAGGTACACCCGTGCGAACCTTGAAAATTTCATATAAAACAATAAATTTATGTCAGGAAATGGTATCATGATCTCAGATTATTTGTGAGGTGATCCCATGTCTTTTTGCTAAGAATGAATAATTTCTTATTCACAGAAGAAGGGACCAGGGTTATCAGCTGTCCTGCCGGAAATGCCCCGAAAAGCTGCAGCTATATCAAGCAGACAGGGCAATGCCGGTCAGAGGACTTTTAGCCACAAAGCTTCGGTTCGGAATTAAACTTGCGGCATTGAATTTTAAGAAACTGTCAGCATATCTGGACAGTCTGGATCAGTGCGCCTTACTTTCAGCAAACAGCTAAAAAGCAACAAAGAATCTGAATGTATGTTAATGGAAAACACTACTAATATGAAATATTTGTTGTCTTATATGAAATTTTCAAGGTACGTTAGTTAATGAGTTACTATAAAACGAGTGTTTTGACATCCATATCATACTTATTAGACATTTTTAAATTAATCTGATATACTTTGCATGAGTTCTCGCAATGAGAATACTACACATATCTCTATGGGATACAGAAATGCGTACTACGTTTATTGATGACGGAAAATAATCACTCTCTCCTATTTGATTGAAATCCAGACAGGGAGGTATAACGAATGAAAGATTATGGAATTTATGAAAAAGTAAAACTAAACGGAATCGTTCCTGGACGATTGATTCGCCATACCCGGGCGGACAGTGCAATCATAAAAAGTCACTGGCATCAAGAGTTGGAAATAAATACGGTTTTTGAAGGCTCTTCCCGCTTCTTTATAAATGGAAGAATTGAAGATGTAACGCCTTCACATGTTGTTGTGATAAACAGCAGAGAAGTCCATTCATCTATCCTTTTTTTCCACAGGGCGGGATCTGCGTTACAGGGGTTACGATACAAATCAGCTACGATTTTCTAAAAAAGTGATTCCAGATTATGATAACTGTTACTTTATTCTTAACAATATGGCAGAACGGAAGATACAGTTACTTCTTGAAGAAATGAATAAGAAATGTAAAACACAAGATGCAGCATATATGAATATTTATGCAATCAAACAAATTTGTGAAATTGTGTATATTCTTGCAACAGAATGTTGTATGAAACGGGAAAAGTTCGAAGCGACAAGTTCGGAAAGTTTTCAGCGTTTTGAACATGTTCTTAATTATGTTCATGAAAACTACAGCAGCAATCTCAAGACCAGTGAAGTAGCAGAACGTTTTTTCTTCTCCAAAGAATATTTTTGCCGTTTATTCAAAAAAAAAATACAGGTATGACATTTAATCAGTATGTGACACAGTGCAGGGTTATTCATGCAGAACAATTGCTTAAGGACACAAACACACGGATCTCTGAAATCGCTCAGGAGGTGGGCTTTTCGGATGAGGGAAGTTTTATCGCTCAGTTTAAAAATATTATTCGAAAACCCCTGGAAATTATAGAAAAATGATAACAAAAAATCCATTTTATGATTAGGGGTCAAAAGGTACACCCGTGCGAACCTTGAAAATTTCATACAAAACAACAAATTTATGTCAGGAAATGGTATCATGATCTCAGATTATTTGTGAGGTGATCCCATGTCTTTTGCTAAGAATGAATAATTTCTTATTCACAGTAGAAGGGACCAGGGTTATCAGCTCTCCTGCCGGAAATGCCCCTGAAAAGCTGCAGCTATATCAAGCAGACAGGGCAATGCCGGTCAGAGGACTTTTAGCCACAAAGCTTCGGTTCGGAATTAAACTTGCAGCATTGAATTTTAAGAAACTGTCAGCCTATCTGGACAGTCTGGATCAGTGCGCCTTACTTTCAGCAAACAGCTAAAAAAGCAACAAAGAATCTGAATGTATGTTAATGGAAAACACTACTAATATGAAATATTTGTTGTCTTATATGAAATTTTCAAGGTACGTTAGTTAATGAGTTACTATAAAACGAGTGTTTTGACGCCCATATCATTTTATAAAAATGACTAGTCAATATTACTAAATTCAAAGGTTAATTTTCCTATATCTTACAATATACTATCTATGATATCTTTCAGATAAGTAAAAGCGCGTAAAAAACTTAAAATAATCTTGGAGGATTATCACAATGAGAGATAAGAATAATTGAGAGATTGCAAAATCTCAAATGTTTGATACGCACTTTTTGGCTGTGGAGCTAATTGTCTGGGTGGTATTCTTGGTTCTTTTTAACACTGTATCTGACCGACAATCTGCTGTTGTCCATGTCGTTTATTGCTTTTATGATGTCTGCCGGACGTATTATCAACGCAGTGACAGAATTTTTAAGCGGTTTTATCATTGACCGGACACACACTTTGTCTCTGGGTAAATATGACGCTCAGGCTGCAAATAATGGCATTGCACAATCTTCTGTCACCCTGTTTGCTGAAAGATGCGGATATGCAGTCGTTCCTTTGGTCTGTAGCATTTTGTTAGTTTTGATTAGTAACTTTATGAATGCAGATGAAGAAGTTATAAAATTGAGAAATACTCAATAAAGGAGAGAATTCTAATGACACAATTATTCAATAAATTTTATATTCCTGAAGATGTAGGCATTTCCTCTGTAGCTATTGCCCAGTTTCTGAAAGAATGTGATGAAATAAATTATAAATTGCGGACTCTTCATATTGTTCGCCATGATAAAGCGATAGCAGAAGTTTCCAAATATCCGTTTTGTGCACTTGATAAAAGATTGGTATATTCCGTAAGCAAAACATTTACATCCACGGCTATAGGGATTGCGGTAAAAGAAGGTTTGTTGCGGGTAGATGATTTCGTTCTTGATTATTTTCCGGAATGTCGAGATTTGGACATGGATGATGCAGCCCGTACCATAAAAATTTGCCATCTTTTGACTATGAGTACGGGTCATGGCGTGGATACAGTGGGAGATATGTGCAATGGCATAAGACCCTGGTATGGAAATCTTTTTTACCAGAAAAATAGTATATGAGCCAGGAACTCATTTTGTCTATAATTCCGGAGGAACTTATATGCTGTCAGAACTTATCAGCCGTGTGACTGGCATGTGCCTGAAAGATTGGTTACAGACGCATCTATTTGATCCTCTGGAGATTACAGATGTCAGTTGGGATAAACATGGAGATGTTAACACTGGAGCATGGGGGCTTTTGATTGCTCCACGTGATCTCACAAAACTGGGACTTTTGTACTTACATAAAGGTGTTTACAATGGCATACGCATTCTCACGGAAGAATGGGTTACGGAGGCATCATACCCCCACATTTCCACAAACGTGCAGGGATGTGCCGGATGGGGCCTGCCACTATGGATATCAAATTTGGGAGAACAGTCCGGGGAGCTATCGTGCTGATGGAGCATTTGGCCAGTATTGCATGGTATTTCCGAAAATGGATATGGTTATTACAACTACTGCTGAAGAAACGGATGGAAGCAGAATTTTCCCTCTGATTGAAAAGTATATCCTTAATAACATAACTGAGCAGCCGAAACCTCGTGATGCATGGTGTTACCAATACATGAAAACGGCAGGTCTCCACATAACAGGTAATCCACGGCATATCTGCCTGTGTTTATGCTGCTTTACGCAGTTCCATTTCTGAAATTAAGTCTCTCAAATCCGCATAAACACATGAGGTTCTACGCATGAGGTTTACTGCACTTGGAACTTTTGCCTCCAGCAAAGACCTTTCCGTTTCCGGTAAGGTTTTTAAAATTTCACGGATAAAATATCTTGCTCCAATATTGTACGATGCAGATAAATCACAATTATATCTCTTTCCATTCTGAAACGTACACAGACGGTGATCCCGTATATCACGGTCAATCTCTCCTGATCCGTCAAAGGCAAGCCTGCTCGTGTTCCAGGCGCAGACTCTGGATACCCGCATTCCTTTTCTGTGTGCCTGATGCTCACAGCGTTTCTGGATATCCCGTTTTCTCCACAGATGCAGTTTCTGTTTTTTCTTTCCGGAAAATTTTCCTTTCATCTCCAGATATTCGAAAACAATCACATCTGCCCTATTTTCTGATGCATAGAAAACGATTTCCCTGCAATCTTTTCTACCAAGCTCTGTATTCAGACGTTTTGCATATGCCCATCTTCCCTGCACCTGGCGGGATCCATGCTCTCGCTGGAATCTTCGGATTCGTCCCAGTGTGCGGTACATCCGGTCTTTTTCACTGGGATGATTGATAAATTTTCTCCCCAGGACAGTTCCGTCTGCCCGCATGATGGTACAGACTGCATCCGTATTGATGCCGAGATCCACACTGCAGATCGTTTGTTCTTTGACGGGTGTCCGGTTTAAAGCTACCTCTTCCGCATACGTAAAACGCAGAAAATATTTGTCGTGCTTTTTCTCCAACATTGGTACCGAAGCTTTTTTGCCCGACCAGTGTTTTCTTAAATATTCCATATCCGTATGTTTCAGCCGCACAGCAAACCATTTCCAGTCATGGCCATCGTACAGTTTTAAAAAGGCCGCATCTTTCTCTTCTGTGTTTTCACGGTACATGACATCGTGGTAAAAAACAGGCATGGCATACTGCTCACTTTTCAGATACGGCTTTCCTGTTTTCTGTCCCTCTGCTTTCCACTGTTCCAGACGCGTCCGATAAGAAGATACACTCCCAAGCGCATGCTGGACTGCCGCCCGTCTGAAATAGGATGGCATCTTGGGAAAGCAGAAATCAAAATCAAACCGGGCCGGATTCCGTTTCGTTGTATGCACCAGATGTTCCGCTGCATTGAAACGTTTCTTACTTTCCTCAATTTTGACCAGTTCTTCCCACACAGATTCATACACTTCGACCAGATAGCTGACAGCAGAACGGTAGATCTCCAGTGTCTGGCGGATCGGGATATTCTGTTTTCGTAATTCTACACCATAACTGGATATGATTTTCATTCGCTTTTTCCTCCGGGTTTTAACGGGATTTTTCCTTCTGCCCTTCTATATAAGCAAGTACCTGTTCACGGCTCCGGTCACTGACCGTTACAGCACAGTAAGACGGATTCCACAGATGCCCACCCCACAGTTCCTTTTTTAACTCCGGATACGCAAGAAACATCTGGCGTGCAAGATTTCCTTTCATGATCTTGATCATATCTGAAATATAAAACTGAGGTCGACAATCTACAAGCAGATGAATATGATCCGGCATAACCTCCATAGCCAGGATCTGAAATTTATATTCCTGTGCAAGACTTTCCAGCATTTCTTTGCATTCCACATCAATTCCATTTTTTAAAACCTTTTTTCTGTATTTTGTACACCAGACAAGATGATACTGCAAAGAATAGACATATCCCCTACCATATGAAAGATCATTTTTATTAATTGTAAACATATCTTTTCCCATAAAAACATTATACCATATACATAGGAATATATCAAACATTTGTTCTCATTTTTATGCAAAATTTGCGCGTCTAACTCATCACTACTACAATATATTTATGGGTAATCCCCTTACTTCCAGTAAGGATTTATCCATCTCATTACTTAAACTGTTAGAATGTAGGATGCAATGGTATATCGACTTCATCACTTGGACCTCGCGTCCGTACTTTAGACTGATAACCGGCTCCTCATTCACAGTGTTCGTTTTATGCAGGTTGAATCACATTAGGTGCATTCGTGTCACACACAGTAGTTTGAACAGGTAATGAGTAAAACTGGTATTTATCCATTGTAATATTTTTTAAGGAGTGATAAATTTATGAACGCAGTAGGTATCGATGTTTCAAAAGGTAAAAGTATGGTTACAATTCTGAGACCATTTGGGGAGATTGTATCCTCTCCTTTTGAGATTAAGCACACATCCAGTGATATCCATTCACTTATTAAACTTATTCATTCTATCGAAGGTGAATCCCGGGTTGTAATGGAACATACCGGCCGCTACTACGAAGCACTTGCTCACCAGCTTTCAGCAGCAGATCTCTTTGTCAGTGCTGTTAATCCCAAGTTGGTCAAAGATTTTAATAACGATTCTCTTCGCAAAATCAAGTCCGACAAAGCTGATTCTGTCAAGATTGCCCGCTACGCTCTTGACAAATGGCAAAGTCTTGAACCGTATAGTATTACAGATGAATTACGCGCTCAGCTAAAGGTCATGAATCGTCAGTTCCATTTCTATGTGAAACAAAAAACGGCTATGAAAAATAATCTTATTGGCCTCATTGACCAGACCTATCCAAATGCAAATACTTATTTCAATAGTCCCACCCGCAGTGATGGTTCCCAGAAATGGGTTGATTTTGTCTCTACATACTGGCATGTAGATTGCATTCGTAAAATGTCTCTAAACGCTTTTGTTGAACATTATCAGAACTGGTGCAAGCGCAAAAAATATGCCTTCAATAAATCAAAAGCGGAAGAAATTTACACCAAAACAAAGGAACTTGTTCCAGTATTTCCTAAGAATGAAATAACCAAACATATCATCAGACAAGCTATCGATCAGCTCAACAGTACTTCCGTTACTGTCGAAACAATACGCACTCTCATGAACGAGACTGCCTCAAAGCTTCCTGAATACTCAATTGTCATGCAGTTTAAAGGGATTGGTCCATCTCTCGGTCCACAGCTTATGGCTGAGATCGGTGATGTAACCAGATTCACGCATAAAGGAGCCCTTACTGCATTCGCCGGAGTTACAATCTTATCAATCTGTTTGATCTGTTTGTTGACCTGCGGAGTTGCAGACTCATACTTGGTACATACAAACATCAACTCGGTATCCTTACCCTGAAGCATACTCTTTACATCATCCGGGATCATCGATTCCGGAATAGAAGATCCAACGATAGAGTTAAGTCCAAGTGTCCATTTTACACCTTTGACATCATCAACCTTTTTCATCATCTGCCGTTTTTCTCTTTGCATCCATGTCTCTTATCTACCATGACTATATGCATTGTACTCATATCAAAGTCATCTTTCAGTTCACTGTTTGCCACATTTGATGGAAGTGACTGTGGAAGTGACTCTGCAATATTGTAGTAAATCTTTGTATGGTTATTGCCATAAATAGCAGGAATAAGCAAGATAAGGAAAGCCGCGATCCATACTTTGTAATGCTTTGTGATAAATGCTGAAACCTTATCCATGCTCTTGATCAGCGGTTTATGCTTGGTCTTTTCGATCGGTTTATCAAAGATAAGATCAGTGCCGGCAGGATCGTTACACAGCAAAGCACTCCAATGACAACTCCTTTTGCCATTACAATACCAAGGTCACGACCGAGTGCGAATGTCATAACACAAAGAGCTACAAATCCTGCCACAGTAGTTACAGAACTTCCTACAATGGATTTGAATGTATTAGCAATCGCATGCCCCATAGCTCTGTCTTTCTCACCCGGGAATCTCTTCTTGTTCTCTTCGTAGCTATTCAGCAGGAAAATGGAGTAATCCATCGTAACACCCAGCTGTAATACCGCCGTCAGCGCCTGCGTAACGTAACACGATTTCGCCGAATATAATATTACTTCCCAGGTTATATACAATTGCTGCACCTATACTTAGCAGGAATAAAAATCGGAACTACAAATGATCCCGATGTAATCTCCAAGTACAACCAGGCTTAACAGTGCTGCAATCACTACATAGACCGGAAGTTCTTTCATTGCGATATTCTTAATATCTGTAACGATACCCGTCATTCCACTGATAAAGCACTGCTCATTTGCGATCTTTCTCAGCTGTGTCCGAGTGCCTCCATGGAGTCATCTGAAGATGTCGTATTATCAAATAATACAAGCATCATCGTTGCATCTCCATTGATAAATGCTTTTCTTATATCCTTTGGGATCATCTCCGTCGGAAGACTGATGTCAGCTACATCGTCATACCAGAGTACATCCTGGACGTGCGGCAACTTTTTCAAATTCTTCGAGTTTCTGAACGTCCTTCATATCCATGTTCTCGACTACGACCATGGCGAACGCACCCATACCATATTCATCTACCAGAACATCCTGACCCTCTACTGTCTCCAGGTGATTCCGGCAGGTAACTGAGCAAGTCGTAGTTAATTCTTGTCTTCGCCATTCCAATAAATGACGGAATCAAAAGCAGTATCCCCAGTAACAAAATTATAAATCTGTGTTTTGCTATCCATTTGCCTAGTCACAATAATTTCATAATTAAAAAATGAATTTTGATCTCTATATGTAACTGCAATTTTCATCTAACTAAATCCTCCGTAGTTTTTTCTTACGCCTCTTTTTCCTGCATAAAGGCTTCAATTTGGTCTGGATCACGCATCAGATTCTCGGAAAGAACCTCGCATCCGTCCTCTGTAATCAGGATATCATCCTCGATCCGGATTCCGATCTCCCACTCGTCAATATAAAGACCCGGCTCATCGGTGATGATAGCGCCTGGACGCAGCTTGTCGTTCCATGCCGCGGTCACATCGTGTACATCGATGCCGAGGTGATGGGAAACGCCGTGCATGTAATAGGTTCCGACATCCTCTTTCTTCTCGATCAGGCCAAGTTTCACACAGCCCTCGCCGAGAACATCCTTTGCGATATCGTCGAGCTCTTTTAATGTCATACCCGGTTTTGCTGCTTTTGCAACGGCGCGGTTTGCTGCCAGAACAACGTCGTAAACCTGTCTCTGACGGTCCGTATATTTTCCGTTGACTGGATACGTTCTGGTGATATCTGCGCAGTAGCCCTGGAATTTTGCTCCGAGGTCCATCAGAAGCAGGGTCTCATCCTCGCACACGTCACGGTTGGTATCGTAGTGCAGCATCGTTCCGTTTGCACCGCTTCCTGCGATCGTCGGGAATGCGGTTCCGTCTGCTCCCTCGTGGAAAATCTTGTACTCGAAATCAGCCTGTGCCTGATACTCGGTGCAGCCCGGTTTCAGGTTTTTCATTACAAATTTCAGCGCATCATCCGTGATTTTGATTGCCTGGCGGACAAGTGCGATCTCATCCGCATCCTTCTGCATACGCAGTGCCGCGATGACAGGCGCAATGTCTTTGATCGGTCTGCCCGGGAATTTCTTTGCAAACTCCTCTGCCTTTACCATGTTGTAGTCCGGCAGATCCTCGAACTGATAGCGGTAGCAGTCGAAATACAGTGTTCCGATGTCCTCGCGTGCCATCAGACGGTTTACCATACCCTCAAAGGAATCCAGGAAACGAACGTCGTCGATTCCGGTAATCTCCTGTGCCTCGGATACGGTTACTTTTCTTCCAAACCATCTCTCCTGGTTCAGATCCGCTTCCTCGATAAACAGAATGGATTTCTCCTCTTTTGCGGTCTTTTTCATCATCAGGATCATGTGATTCTCTGCGGGGCCGGTCAGATAGAAAAAGTTGCGGTTTGCTTCAAACGGCAGATATTCGTCTGCGCTGACATGCAGCTCGATTCCAGAAAACAAAAGCAGTGCGGAATCCTGGTCCATTTTATCAAAAACCTGTTTTCTTCTTTCTGTAAAGTTCATCTGTCTTTCCTCACTTTCTTTTAGAGCCTGCCAAGATCTGTTTTCGGCTCCTCTACTAAGATAACACGTTCGTGCTTTTTTTCCTACCTTTTTCCTGCTTTTCTGTGAAAATTCTTATTTTATTCCGCACTTTCCAGTCCTTTGACAACTTCCAACGCTTTTTCGAGCTGCACATCGCTCGTCGCGTCATCCGGCAGCTCCACCTCGACATCCGGCGTAATGCCGACCTTGTGGATGTCGTTTCCGAGCGGCGTGTAATAATGGGCAATCGTCAGTTTCACCACGCTGCCGTCCGAGAGCTGGAATGTATTCTGGACAATGCCTTTTCCGAATGTCGTCGTTCCGACAATCGTTCCGATGCCGTAATCTTTGACTGCTCCCGTGAAGATTTCTGCCGCACTTGCCGTATTTTCATTGACCAGCACGACGAGTGGAATCGAGATCGGGGTATCGCCGTCGCAGGTATACTCTTCCCGTTTTCCGTTTTATCCTCGGTATATACGATGAGTCCCTCCGGTAGGATCTGGCGCAGGGTATCACAGACTGCCGTCACGAGGCGCCCGGATTGCCGCGCAGGTCGATGATCAGGCGCTCCATGCCCTGATCCTGCAGTGACTGGTATGCTTTCTGGAACTGCTCGGAGGTAAGCCCTGTAAACTCGCTGATGCCAGATAGCCGATCTTGTCGTCCAGCATTTTACCGTCTGCCACAATCGCCGCAAGCTTCTCTTTTGTGACTTCCGTTTCAATCAGATCCGCCTCGCCTTCCCGCTCGATGGAAAGCGTCACGGTATCGTTCTCGCTGTTTTCAGAAGACCGACCGCATCGTTGAGGCTTAAGCCTTCGAGTGTCTGCCCGTCAATCTTCACAATGCGGTCATCCGCCTGAATACCGGCCTTCGCCGCCGGGGTATCGTCCTGTACGCCGGTGACCTGCAGCTTATCGCCGTCCAGCGTCACCGTAACACCGATGCCCTGATAGTAACCCTCCTGCGCTGTCTTGATCGCTTCGTATTCCTCTTTCGTGTAATACGTAGAATACTTGTCGCCGATACCGCTGATCATCCCTTTATACATCGCATCCGACAGCTCTGTGTCATCCACATCGCCCGCGTAAAGCTGGCTGATCATCGCTTTGATCGCCGCCGTCTTCCGCCACGACCAGAAGCCGCCGGGGTGGTCCGCACTGCTTCCCCAGAGAAACGTTGTTCCGACAAGCACGATCATTACAATCGCCAGCATCGAAATCATGCCCGCAAAGTAGCTCTTCCGCATCTCATTTTTTCGGTTTTTCTTTCTGTTTCTGCGCTTTTTCGGTTTTTCCTGCTCTGCCGCTTTTACGCCCTCTTTTTCTTCCTTCATCAGTTCTTCCAAAATATGCCTCCCAATCGAAAGATCCGGAATCTTTTGACGGATTCCGGGACTTATTTTTACTTCATTATATTGTCTAATCCTATCAGACTTTCAAGTGTTTTCGAATCGTAAAGATACTGCCGACAAGACCGATTCCCATACCGAGAATGAGTCCGACTGGAAGCAGAATCCGGAAGATCGGCCGATACCGGCATGAATGCCATAAAGTTCGACAGTACGCTGAACTCCGTCATAACGTAGCTGATGACTCTGTTGTATACAACGTACAGCAGCCCCAGAGGAATCGCTGCTCCGACAAGACCGATCAGGATACCCTCGATCAGGAACGGAGCCCTTACAAACAGGTTCGTCGCACCGATCAGCTTCATGATACCGATCTCCTCTTTCCGGACCGAAATACCGATCGTGACGGTATTGCTGATCAGGAAAACAGATACGGCAAGAAGAATCAGGATGATCGCGATGGAAACGTAGCCAATGACACGGTTCATCGTCGTCAACGTTGTTGTTGCACCCTCGGCCTGTTTAACCTCACGGACACCGTCCAGCGAGCGGATATACTCAGCCAGTGCATCCTGCGTCTCTACCTGGTATACGTAAACCTCGTAGTGAGCAGAAGTTGCGAGCGGGTTGTCGTTTGGCTTAAAGCCGTCCTTGTATTCCTCTTTTCCTTCGAAATACTGTTTTGCAAAGTTTTCCCACGTCTCATCCGCGGAAACATACTTACATTCCTTGACCACATCGGTCTTGGCCTTGATCTCCGTTCCGATCTCATCGATCGTCGCCTGATCCACATCTTCGTTGAAGAAGACGGTCATAGATACGTCTGTCTCGGCATTTTTTTACGATGTAGTTAAAGTTGATGACAACCGCAAAGAAGATACCGAACAGAAAGATACAGGCTCCCATGGTTGCGATGGATGCCAGCGAGAACATCTTGTTTCTCCAGATGTTTTGACACCCTGTTTGATGCTGTAGCCCAGTGTACTAAACCTCATGGTACTCGCCCTCCTTCTCATCGCTGACTACCACGCCTTTTCGCATGGTAATAACGCGTTTTTCATGGAGTTGACGATCTCACGGTTGTGGGTTACCACAAGAACGGTCGTTCCTCTGTTGTTGATTTCCTCCAGGAGCTTCATAATCTCCATGGAGTTTCCCGGGTCCAGGTTTCCGGTCGGCTCGTCCGCCAGAAGAATGTCGTACTAGGTTGACAATGGCTCTTGCCACGGCAACTCTCTGCTGCTCTCCTCCGGAAAGTTCCTTCGGGAACGACTTGTACTTCTGTGCAAGTCCTACCAGCGTCAGGACTTCCGGCACGCGCTTTTTGATGACGCGGTTCGGTTTCTCGATGACACGCTGTGCGAATGCTACGTTTTCATAGACATTACGGTCTTTTAAAAGACGGAAATCCTGAAATACGACGCCGACACCGCGGCGGTATTTCGGCACTCTCCAGCGTTTCATTTTATTTAAGATCTGTCCGTTTACCTTAATGGTACCGGATGTGGGCTCGAGTTCTTTCAAAAGGAGCTTGATCAGCGTCGATTTTCCAGAACCGCTGTTTCCCACGATAAAGACGAATTCCCCCTTCTCGATGTGTAAGGATACGTTGTTGACGGTAGCTGGCTTACTTTCGCGTAACTCTTACTTACACTATCCAATGTTATCATGCAATTCCTCCTTCAAGGGTTCTCGCTTAATAATCGAGCGTTTCCATGTATTTCATGTACTGCACAACCATAAGCGCAATCTTGAATGTGATCGCATCTTCAAAAACTCTAAGATCGAGTCCCGTGCTCTTCTGCAGCTTATCCAGCCGATAGACAAGGGTATTTCGGTGTATATATAAAGCTGTCTCGAGGTTTCCGAGACATTCAGAGAATTTTCAAAAGAATTTATTGATCGTTGTCAGTGTCTCTTCATCAAAGTCATCCGGCGATTTGTTGCCAAAAATCTCTTTGATGAACATTTTGCACAGTGGGATCGGAAGCTGGTAAATCAGACGGCCGATACCCAGTGAGCTGTATGCATAGATATCATTCTCAGCGGAGAAGATTTTTCCGACGTCCATCGCCATTCTGGCTTCTTTGTAGGAACGCGATACTTCTTTGATCTCCTTGACAATGGTACCGTAAGCAACGTGGGTTTTCCCCTCCTCATCTCTTCCTGCTGCTTCCAGAATGGTGGCTGCCACTTTGTTCATCTGGGCATAATCCTCACCTGGAGCAAGTTCTTTTACGATGATGATGTTTTTCTCATCGACGGCAGTTATAAAGTCACCGGATTTGGTACCGAGCAGACTCTTGACGCTTTCCAGCGCCCCGCTGTTTTTATCCGGATTTGTCTCAAGAATAAATACAAGGCGGCGTGCTTCCCACTTCAATATGTAACTTCTTCGCCCTGTTGTAGATGTCGACCAGCAGCAGGTTGTCGAGCAGCAGATTCTTGATAAAGTTGTCTTTATCGAAGCGCTCCTTGTAGGCGGTAAGGAGGTACTGAATCTGGAAGGTAACCATTTTCCCGATCAGGTGAATGTCATCGTTTCCGCCTTTTACAACCAGAATGTACGCCAGCTGGTGTTCATCGTATACTTTAAAAAACTGATAATTTTTCATGGTCTGGGAATCTGCCTGAGACTGCGCAAACGTTACAATATCATTCTGGCTGATCTCAACCTCCGGAAACGTCGTTACCAGAACTTTTCCTTCTACATCAGTCACGCAGAGTTCGACACGCGAAATATTTTTGATTCCCTCAATGGTACTCTGTAAAATCTGATTTGAAATCATATTTTCTTCCCTCTTTCATCCTATAGTTTGTCTCCGGCTGCACCCGCTTTCATTGCCAGGCATATCCACACCCCTATGGTTCTGCGCCTGATGCAAAGTACCTCACAGATATACTTATTTTAATACAAAATAGACAAAAAAGGAAGAGAAAACACAACATTTATACCACAAATTACGTAAAAGGTCAGGAGAAATCCGTCTGGAAGCCCTCTCCTAAGACCTCTCTTGCATCCGACACAACGACAAACGCGTCCGGATCGATCGTTCCTACGATCTGTTTGAGCTGCGGGATCTGTTTTTTGCCCACAACACAGAATACCATCATACGCTCTTCGCCCGTGTACATTCCCTTGATGTGGATGCCGGACGCGCCGCGGTCGAGTTCTTTCATGAGCTCATCGGCTACCTGCTCCGGATGCGCGGTAATGATAAACGCGGATTTCGCATAATTCATACCTTCCATCAGGGCATCCGTCATTTTCGTCGTCACGTAGATTGCCACGATCGCATAGAGCGAAGCGTGGATACCGAAGACAAAAATACCGGCGATGACGATGATTCCATCAAGCACCTGCATAACCTGTGCAACGGAATAGTGGCGCAGCTTTCTCTGGATCAGAGCCGCCATCATATCCGTTCCGCCCGTCGTTCCGTTTCCGATAAAGACAAAGGCCGATGCCGGCTCCCATCAGAACGCCGCCAAAAAGTGCGGAGAGCATCCTGTCATCCGGCACCAGCTGCAGCACCGGGAGAACGGCAAACCAGAACGTGTTCATCAGGGTTCCAAAAATGGTTTTCACAAGAAAATCACGGCTCATGCGGATTCCAAAAGAAAGAGCGGAATGTTCAGCACAAGGTTCGTCACCCAGAGCGGAACTCCTTTTCCGAACAGCATCTGGCTCAGTTGTTTGATGACGATTGCAAGACCGGAAAATCCT
>VOFE01000717.1_pt1 | contig 76237 bp, 75 predicted proteins | sample 5384071 | NCBI WGS metagenome assembly VOFE01 (sample SAMN12384724, study PRJNA508395) | human gut metagenome | isolation source: healthy gut D | host: Homo sapiens
GCGGGGACGCTCCTAACAAATCCCCACCGGCAAACAAACGCGACTCGAGCGCTATCCCAAAATAGGCTGTCCGAGCCGCGCTTAACGGTACGGCATGAATACTTAGCGCTCGTAAATCAAGTTACCTGCCAGGTAGGTGGCCTGAATTTTTGTGGCCTGGAGGTCTTGGGGGTCAACGGTGAGCGGGTTTTGGTCCAGGACTACCAGATCGGCGTATTTGCCGAGTTCCAGGCTGCCGAGGTTTTGCTCGTCGCCTGCCGCGTAGGCGCTGCCCAGGGTGTAGTTGCGCAGGGCTGTTGCCGCATCGATGCGCTCGCTCGGCAGCCAGCCGCCCTCGGGCCAGTGGCTTTTGGGGTCCTGGCGCGTGATAGCCGTGTAGAGCACGTTCATGCTGGTAACAGCTGTGATGGGGCTGTCGGTACCGAAGGCTTGGCGAATGCCGCGCTGCTTATAGGTTGCGAACGGCCACATGATGCGGCTGCGCTCCAGGCCCAGGTCGCGCTCCGGGCCACCCGGGTCGAGTGTAATGTGGCAGGGCTGGCTCGAAGCAACCACGTTGAGCTTGCGCAGGCGGTCGATGTCCTCGGGCAGAAGGTTCTCCAGGTGCTCGAGCGTGTTATGGCCGTGCTGGGGCAGCCCGTACAGGTCGGAGGCCTCCTCAAAGATATCGAGCGCGGCATGAATCGCACCGTCGCCGATGACGTGGATGCGCACGGTGTGGCCGCGCTCCGCGGCCGCCAGAACTAGCTTGCGCATGCGCTCGGCGGGAACCGTCAGACGGCCCTGGTCGCCCGGGAAGCGCGGATTGGTATAGGGCTCGGTGAGATAGGCCGTGTGTTCGCTCGACACGCCGTCGAAGAACTGCTTAAAGCCTGGCGCCGAGAGCAGCGCGTTGTTCGCGTAGCGGGTCTGCAGCTCTTCCAAGCGCGACTGGTCATCCAACAGCGTGGGGAACAGATGGGCTCGGATGCCCAACTTGCCGGCTGCCTGCAGCTTGTCATAGACGTCGTCGCGGATAAAATCGCAGCCCGGCATGGGCATGAGCGACATATCGCATATCGAGGTGATGCCCTGCTCGGCCATCCGCCTCATTTGATCGGCGTAAGCGCTTGCGATGCGATCCTCGCCCAGCCACTCAAGGCAGCGCGGTAGCAGCTGCATGGCAGCCGCCTCGTGAGCAATGCCCGTGAGCTCGCCGTTTGCATCCTTGTCGTAGCTGCCGCCCGCTGGCGGCTCGCTGTCGCGTGTGACGCCGAGCGCCTCGAGTGCGCGGCTGTTGAGCCAAAGCGTGTGCCCGTCGCCCGAATACATAACACAGGGACGATCGGGGAATGCCGCATCGAGCGACGCCTTGGTAGGATGCTCGGGCGGGTCCCAACGGTAGTCGCGCCAGCCCTGCGTCACAACCCAAGCGTCGTCGGGCAGGTCCTGGGAAAACTCGAGCGCATGTTGCACCAGCGCCGCCTCGGACGTGCCCATATCCATGAGCATGTACGGTGAGGAACCGACCGAGGTATGGAAGAAGTGCAGATGAGCGTCATGGAAACCGGGGCAGACAAACTGCTCGCCGTAGTCGATAACCGACGTAGCGGCAGGAGCGGCGGCGATCACGTCATCGGGCGCACCGACTGCGACGATACGGTCGCCTGCGATGGCAATCGCCAGCTCGCGGGTGGTATCGATGCCGTCTTGCGCGGTAAAGACGTTCTTGGAGCGGATAATCCGATCGATATGTTGCATGGGCATCCCCATCTCTGGCAGGAAATTCAACACCCCCGAGTGTACTCCCCCGCCCTTGTAACAAAACCCCAAGCGGCAAACGGCAACTTTACCAGCCCTAGCGGCAGGTGGCATACTGGAGCGAGCCTGTACGATTTTGCGATCAACCCAGCAAGGAGCAAATCGACCATGACGAAGACCAAGGCACAGCAGATTATGGCGGCGACCGAGGCTCGCGCGGCTGACGACGTCACCGCGGCCATCCAAGATATCGCTACCGAGTTTGAACCATATATCATCAAGCAGCGCCGGCACTTCCATAAGCACCCGGAGCTGAGCCTCGCCGAGGAGCGCACGACCTCCGACATCGCCAACCAGCTCGACGCCATGAATATCCCCTACGAGCGTCCGCTCAAGACCGGCTTGGTGGCAACGCTTCGCGGTACCGCGCCGGATGCCTACCGCGAGGACGGCACGCCACGCCGCCGCATCCTGCTGCGCGCCGACATCGACGCCCTGCCCGTCACCGAGCAGACCGGCGAGGATTTCTCCAGCGTCAACGAGGGCTGCATGCACGCCTGCGGCCACGACTGCCACATCGCCATGATGCTCGGCACGCTGCAGATCCTGCGCCATATGACAGACGACATCCACGGCGAGGCCCGCATCGTCTTCCAGCCCAGTGAGGAAAACGGCCAAGGCGCCAAACTCATGATCGGCACGGGCGTGCTCGACGGCGTCGATGGTGCCTACGCCGCGCACATCTGGAGCGAGGTCGACGCCGGCACCGTAAGCTGCGAGCCCGGCCCGCGCATGGCCAATACCGACTGGTTCCGCATCGATGTCCGCGGTACCTCGTGCCACGGCGCCATGCCCCAGCGCGGCCACGACGCCGTTATGGTTGCCGCCGAGATTGTCAACGCCCTGCAGACCATCGTCTCGCGCGAGATCAGCCCCTACGAGCCGGCCGTCATCACCGTCGGCGAGCTGCACGGCGGCACCGCGCGCAACGTTATCGCCGGCACGGCCTACCTCGCCGGCACAGTACGCACCTACGGCGATTCAACCCACGAGGAAATGCCGGAGCTTATGCGCCGCATCGTGGAGCATACCGCGGCGGCCTTGGGCGCCGAGGCAGAGCTCACCGACTACACCATCGCCAACTACAAGGTCGAAAACGACGCGGCCTCGAGCGAGCGCTGCCGTCAGGCCGTAATTAAGTGTCTAGGTCCCGCCGGCCAAGGCCATTACCGCGGCACGCTTTCGGGTGAGGATTTTTCGGAGTACCTGCGCCGTGTGCCGGGCGTGCTCGCCTTTGTAGGTACGCGCAACCCCAAGATTGGCGCCACGTACGCCCAACATTCTTGCTTCTACAAGATTGACGAGACCGTGCTGGCAAAGGGCTCCATGGTGGCCGCCCAGTATGCTATCGACTTTTTGGCCGAGCCCACGCAAAGGCTCGACGGCCCCACGATCGCCGCGGTTGCCGAGACCAACCCCGACTTGGCCGCCAAGCTGCGCTCTGCCAAGGCCACGGCCGCTGAGGCGCGCGACGCCATGCACGATGCTCGCACCGCCCGCCATGCTGCAATCAAGGGCATCCACGATGCGCGGGCTGCCGCTCGCCACGAGGAAAAGCGCGACGAGTAGCCGTCACGCCCATCCATAACAGCCTGGCTAAAGCAAAGCGGGGGCGGACGTTATCTCAACGTTCGCCCCCGCTTATGTGTCGACCGTTTTTCTAGCGCGTCCTCCGTCACGCCAGGTAAGAGCGAAGGATGGTGAGCCAGCGTGGGGGTTCGAGGTGGATGATATCGTCGGGAACTCCGGCGGGCGCATAGCCGCCAAAGAGCAGACCGGCATCTGCCGGATTGATGAGGCGCACGATCCATACGACGACGACCAGCACGCACAACACGGTGACCGCAATGTCGATACCACGCTTTAGCTTGCTCGATGCCACCTCCTCGCGCACGAACGCGAGCACAAACGCAATCGGCACCACCCAAAACAGCGGATGGTAGGCAAAGGCAGCCGCATAATCGAGGCGCAGCGCCGCCAGCCACGCCCTCGTCATGCCGCATCCCGGACAAGGAATGCCCGTCATCAATCGAAAAATGCAGCCAATGTCGAGCAGGTAGAGCGCGAGCCAGGCGACAAAGAGCGCGCCGGTGCAAAAAAGGGCGCGGCGAAGGAGCTCTGCCGTGCCCCTATGTCCCTGGAAGCTGTTCACGCCGCCCTTATTGTTAGGCACGAGCGCCAAGGCGAGTGTTGTAAGCCGTTGCCATGGCATTGGTATTATTGATGACGATGTTCATAGCGAAGATGGGACCAAGGCCGCACAGGAGCGCGCCGAAGATCTGCCACAGAAGAACGGTGGTGCCGTTTTCCTGGAACACCAGGCCGTAGCGAGGAGCGTTGGCCTGCAGGCGGTTGCCAATCTTGTAATACCAGTAGTACGCGTAGAAGCCGCAGGTCACAAACGATAGAAGGATGAATTCCGCCAGACCCGGCGTGTAATCGCCGTCATCCTGACACAACGTGTTGACGTCGCGTGCCAAGCAATACAGGAAGTAGAACGAATAGATACCGCAGGTCACAAGAGAGAGCAGCAGCCAGCCGATCAGGCTGCGGTCAGCCTTAATGGGGTCATAGCCCATCGGGCGGATGCGGACTGTTGGGCGTATTGACCGGTGTACTGCTGCTGAGGCTGGGGCGCGGGCTGAATAGCCTGGGCCGGAGCGGGCTGGGGCTGCGGGGCCGCAGCGGCAGAAGCGGCACCAACGGCGGATCCGCAAACAGGGCAGAATTTGGCATCATCCGAAATGGGAGAACCACAAGTGGGACAGAACATGAGCCTCTCCTTTTCCTAAGGCGTCGCACGCCTTCAAACCTTACACGTCTACGTTCTCAACAATAGCCGCGACGTTGTTGCGCAACATTGACCAATTTCCGAGAAATTTTGCTGCAACCGTTTTCCCAGGCATTTTCTTGCTTTCGCAGTAGAAAAAGGCACCCCGGGCTCAGTTGCCCAGGGCGCCTCGACCGGCTATTCGGTTTGATTGTTTTCGGCAGCAGGATTATCGCCCGGCTCATCCGCCGGCGTGGCAACGGCATCCCAATCGGGCTCCGCAGGCGTCGCCCCGGACGCCGGTGCGGGGACAGGAGCAGGTGCCGGGGCAGGGGCAGGCGCGGGTGCCGGGGCAGGTGCAGGCGCGGGCGCCGGGGCAGGCGCAGCACCAGTGGCTGCCGTGGGATTGAATCCCGCAGGAGCAGGCTTCTTCTCACCCGGGAGCACAAAAGTCAAAACGTCGTCCTTGTCCTCATCGGCCCATTCGCTTGCATAACGTGCGGCCCAATAGCCAACGGCACGGTGCTTGAGCATCTTTCCAAAGACCGTAAGAAATACGGTGACGAAAGCGACCAGCACCAAGAACAGCACGAGCGTGACGCCACCGCCGGTAACAATTGCCTCAATACCCGTAGGACGATAGTAGTAGCTATACATACCGACGGAGGCAATGGCGCCAAAGACGGCCGTCAAGATCCATGTGACAACGTTGGCGACCAAGCCCGTCAAAAACTCGGGAAGGAACGAAGCACAGAACAGCTTGGTCTTGTTGTGCTTAAAGGCCGCCCAGACCTTATCGAGCGAAAACGCGCTCTCGACGCGCCCGGTCACCGCAAAGTGCATCACGGCAATGTCGGCGAACATCTTAAAGAAGACACCCAGAATCGCCGAGGCAATTAGCGCCAGGACAAGCAGGCCGAGCGAACCGAACAGCGCTGCCTCGAGTGCATAGGAGCCATAGTAGGAGTACGAGCCTGCGGCACCAAGCGCCACGCTCTCCACCAGCGAAAGCACTACACCGATAACGGGAATGGCAGCGATAACCTCGAGCACGACCGAAATAACGCTCGAAAAGACTCCGAGGCCAAACGACGTGGAACGCATCAACGGACGCTCCATGCCGTCATCGATCTTAAGCGACAGATCGCGACCCCACTCGATGCCAAAGCCCGAACCGCACACGCTCGCCACGTAGGCAGCCAAAAAGCCGATGGCAGCTGCAATACCGCCAATAACGGGAATAAACAACACGAGCACCGACGCAACGCAAATCAGCGCCGGCAAAAACGCGATTTGGCATACACGCTGAAGCACGCCCGGAGTCTTGGTCATATCTTGGAACGCCTGAGCCACACAGCCCTTTGGCGCATTCGCCACGGGCGGTTGCGGAACAAACTGCTGGGGCTGAGGCTGTCCCTGGGGAGCGGGGCCAGCGGCACCGGCATTAGGAGCACCACACACGCCGCAGAACTTGTCGTTATCGCCCATGGGGGCGCCACACTGCGAGCAGAACATAGAATCATCCCTTCGTATCTTGAACGAATCACTTGGATCGCAAACGTTGTCTTTAGCATCATTATTGCCCAATGTGGGGTCAAATACTCAAAGATGACCGATTTGCAAGGTACACGGCGCCAGCAGGCGGTTCGTTGAATACGTTTGTGCTAATTCGTTCCGCGGAAGCCCTTGCCGACGATCTCGGAGCTGTCGACGATCGTGATAAAGGCACCCGGATCGACTTCGCGCGCGTAACGGCGCAGTTGCACGGCCTCGCGACGGCTCAGCACGCTCATGATCACCGTCACGCACTTGCCCGAGAAAGCACCGTAGCCGCGGCTGATGGTTGCCGTGCGGTTGAGATGCTTGACGATAAACTCCTCGACCTTAAGGGGCTCGGAACAAATGACCGTGCAGACTTTGCGCAGGTGAATGCTCTCAATGGCTTTGTCGACCACAAGAGTCTTGGCAAACAGGCCGAGCACGCAGTACAGACCGACGCGCGGGCCGTACAAGAAGAGGCCGCGATGGTCACGATGCCGATATCGACCAACAGCAGCGCGCGGCCAATCTCGAGCGTCGTGCGGCGCTTGAGGATCATGGCAAGAATGTCCGTGCCACCCGTCGAGGCGCCAATATCAAAGACAATGGCACTGCCGAGCGCCGGCAAGATGACGGCAAAGCACAGGTCGAGCCACATATCACCCGTCAGAGAGACATCAGTCGGAATAAAGAGCTCAAACAGCGAAACATAGGCGGACAACGCAAACGAGGCGAAGACGCTCCAAAGAATCGCCTTGCGCTCCAAAAAGATAAAGCCCAAAACGACGAGAACCGCGTTGATAATCCACATAAAGACGCCGACGGGCAGAGTCGGGAACAGCGTGGACAGAATGACCGACATGCCCGAGGTGCCGCCAAAAGCAAAGTGATTAGGGGTTTTAAACGCAACGATGGCAAAGGCCGTAAGAATCAGACCCAGATTGAGCTCGGCAAAAAAGCGCGGGAAGCCCGGCTCCTGGCTGCGCTTTTGACCGGCACGCTCGCCGCGCTCGATATCGGTGCGATCAACCACGCGCTCCATCGGCACCACGGGAGGACGATGCACCTCCTCGGCAGCACGCGACGCCGCCTCTGCCGCGGCGGCCTCAATTGCCCATGCCTTGCTTTCTGTTTCGTGCTCGTCGGCCATTACGGCAACTCCTCGTTAACAATTTGGAAACAATGCGCTCATTAGGGTAACGCGGAACGTGGGGATTGCAACCCTTAGTTAGACGAGCGGTATGACTATATCGGGAGCGTACAGAAACGACCGGCCACGCTTTTGCTTGCGCGGTCGGCCGTTTAACGTTTTCGCAGATAAAACCCGCCAAAACAAACCTGTCCCTTTTTGGAAGGTTATTCGTGCTGGCTGGTGCGGTGCTCGTACTCCTCGGGGGTGATGACGTCCTCGATACGCAGGTTGACACCCGCCACCTCAAGGCCGGTCATCGCGGCAAGGCGCTCGGTGACACGTGCCTTGACATCGTCGAATATCGCGGGCGCATAGGCGCCGTACTCGATAATGACGGAGATGTTGACGACCACGCGATTATCGTCGGTGACCTCGACCGTCACGCCCTTGGTCAGATTCTCGGCACCAAACTGCTCCTGCACAAAGTGCATGAGGTTACCCTTCATGCCCAGAACGTGCGGAACCTCGCGGGTGGCCATGGCAACGATCTTCTCGATCACGCCGTTGGAATAGGTCAGCGAGTCCTCGGACTCGTCCGCCTCCTCGTCGTCCTCATCCACATCGGACTCGGCCTCGACGAGCGCCTCATCCTCGAGCGTTACGTCCTCGGCCTCGGCGGTGACGGTCTCGTCTGCCTCGAGCTCGGTATCGGCCACATCGACCTTCGTATTAAAAGCCATGGTTCCTCCTTATGCCTGCCGCGGATGCGACAGTCGAATACATATTAGCGGCCGCTAAACAGACGGCCGAAGAAGTTGACGATCCCGTTCTCGCCGTCGCGAATTTGGCCGATCACAGCGCCGATCAGCACGAAGAATGCGATGACGAGCGTGTCCCACAGGCCCAACGTGAGCACCAACACGGCGAGGATAAAGCCAGCGACGGCACCGAGCGTGGTGTTGGGATGACGCACAGCATAGCTCCAGATGGCAGCGCCCGTACCCTTGATGAGACCCATAGCCTCGTCAAAATCCGCGGCTGCCGCGTCTTGTAACTCAGTTGCCTCTGCTTTGGAATCAACAGGTTCGCTCGCCGGCGTGGCGCTCTGGTCAATCGTCAGGCGCGGCGTACGAGCGGTCTTATCTTGATTGGTATCACTCACCGGAAACCTCCACGGTCTGGACGGTAGTCTTGGACGGCAAAAAACGGACGCGCGTGGTCGTACCCGGCGTGCCGAGCATGGTGTCGCAGGCTTCCTCGATGCGCTGCTGCATCGCGGTAGCCAGAAATGCCACGTCCTTATCGTCAAGCGCGATAGCCTCGACCTTAAATCGGACGTGCGAATCGTCGGGGCCTTGGACGCGGGCCTCGACATGCTCGACCATCACGCGGTTGTCGCGTTCGGCAGCAGCCCTAGCACACGAAGAAAGCGCCGCAAGGGTGACCTCGATATTGCGCTCCCCCGCCGGATGCACACAGGACGGCTCGCGACGAGCAAACATCAGGCGGAAGAAGCTTACCAGCACGCCGAGCGCCACCACGCCGGCGCACGCCGTGACGACGATACGCGGCACGGGATCACGCAGCAGCAGCATAAAGCGATACGTATACGGTCCCCAAAACTGGCAGACAAACGTGCCCAGCGCCACAATGGCAGCGGCAAGGTACACGATCGCTAGGGCTCGCTTGAGCACGCGCATGCGGCGCTCCTTTCGAATCTTGGTCCACGGGATGCAAACAGTTCGCATCATTATAAAAGAGCCGGGTCCGGTGCCATACGCACGCGGATCCGGCTCATCTATTCCACGAGGCTTGCATGCTCGCTTCATTATGCCCAGATATGCACGGCTTAACCCGTGCGGGCGCTACTCCTCCTCGAGGGCGGCGATGACCTCGTCGGTCATATCCATGGTGCTGTAGACATCCTGGACGTCGTCGAGCTCCTCAAGACGGTCGATGAGGCGCTGGACCTTCTTGGCATCGGCACCGGAAACCTCGGTCGGCGTGGTCGGGACCATGGTGGTCTCGGAGCCCTTGACCTGAATGCCCTGCTCCTCGAGAGCCTTGGAGACAGCCATGACATCGTTGGCGGCGGTCCAGACGATCCACTCCCTCGCCGGCGTCCTCGTAGTCCTCGCCACCGGCCTCGGCGATGGCCATCATGAACTCATCCTCGTCACCGGCAGCACCGTTGGCGATCATGGTCTCCTTCTTGGCGTTCTCGTCCAGGATCTCCTTGGCGACGACGATCTGGCCCTTGCGCTCAAACTGGAAGGCAACGGAGCCGGAGGTACCCAGGTTACCACCAGCGTGGGAGAAGGCGGAACGGACATCAGCGGCGGTACGGTTGCGGTTGTCGGTCAGGCAGTCGACGTAGACGGCGACACCGGCGGGACCGTAGCCCTCGTACACGATGTTCTCGTAGACGGCGGCATCGGCACCCGAACCAAAAGCCTTGTCGATAGCGGACTTGATCTTGTCCTTAGGCATGGACTGAGCCTTGGCCTTGGCAACGGCAGCGGCGAGGCTGGCGTTGTTCTCGGGCAGCGGGTCACCGCCGAGACGGGCAGCAACGGTGATGTTGCGGCTGAGCTTGGAGAAGAGGGCGGAACGCTTGGCGTCCTGCGCGCCCTTACGATGCTTGGTTGTGGCCCACTTAGAGTGTCCGGACATACGTGTCTCCTATCGGTTTCGACCTAAAGCCCAGCGCAGATGCTCGGGCAATATAAACAAACGTCGTTATGATATACCTACTGGCCTGCGAGATAAACCCCAAAATGAAGGCGTCGTGATGATGACCCCTTTGGTGCAAAGAAACCTGACCCCCAATGCACCAAGTTAGGACCAGAGGAAGTCGCTGCGGGTGACGGTGGCGCCGATGGCGAAGGGCATGCAGGCGATGACCGGATACAGGTAGCGCATGTAGGTCGAGCCGTTGCACGGACCAATCAGGCACACGGCAAGCACGCCCAACAGCGGCACCCAGATCGCCAGCGCACGCCATGAATGACGACGTAGCAGATAGGCCACCACGGCGATCATGATCCACACATAGGTGGCCGAGCTCATGGCGAGCGAGATAAACGGGATGCGCTGCACCGCCACGCGATACAGGTTGATCAGGTGGTCGCACCAGCGCACCACGTTGCTGTCAACCGGATGGAAGTCGAAGTACTTGAGGTTATCGGGCTTCGCCATAATCTCGGCACTGCGCGCCGTGCTGTAGACCCACGCATCGCGGGCACTCGGATAAAAGTAGCCGTAGTAGTTATTGATGAGCGCCGAGATATAGCACTCGGGATCCTTTTTGAACATCTGGGCCCACACCTCAAAATAGGCCTTGATGTCCTCCTGCGAGGCGTACTCGTTAAAGCAATTTTTGACGGCGTCCGACTTATCCGGGTTGTAGCGGCGGCCCAGATTCTCGTACTTGAGCACACGGTCGATCACGGCACGCTCTTCGTCGGTCACCAAGCCGTCGCAAGGAGCCTCCACGATGGTGCCATCCTCCTTAACCGTGGGGTTGACGCCCGAGTTGAGGCCGTCGTGTTTTTGGACGAAACGAGCCGTCTGCTGGAACGGAATCGAGAGGATTTCACGCTTGGAACCAGGCGTGATGTCGTGCGCCGGCATAAAGACCTTGGTGAAGTACATATTAGAGGCAAGGCAGAGTGCAAGCACCACAAGAACTCCCACCCAGCGGAAACGCGGGATGGCGCCCGAAGGCGCAGCACCAGCTTCGCTTGGCCGCACGGCGAGCCACATGTGCGTCCCATGCGCAAAACGCCGTCGCGATTACGCATGCCGCCAGGGGAAACACCAGGCCGCCGTTGCGCAGAAACGTGGAACCCATGGCGCCCAGAGCGAGCAGCAGCCAGTCGTGGCGCGCAAAGAGCACGGGGGCTTTCTCGCCCGCTCGCTCGACATTGGCATCACGACGGGGCAAGCCACATGCCACGAGCTTGACGGTCTGTACCAGCAGCACCAAGAACGCGTCGGCAAAGAGCACGTCTTTTGGTGAGCAACGCCGCGTAGTTAGAGAACATCGGCATAAACGCAAAGAACAGCAGGATCGCACCGCGAACCGGCAGGCTCACGCCCAGTTTGCGCAGCGACGAAATGGAATAGGCCATGCAGGCGGCCGTGATGACAAATTGAGCGCAGGTATAGATGATGAGGCCCGCGTTAGCGCTGTTGAACAGCGAAAGCCCCAGCTGAACGCACGAGCCGATAATGGCCGTGTGCACTACAGGATGATGCCCGTTGAGCAGCACGTTGGGGTTGAGTAGGCGCAGGTAGTCGCTCGTGCCGTTGGGATAGTTGAACCACTGGCGAATCTGCGCGCCGGTGTCCCCCATAAAAAGACCGGGCAACGAAGCGATGAGCGTGGGCGCCCAGACGATCATAAGCACCAGAAAGGGCCCAGCAAAGGGATGGACCGAGAGCACGGCGTGAGCCACACGCCATATGCGGCCAAAGTGCGCCTCGGAAAACGGGATGCGTCGGGAGCTCAGCCAATCCAAGCACTCAAAAGCCAGATAGAAGGCCACGATCGCCAGAAGCATCCAGCCCGCGCCGCCAATCCAGGCGCAAATGATGCGGGCTTTGTCGCCAAGAACAATCTCGGCCGAATCGGTGAGGTCGTAGCTGCGGCCGAACACCATGCAGATGGCGAAGAACAGCGACGGCAGAATGATCGATGGACGCCAGGTGTCGCCACGGCCAAAGAACACGTAGCGAAACGGCAAGGTGAGCAGGCAGGCAAGTGCAAGTAGCATGACCGCGTCGGTATGGCCGGCAAACGAGAGGAGCACCTCGTAGCACACGTACAGCATGCCCGAGGCTTTGGGGTCAATCGCCAAGACCGCGTTGCTCGACACCGGGGCAGGATCGATGGAAAACGCCGTGGTCGCCAACAGCGCGAGCAAAAATGCGACGAGCGTCTGCTTGGCGGGGTAGCGCTTAAACCAGACGATGCGGGCAGCGTCGCGCGCAGCCGTTGTGGAGAGGTCGGAATCCTTCACAGTCCAAAGAGCCTTTCTAGAAACCTGCCAAAAAGGGACAGGTTTATTTTGGCAGGTTTTATCTGGGGAAACGTTACGGTTCTATCATCGTTGCCCAGCAAACCACCACAAAGGTGCCTGTCCCCTTTGTGGTGGTTAGGCGTCGAGGTAGATGCGCTGGGGTTGGTTGCGGCGACGAGCAAAGATGATGAGCGCCAGGCCCGCGATTACGAGCGGCAGGCTCAGCAGCTGACCCATCGTAATGACGCCGCCAAGCAGATAGCCCAGCTGGGCATCGGGCACGCGCACAAACTCAATGAGGAAGCGGACGATGCCGTAACCCATCACAAACACGCCCATAAACGTGCCTTGGGGCAGTAGCGGCTTTTTGCGGCTGAGCACCTGCAGAATGCAAAAGAGCACGATGCCCTCAAGAAATGCCTCGTAGAGCTGGGAGGGGTGACGCGGCATATCGCCCGCGGTGCCACCGAAGACCACGCCCCAGGGCAGATCGGTCGGCTTGCCCCACAGCTCACCGTTGACAAAGTTGGCACAACGGCCCAGGCACAAGGCCAGCGGCGCGCCGATGACGGCAAGGTCTGCCAAAGTCCATGCGTCGAGCTTATACATGCGGCACACGATGATGCCGCCGATAATGCCGCCCACCAAGCCGCCATGGAAGCTCATGCCGCCCTCGTTGGTGGCAAAGATTTCGAGCGGGTGCGCCCAGTAGTAGCCATCACCATAAAAGACGACGTAGAACAGGCGCGCACCGATAATGAGGCCAAAGACCACGCCGACTACGACACTTGTCAGGTCGTCAATCGTGATGTTAAAGCCCCAGCGACGCTGTGTGCGGTACATGACGACCGCCGTGAGCAGAGCGCCGACCACGTAGGCCAGGCCGTACCAGTAGATGGTGATGGGGCCCGCCGAGATCGCGACGGGATCAAGCATATGGTAGAAGTCGTTGAGCATGTCGACCCTCCTGCTCCCTACATACAAATGCGGCCGCGGGCCTTGCGCTCGCAGCCGCATATTTGGGCGTAACGTCTATGCAGAGTATGCCGTCCGCAGCTTTCGCATCTTAGAACGGCGCGTACTCGTCGTACAGGTCGTCGGTCTCGCCGGAGGCATTGATCTGCTCAACACGGGTAACGCCGGGCACATGCTCCTTGAGGATACGCTCGATACCCATGGACAGGGTCAGTGCGCTCATAGGGCAGCCGGCGCAGGCGCCCTGAAGCTCAAGCTGGACGACGCCCTCGTCGTCAACGCCCACATACTCCATATCGCCGCCGTCGGCCTGCAGGTTGGGGCGAAGATCTCTTCAAGAACCTTCTTAAGCAGCTCTTCGTTAACAGCCACAGGGGCTCCTTTCTCACAATAACGCGGGCACGCCCGCGGACAGAAGCTATGTTACTACAGCCATGTACCCGCTCCGGCGCCCGCCATGCGCGCGGACACGACCTTCACGACCATTCAATTTGGAACAGGGCTTTTGGCTACTCTTGGTGCCGGATGGCGCCGCCACACGCTCCCGCCATTACCGCCGTCGTTACTGAGCCTGTTCCCCAGTACCAATGTGGACATCGACGATAACCTGGCGGTAGCTAATGCCGCAGGAGTCGAGGATGCGGCGGCTGATGCGGCCGTCGTCGGTATCGGCATACTTGTTGTCCAGGTAGACGACCTCGCCCACGCCCACCTGTGCCAGGATTTTGGCGCAATCGTGGCACGGGAACAGCGTGACGTAGACCGTAGAACCCTCGAGGTCCTTGAGCGAACCACGGTAGTTGAGCACCGCATTGGCCTCGGCATGCACCACGTAGTTGTGCTTATCCTGCAGCGGGTCGTCACTCGTTCCCCACGGGAAAAAGTCGTCGTTGAGCGCCGAGGGCGTGCCGTTGTAGCCCACCGAAAGGATACGGTGATTGGTGCTGGCGATGCACGCGCCCACCTGTGTGTTGGGGTCTTTGCTGCGGCGCTGCGCGGCGATGGCCACGCTCATAAAGAACTCGTCCCAGCTAATGACGTCGCGGCGCTTGCCCGACGTGGTTTGATGAAGATCGTCCGACATGGCAGACACCTCCGTGATCGCGACATTTTGACCCATTGTAGCAGGTAGCCGGTGGGACCGTTTCTCCCGACAATGAGCGGACAGGTGGGACAGACACTTCTGATTCATTTGTCCCACCAACCCCCTCTACGCGCGGCGGGGCTTCTGGTGGATGTGGTAAAGCTCGGCCAAGCCACGCAGCGTGAGCGCATCATCGACCGTCAGGCTATGGCCGACCAGGGCGGCAAGTGCCTCGGCATCGTCGCCGGTAATGACGATGGGCACGTCGCCCTCGCCCGTGGCCTTGGTCGCACGCATCTCGGCGAGCACCATGTCGAGCATGCCGTCGATGCGGGCCACCTCGCCCAAGACCACGCCCGAACGCATGGCCTCACGCGTGTTGCGGCCGATTACGTGCGTCGGTGCCGAGGGTTCGACCTGAGGCAGACGTGCCGCAGCGGCCGAAAGCGAGCGGGCGCCGAGCGCCAGGCCCGGTGCAATCACACCACCCACAAAGGTGCCGCGTGCGTCGATGACCTCGATATTGGTCGTCGTGCCTAGGTCAATGACGATACAAGGCGAGCCATAGACGGCGCGGGCGGCAACGGCATCGGCGATGCGGTCGGGGCCGATCTCGGCCGGGTCGTCGTAATGTACGGGCATGCCGGTCTTGAGGCCCGGCCCCACGGTGAGCACGCGCCCCGTGCAGGTACGGGAAAGCGCCGCCTTCCACGGACGCTCGAGCGCCGGCACCACGCAGCTCAGCACGGCCGCCGTGGGCACGAGCGCGCCGGGCATGCCCGCATCGGCCGCCAGCGCGGCCATGACCTGCGCGAGACGCATGCGAGCTTCGTCGGCCGTAATGCTCGACGGCGTCGTGATCTCGCACGTTGCAAGCGGGCATTCCTGCGCCGCGGCCGAATCCTCGGCAAACAGACCAAAGCGAATGAACGTGTTACCCACGTCGACCGTCAATATGTATGCGCACCCATTAAGCATCGTCGGCGCTCCTTTCGTCTGCCCAGCAGTATATCGCCTACCTAAACCAGTCATCCCAAAATGACTAGCTTGCGGCTATACTGGTGCGCGGTCGTTTGCGAGCTCACGCGGCGGCCCTTGGTAACCCGACTTCCCGCGCCGTATCCGTAACGGCGCTCCCGGGGGAAGCGGATATACGCAAAGGAGTTCTATATGAGCAATCCCTCGAACCGCGCCTCGATGCGCGGGCAACTCACGCTGCGCGGCGTCGTCATCGGCGTCCTTGGCTGCGTGATTATCACGGCAAGCTCGGCCTATACGGCCCTCAAGATGGGCGCGCTGCCCTGGCCGATCATCTTCGCTGCCGTCATCTCGCTGTTCTTCCTTAAGCTCATGGGCAACGCCAGCCTCAACGAGGCCAACGTCACCCACACGATCATGTCCGCAGGCGCCATGGTCGCCGGCGGCCTGGCGTTTACCATCCCGGGCGCCTGGATGCTGGGCTATGCCGACCAGATCAGCTGGCTCGACATGTTTATCGTGGCACTCGCCGGCACCATCCTGGGCCTGTTCGCCACGGCACTCATCCACCGTCACTTTATCGTGGACGCCGCACTGGAGTTCCCCACCGGCAACGCCGCAGCCCAGACCCTGCGCGCGACCGAGGCTGGCGGCAAGACCGGCAAACAGCTCTTTGGCTCCATGGCCCTCGCCGGCATCTATAGCGTGTTGCGCGATGCCCTGGGCGTGGTGCCCAGCATGCTGTGCACGCTCAATATCCCCGGCGTGACCTTTGCCATCTACAACTCGCCCATGCTGCTCTCCATCGGCTTTCTCGTGGGCTTCGCCCCTGTGGCATTCTGGTTTGCCGGCGCACTGTTGGGCAACTTTGGCATCATCGTCGGCGGCACCACTGCCGGTCTCTTTGACGTTGTGACTGCCCAGGGTATCGTCAAGTCGCTGGGCATGGGCCTTATGATGGGCTTTGGCGTCGCCGTCGTCCTTAAGGACATCCTTCCGCAGGTCGCCGGCATCGTCCGTGGCCTAGCCGCCGACGGCTCCACCGACACCGACGAGCAGTCGCTTATCTCGGGCTCCCTTAAGCTCGACGCCGGCATCATCGGCCTGGGCGCTGCCGCCATCGCCGTGATCGTCGCCATCGTGCTCGACCTTGGCCCCGTTCCGGCCGTCATCGTCACGCTGTTCACCTTTGTCACCACCATCATGAGCGCACAGAGCTGCGGCCAGACGGGCATCGACCCCATGGAAATCTTTGGCCTCATCGTTATGCTCATCGTGGCTGCCTTCGCTCAGATCGCTCAGGTCAAGCTGTTCTTTATCGCTGGCATCGTAGCCGTGGCGTGCGGCCTTGCGGGCGACGTCATGAACGACTTTAAGGCCGGCGCCGTACTGGGTACCAACCCGCGTGCGCAGTGGATCGGCCAAGCCATTGGCGGCATCGTGGGCGCCCTGGTCGCCGCCGCCGTCATGGTCGCGCTCGTCACCGCCTATGGCCCGGACGCCTTTGGTCCCGACAAGAGCTTTGTTGCCGCGCAGGCAAGCGTCGTCGCCACCATGGTCTCGGGCATCCCGAGCGTGCCGTGGTTCGCTGGCGGCTTTATCGCCGGCATCGTCATGTACTGGCTCGGCATTCCGGCCATGATGATCGGCCTGGGCGTGTACCTGCCGTTCTACATGTCGCTCACGGCCTTCTTGGGCTCCTGTGTCAAGCTCGCCTATGACAAGTGGTCTGCCCACCGCGATGCCACTGCCGGTCTTTCGGACGAGGAGAAGGCTGCCAAGGATGCTGCCTTCCAGGAGCAGGGCCTGGTCGTCGCCAGCGGCCTGCTGGGCGGCGAGTCCATCGTCGGCGTTATCCTGGCGTTTGTCTCTGTTGGCCTGAGCCTGCTGGGGTAGACCGAACAACAACGTACCAGCGCAGAGCGCGGGGTCGGAGACTATCCGGCCCCGCGCTTTTTTGTATCTGCCGAAACCCTCAGCAGCACTCGCATGTGGCCTGTCTTCCTTTGCCTGCTGGCCTAAGTTCCATGTCAAGATGACCGCCCCGCCCGTCACGGTGTAGAGTACATGCTGCGAACGCACCCGCGTTCCTGCGGCAATACGAGGTGGACATGGAACTCGACAAACAACAGCTCAAGCGACTGCGTGAGCGCCATCATCGGCGCCATGGCATCCGCCCCGCTCACAGCGAGGCCATGGAGAACGCAAGCCGCTTTCTAAAGCAGGCATTCAACATTCGCGAGGGACGCGCGCCCTATCACGTGATTCGCAAGCGCTTTGTAAACGGGGCGCGGCTGACTGGCTCGCACTTATGCATCCTGATCATTGCCATGTTGATCGCGAGCATCGGCCTCGATATCGACTCGGATATCGCCATTGTAGGCGCCATGCTCATCTGCCCGCTCATGGGCTCGGTCCTTGCCATGGCATACGGCATCGCCACGCTCGACCGCGAGATTGCCGTCGAGGCCGTCGCCAGCCTCGCGCTTCAGATGGCCTTTTGCCTGGTCACGTCCACGTTGTACTTTAAGCTCTCGCCCCTTGGCACCACCACGGCCGCCATCGTCGACAATTCGACACCGACTGTGTGGGACCTTGCCGTCGCGCTCGCGGGCGGCTTTGCGGGTGGCCTGGGCAACTCGCGCGACCAGGAGCCCGCCACGCTCATCGCCGGCGTGGCCGTGGCGACCGCGCTTATGCCACCCCTGTGCGCGGCGGGCTATGGCATCGCCATCGCAAGCGGGTCGCTGTTTCTCTCGGCGCTTTACGAGTTTGGCATCAACGTGGTCTTTATCGCACTGGCTGCCGAAGCCGTATTGCTTCTTTTACGTGTACCGCTCAAGCGCGACCTCAACGGCGACGGCATTGTGACCGCCGAGGAAAAGCCGAGGTCGACGAGCTATCGCGCAAGGTGCGCCGCCGCATCATTGTGGGCACGGTAGTCTTTGCCATACCCTGCATCGTTATGACGGCGGGGTCTATTGGCTCGGCGCAGGCCGGCGTGCAGGACGGCTACGGCGTCACCGAAACCACGCGCGAGCTTGCGGCGGTGCTGCCAGGCTTTAAGGATTACACCGTCGCCGTCGAGACCTCGGCCACCGAAGGCGACGAGGAGGGCATCGTCGAGCGCGAGATTGTCGCCCATGTGACGACAAGCGAGGCGCTTGGGGCACACGACCGCCGCGTTGCCCGCAAACTCATCGACCTCAACGTACCCGAACTCGATCGCGTGGAGTTTGACGTGAAGTGATGCCGGCGCGGGATGAGCGCTCGCACGGACGCAAGTTATGACGAGGCGCAGACGCGATACGGACACGAGCAAATAGCGGGGTCCAGCTCACACCCGCGCCCCGCTCGCCGTTTTATTGCCGTGAATCAACTGGCCGGATTGACATCGCCAGACTCCACCGTAAACGCAGGTTTGGTGCTCACCAGATAAAATCGGGTCACATTGCTATCTCTAAATATATAGAGCTGGCCTTGCTCGCGTCGGCGTGACATATACGCCACGTGGACCGTACCGAATTCTTCGCCGTTTTCCCTCTTTAACACCAGGATATTGGGGTCGTCCATACGCTTAAACTGCCCGTCTGCGCAGATTCCGTCTTGGTCGACCAGCTGCCATCGACAGTTGTCCTCCTCAAGAAAAAGCCAGGGTTTCCCGACTCGTTTTGTCATCCCGGTAGAAACCATCAATGGCAAACCCTTCGGAAGCGCATTCCTGCATATAGGACGTTTCTCGGCTTATAGCAAACAGCCCTGTAGCGCCCAGGAGCACAGCCAGACAGACCACTGCAAGGGTTATCGAAATAGCACTGCGACCCATGTTAGCCCAACCGATAGTTGTTTAACGGAGCGCGAAACATACCTGGAACCTCCGATATCAGGGGGAACGTCGCCAGCGTATCGCCACCGTGTGGCGTGCGGAAAAGGCGGCGACTTTGGGCGTATCGTCGGTTTTTCCACGACGGCGTCGGCATCATGACGGTGCCGGTCTCGCCCACCGTCTGAAGCAGGGCCTCGATCACCGGCTGCGCGCCGCCGCACACATACCCCAGCGCGCTGAGCGAGCAATGGACCATAACCGTCTGCCCCACGCGCATGCCAACGGCAGAAAGCGCGCCGAGGATATCCTGCTTCAGCACGATTTTCCGGCCCATTGCCACTCCTTTCTATTTCTGGGTCCATCCTCTCACTGCTGGCGACCAAAAATGATCCGTTTTCCTCCGTCCCCGAGGGATCATTGTTAGTACTTAAAGAAGCCCTCACCCGAGCTTTCACCCAGCTTGCCCTCATCGAGCATCTTCTTGAGGACGGACGCCATAGCCTTAAAGTTGTAGGGCATCATCATCTTTTTGAGCAGCGGGCTCACCAGGCCCGGGACCTTCTGATACTGCATGACGATGTTGTAGGCCGTCTGGATGCCCACCGTGTCGAATACGCGGAACGGGCCCTTGGGAGCGCCGGTGCCGCGCGTCCACGCGAGGTCGATGCTCTTGGGGTCACTCACACCCGAGACATACAGGTCAAGGCCCGAAAGCAGCCACGGCACCAACATGGAGTTGAGCAGGTAGCCGTTCTTTTCCTTGTTGACGGGAAGCGCCAGCATGCGGATGTCGTTGGCGAAGTCGACGAGCTCGTCGAAGTAGCGCTTGTCAGTTTGGCTCTGGGCCATGACCTCGGTCATGTTGTTCTTCCAGATGGAATTGGCAAAGTGCAGCGACAGGTACTTCTCGGGGCGGCCGGTGTACTTGGCAAAGGTGCTCGGCAGCAGCGTAGAGGAGTTCGTTACGACGACGGTCTTTTGCGGGAGGACCGGGGCGAGCTTCTTGTAGAATTCGATTTTTGCCTGGGTGTCCTCGGCCATAGACTCGATGACCAGGTCGGCGTCGGCCACGGCCTTGGCAAGATCTAACTCCAGCTTGAGCGTAGAGTAGGCACGCTCGACGGCGGCGAGCGCCGTCTCCTTGTCGAAAGGCTGGTCGCTGTCGGCGATACCGGCGCACCACTCGCCCGTGCCGTCCGCCATGCCCTCGATAGCAGCGATGTACTCCTCGCGCACATGATCGATCTTGGGCTGAGTGCGGCCGATGCTGCCCTCGCTGCGCAGCCAAATCGTTACATCAAAGCCGCAGTAGGCAGCCTGAAAGGCAATCTGGCTTCCCAACACGCCGCCGCCGGCAACACAAACGGTCTTGTAGCTCATGGGACGGTCCTCTCTTACGTAATTCCATACATGTATTTATTCAACCGTAAGGAGGACGCGCGCTGGGGGTGGGTTCTATAAACGGACGGTAATTTGCGGCGAACGGCAACATTTGTTCATTATCTCAGGGTTCCGAGGACGATTTTTTTGTGCCACCGAGACGTCGTTTGCGGAAGTATGCGGCAAATTCCGGAAGCCTTGAGCACACCCCGGTTTTCCGCCAATAAAACCGACGCTCCTATAAGTTGTCAAGAGGCAGTTTGCGGGAGTGCTCCCTTCAATTCGCACAGGAGCTCGTAATACCTTCTCTCCAGTTTCGTCGACCGCCGTCTCCCATGTTCCAGGTGCCCGAGTGTGGCTGCGGACAGGCCGAGCCCTTCGGCGGCCTGCTTCTGAGTCACCCGCATCGCCTTGCGCATCTTCGCGAGCTCGGGGCCTTCCGGCGCGGCGCCGTCGGGGTTCGGGTCCATGAGCACGCGGTACACCTCCCGCGCTATATAGCGCTTCAGGCAGCGGATCGCCTCCCTCCGGGACTTCCCCTCGGAGGTTCGCCTCGCCACGTACCTCTTCGTCCTCTCGTCGTATGCCATGCGCTTGATCGCGATCTCGTAGAGCGCCCAGTTCGCCTGCCGGTTGCCGCCGCGGTTGAGCCTGTGCCGCTCCGTCTTCCCGCTCGACGCGGGAATCGGGGAGACGCCGCACAGCATCGAGAACGCCGCCTCGCCCTTCAGCCTGCCGGGGTTGTCGCCGGCGGCCACGACCAGGGCGGCGGCGGTCGTCGTGCCGCAGCCCTCGACGCCGAGCAGCGCGGGCGCGTTCGCCTCCAGCAGCGCGCGGATGCGCTCGTCGCAGGACTCGACCTGGCTGCGGGCCTCCTTCCAGACCGCCGCGACGGACCGCAGCGAGGCCAGCACGCTCTCCTCGAGCGCGTCGCCGGCCTTTCTCCTGCGCGCGAGCAGCGGCATGAGGTCCTTCGGCCGCTCGCGGCCCCTGAACCGCTCCCCTCAGGGCGCCCGGGGCCGTCGTGAGCATCGACTTCGCGCAGGCCACGCAGGACGTGGACGTCGCGACGGCCAGCCTGCGCGCGACGTAGAGCTGGCGCACCGCCTCGACCCAGCCGTCCTGCGACTTCGGCACGGAGCAGCCCCTCCCGGACGCCGCCTTGCGCGCCGCGCGCTCGGCGTCCAGCGGGTCGCTCTTCCCCTCGCCGGGCCTCGCCTTGTCCCTCTTGGGCCTGAGCACCTCGACCACGTTGTACCCGAGCTCCACGAGCCTCCTCGTCAGCCCGGCCCCGTACGACGCCGTGCCCTCGACGCCGACGACCGCGCAGCTCCCCGGGTCGCCTATCGCCTCCGCCAGCCTGTCGTAGCCCTCGGGGTCGGCCCTGAAGCTCCCGCTCCAGATCTTCCTCCCGAGGCCGTCGAGCAGGCACAGGACATGCACGTCCTTGTGCGTGTCGACGCCCGCGATGACCGTTTCGCCTTCCATTTTCGCTCCCCTCGGTCTGCCGCCTGCTCCGCGCCCGAGCCTCCCAGACATTGCACTGACGGGAGCGCTACAATCAAGTTGGCTTGTCCGATTGTCCGCGCTCATGCTCCTATTAGGTCATGGCAGGACTCCGGGTCGCGGAAGCCGGGGCGAGACAGGTCGGATTTGAGGACGGCCGAAGAGGCGTCAGCAGGTCAGTGGGTCATCGTCCCGGCGTTCGGCATCAGGGTAGCGCTGCGACGCGGAAATCGCGCGCCGTTGACGCGCCCCCGCAGTGCCCGCTTCCCCCAAGGACAATTATCAGTGCAGGTACAGGGCTTGGACATATCTGGTGTGCTCGGCCTATTCAGATTTTGCCGCATACTTCCGAAAATCGATCTTATAAGAGGCGGCAGTGAGGCAATTTACGCAACATATGTCCAGCAAAACGGGTGGTAGCCGGTACGGCTACCACCCGTTTGTCTTATATCCGGCTCGAAGCAGGCCAACTACTTCTTAATGCCGCGTCCCAGACGCTCAGCGACCGACGCCACGGCACTCTCGTCGACCGAGCCGCAGCTCACGCAGCCGTCATGGGCACGCATCTGGCCGGTGACTTCGTCCATCGCGAGCGGCGCCACCTTCTCGAGCTTAAAGCCCTTGCCGGCACGCATGTTTTCCTTGGCCACGCTGATCATGAGCTTAATGCGGTTGAGCTGGTTGACCTCGGTCGCACCGGGATCGTAGTCCACGGCCACGATGTTGCTCTCGGGGTGCTGACGGCGCAGCTCCTTGATCACAGCCTTACCCACCACGTGATTGGGCAGGCACGCGAAGGGCTGCGTGCAGATGATGTTAGGCGCGCCGTGGTCGATCAGATCGAGCATCTCGGCCGTGAGCAGCCAGCCCTCGCCCATGTTGTTGCACACCGAAAGCACCGTGCGGGCCTTGTCGGCCATGGTGCCGATGCGCTCGGGCGCCTCAAAGCGGCGAGACTTTTCGAGCATCTCCTCCACCGGCGTGCGCATCCAGTCCACGAGCTTAATAAGCGCTTGCATGCCCGCGCGTGTAGTGGCAGAGCTTCCCAGCTCGTCCTTCTGCAGCTCGGCGTTGCTCATGGAGTACAGGAAGAAGTCGAGCAGGCCCGGCACTACGGCCTCGCAGCCCTCGCGCTCGATGACGTCCACGATCTGGTTGTTGGCCGTAGGGTGGAACTTGACCAAAATCTCACCGACCACGCCCACGCGCGGCTTAGTACCCTCGCCCACGAGCGGCATGGTGTCGAACGCGCGGATGGCCTCGCGGCACAGCTTGGTGTAGTTGTGACGGTTGAACTTAGGCGCCAGCTTGCGAGCGCGCGCCATGTACTCCTCATAGAGTGCGTTGGCAGCGCCGGGCGTGGCCTCGTACGGGCGGCAGCGGTAGAGCATCTGCATCATGACGTCACCAAAGAGCACCGCGTACACGGCCTGCTTAAGCAGCGCCGGCGTAATCTTAAAGCCGGGGTTGTCCTCGCCGAGCGCCACGGCCGAAAGCGAGATCACCGGGATCTCAGGGTGGCCGCTCTCGCGCAGGGCCTTGCGGATGAGCGCGATGTAGTTGGTGGCACGGCAGCCGCCGCCGGTCTGGGTGATGACCACGGCCGTCTTGGACAGGTCGTACCGACCGCTCTCAATGGCCTCCATGATCTGGCCCGTCACCAGAATCGACGGGTAGCAGATGTCGTTGTTCACGTAGCGCAGGCCGGCCTCGACGGCGTCGTGGTCGGTCGAGGGCAGCAGCTCCAAGTTGTAGCCGGCGCCGCGGAATACCTCTTTGACCAGGTCAAAGTGGATCGGGGCCATCTGCGGGCACAGGATGGTGTAGCCCTCGTCGCGCATCTGCTCGGTAAAGGGCACCTTGGGCCACGCGGTCGAAGCACTCTCGCGCTGCGCCTCGAACGTGTACTTGCGGCTCGCGAACGCGGGAGCGTCCGTGGAGGGAGCCACCGGCGCAGCATCGCCCTGCTCGTAGGCCTCGCCCGCGGCCGTGGCATCGGCCAGGCGCTCGGCCTCCTGGTCCTTGAGCGCTGCCATGAGCGAGCGAATGCGGATGCGCGCGGCGCCCAGGTTGGATACCTCGTCGATCTTGAGCACGGTGTAGATCTTGCCGCTGGCTTCCAGAATCTCCTGCACCTGATCGGTGGTCAGAGCATCCAGACCGCAGCCGAAGGAGTTGAGCTGGATCAGGTCCAGGTCGTTGCGCATCGTCACAAAGCGGGCGACGGCGTACAGGCGGCTGTGGTACATCCACTGATCGACGACGCGGATGGGGCGCTCGGGCTTCACCAGATGCGCGAGCGAATCCTCGGTAAAGACCGCAAAGCCAAAGCTCGAGACAAGTTCGGGCAGGGCGTGGTTGATCTCGGGGTCGTTATGGTAGGGACGACCGGCGAGCACAATGCCGTGACCGCCATGGTCCTCGACCCACTTAAGAGCCTCCTCGCCCATGGTCTGGATGTCCTCGTGGAAACGCACATCGGCCTCAAAGGCAGCGTTGACGGCGGCATCGACCTCGGAGCGCGTGATCTTGGGACCGCGCACGCGACCGCGACCGGCTTGCGCATCGGCCACACGGTCGACGGCGAGCACCTGGTACAGACGGCGCTTGAGCTCGGTCTTATCGTGATAGGGCACAAACGGGTACAGGAACTCGATGTTCTGCTCGCGGATCTCGTCGATGTTGAGCGCCAACGCCGTGGGATAGCTCATGACGATGGGGCAGTTGTAACAGTTGCCGGCGGTCGGATCCTCCTTGCGCTCCCAGCGCACGCATGGCATCCAGATGAAGTCGACATCACGGTCGATGAGGTTCATCACGTGGCCGTGGCTCATCTTGGCCGGATAGCACACGCTCTCGGACGGCATGGACTCAATGCCCGCCTGGTAGGTCTTTTTGCTCGACTGGTCGGACAGCTGCACGCTAAAGCCCAAGCGCGTAAAGAACGCGTGCCAGAAGGGGTAGTTCTCGTACATGTTGAGTGCGCGCGGGATGCCGACGGTGCCGCGCGGGCCTCGTCGGGACTCAGCACCTCGCGGTCAAAGAGCAGATCGTTTTTCTTTTGAAGAGGTTGGGGGCCTCGGTCTTCTGCTTTTTGTGGCCGGCGCCCTTCTCGCAGCGGTTGCCGGTGATAAAGCGCCTGCCGCCGCCAAAGTCGTTAACGGTGAGCTGGCAGTTGTTGGAGCAACGGCCGCAGCGAACATGCTTTTGCGTCACGGTGAGGTGCGCGATGTCCTCGGCAGAAAGAATGGTCGAAGTGCCGTCGGCGCCAGCGCGATCGCGGGCGAGCAGGGCCGCACCGTAGGCGCCCATGCAGCCGGCGATGTCGGGACGCACGGCATGAACACCGGTGAGCTGCTCAAATGCGCGCAGCGTGGCATCGGACATAAAGGTGCCGCCCTGGACGATCACCTGGCTGCCGATCTCCTTGGGGTCGCGCAGCTTAATGACCTTGAACAGGGCATTCTTGATGACGGAATAGGACAGGCCGGCCGCGATGTCGCCCACCGTGGCGCCTTCCTTTTGCGCCTGCTTGACGCGCGAGTTCATAAAGACCGTGCAGCGACTGCCCAGGTCGACCGGGGCCTTGGCATGGATGGCAGCATCGGCGAACGCGCGCACGTCCATGTTCATAGAGACGGCGAAGCTCTCGATAAAGCTACCGCAACCCGACGAGCAGGCCTCGTTGAGCATGATGTGCTCGATGACGCCGTCCTTGACGCGCAGACACTTCATGTCCTGGCCACCAATGTCCAGAATGAACTCGACGCCGGGCAGGAACGCCTTGGCGCCGCGCAGGTGCGCGACGGTCTCGATCTCGCCGGAGTCGGCCTTGAGGGCCTCGATGAGCAGCGCCTCACCGTAGCCCGTGGTGGTCACGTGGCCGATGGTGCAGCCCGCGGGGATGTGATTGTAGAAATCGGCCATGATGACCTTGGCCGTGCCCAGGATGTCGCCGTTGTTGTTGCCGTACCAGGTGTGCAGCAGCTGACCGTCCTCGCCCACGAGCGCGGCCTTCATGGTGGTGGAACCGGCGTCGATGCCAATGAACACGCGGCCGGTGTAGCCGTCGAGCTTGCCCTTGGGGACGACCTCGGTGTCGTGGCGGGTCTTGAACTCGGCAAAGTCCTCGTCGGTGGCAAAGAGCGGGTCCAGGCGCTCGACCTCGGCACCCTGCGTGTCGCCCAAGCTGTCGATGGCCTCGACGAGCTGAGGGAACGTGCTGAGCTTATTGGACTCGTGCGCCATGGCGGCGCCGCTCGCCACAAACAGGTGAGCGTTTTGGGGCACGATGCGATGTTGCTCGTCCAGGTTGAGTGTGAGGTAGAAGCGGTGGCGCAGCTCGGAGAGGTACTGGAGCGGGCCGCCCAAAAGGCGACGTTGCCGCGGATGGGGCGGCCGCACGCCAGGCCCGAGATGGTTTGGGTCACGACGGCCTGGAAGATGGACGCGGCGACGTCCTCGGGGCGGGCGCCCTCGTTAAGCAGCGGCTGCACGTCGGTCTTGGCAAAGACGCCGCAGCGGCTGGCGATGGGATAGATGGTGGTGGCGTTGGCCGCGAGCTCGTTAAGGCCGCTCGCGTCGGTGTGCAGCAGGGTTGCCATCTGATCGATGAACGCGCCCGTGCCGCCGGCGCAGGTACCGTTCATACGCTGCTCGATGCCGTTATCGAAGTAGATGATCTTGGCGTCCTCGCCGCCCAGCTCGATAGCGACGTCGGTGGCCGGGATGAGGGTCTCGACGGCGCGCTTACTGGCGATGACCTCCTGGACAAACTCCAGGTCGAGCCACTGAGACAGCAGCAGGCCGCCCGAGCCGGTGATGGCGCAGGTCATCTGCGCCGTCGGCAGCACGGTCGCGGCGCCCTCAAACAGGTCGCGGGCGCAAGCGCGGACGTCGGTGTGGTGGCGCTGGTACTTGGCGTAGACGATCTGGTTATCGTCGTTGAGCACGGCGAGCTTGACGGTGGTGGAGCCCACGTCGATGCCCAGGTGCAGGTTGCCGGGCGTTGCCGGGGTTGAAGATCGCGCCTTCGGGGGCGTGGGCGGCGGCTACGGGCTCAGCGGCGGTGGCGGGCTCACTGGCGATGGACGTCTCCCCTGCCGCGTTCTTGGCATCGGCAACTGCCTCGGCGACCTTCTCGGCAGCCGCGGTCGCGGCCTTCTGCGCGGCGTCCACCACGGCGGGCGCGGCCTCGCGTGCGGCAGCGACCATGCGGTCCTTGATGCCCTCGACGAGTTTGCTCATTGTCTCTCCTCTTAGTTGTTGGACTCGACGGTTGCGGCGGTGTCGGCCGCGTCCTCGAGCTGCAAGTTCAATAGCTTCATGCCATATTCCGGCACGTTGATATCGATGGGTTGGCCGTACAAGTCACCAGGGCGCACAAAAGCGAGCACCGTCATAATGCGCGCCATAGCCTCGGGCGATTCGGTGAGCCCACGCTCAAACCAGCGCTGAATCATGCCGACCTCGGCACTCACGACGTAGGTGACGTAGTAGTCAAAGAACGTGCCCAGCGCCAGGCCCAAAATGCCCGTCTGCGCACGCGGCACCACAGCCTCACGAGCGGTGTCGATGATCCTTTTAATGAAAGCCTGGTCGCCGCCCGGACCCAGCAGCGCACCGATTAAGTCGCGGTTGGCCGCAAGATAACGCAGCAGCTCAACCGAACCGGGCGCCGGCTCGAGCTCATCGATGTTGTGATAGAGATCGGGCAGCTGAGCTGCGGTGATGAGCTCAATGCGCTCACGGATCTCGGCCAGCAAGCCGTCCTCGATTTGATTGATAAAGTCGGGGATATCGCGGTAATGCGAATAGAACGTGCGACGCGTAAGGCCAGCACGCTCGGTGAGCGACGCGACATTAATGCGCGAAAGGTCGCCGCTTTCGGCAAGTTCGCTGGCAAGCGCCTGGCGAAGGGCACGCTGCGAGCGAAGGGACCGGCGATCGCATTTCTCGAGCTGGGACAAGCGTCCTCCTTGTTACTCAGCCTGTGCGCTATTGCACAGTGCGAGTATTATTGCACACCGTGTGCACCAACACGTAAAGGCAATATTTGGGATGCAGCAAGGGGACTGCCTCTTTGTCACATTATTCGATGACGGTGCGAGAGTTTTGCTTGTGCATGGTGGCGAGCATGTGTTTGGGGACGGCGTGGACCATGCAACTGCCGATAGTCGCGCTCGCGGCGGCCTTAGCTGCATCGTTTGCGTTTTTGGTCGCGTAGCTGTGGCGGAAACGCTTGAGCATGGCGATGTCGTTGCCGCCGTCGCCGTAGACCGCGACCTCGTCCTCGGCAATACCGTAGTAGTTCGCTAGCCAGGCAACACTCTCGCCCTTGTTGCACGCCACGTCCGTGATCTCGAACATCACCGGGTCGAACGGCGCATTGACCACGCGGTCCGAGCGCTCGGCAAGATACGCCTTAAGGTCGCGCTCCAGCTCGGGCGAGGTCACGCGACAGTTGATCTTGCACACATCGTGGCGCAGGATGTCGCCAATCGACTGGTCGAAATACTGCTCCTCGTGATAGCCGCCACGCGCGCGCATGCCGCGCATCACGATGCGCTTGATAGGGCTGTCCTTCTTAAAACCCGCCTGGTGCATCTCGAACGATCCGCTCGAAAACATGCCATCGGGCGTGGAGCAGTCAAAACAGATATCCGGGAACTCCTTGAGCAGCTCCTCGGTGATCTGTAGGTCGATGGTCCAGGTCTTGAGCACCTCGCCATGGCTGTCGCGCACGATGGACCCATTGGAGCAGCAGGCGTCAAGCGCCAGACCCGTAAAACCATGCTCGCCGATCGGCAGCGTCGAGCGTCCGGTCGCGGGAACCACGTGGAGTCCGGCATCGGTCAGCTCGCGAATGGCGCGGCGGATGGTCCCATCTGCCTCGTGCAGGGCGTTCAGCAGCGTTCCGTCTAAGTCACTCGCAAACATCTTGATCATGGGCACGCCTCTCCTTCGTCTGCACGATATTGTAGACGAGAACGGGCGTGCCCAAACAATGGCGTCCCGGCGCGGCGAGACAATGCTTCCGCAAATTCACGGTGCCCCAGTGCCTTAAGACATTCGCCATAAGCGACTTTTCAGCCGATAAAATAGTGCCGTCGTCAACGTCAGCACCGCCAACATTCCTGCGAATACACTCGCCGGTGTCCATCGATCATATGCAACCCCGTACGTCAATTGGCCGATAGGTGTTGCGCAGGAAAGGACCATGTAAACGAGTGCCAGCACTTTTCCGCAGAGTTCCTTTGGCGCTGACCGCTGAACGAATGAAACGACTTCAACCGATGTAACGCTTGCCCACGCCATGACCCATGCCGAGCCGGCCGCAAGCGCAACAAACGCAAATTCGTTAGGACCGCTCAGTAGCGTGACAATAATCGGTACGACTCCTAAACAGATCATCGCAACATATCGACATATGCCCTTGAAGGAAAAACGATGCGGCCAAATACCGACCAAACCACTGCCGACAAGACCACCTAAGCCCATAGCCACCTCAATAATCCCAACAAAGGATGACTGCATTCCGAGATGCTTTGCAACAATAACGGGAGCACCAATCGTTAACCCAACTAACGCAAGGTTCAAAATAGCCGCAATCAAAAAACACAACGAGCAATGATGAGTTTTGAGACAGATACCGAATCAACTCCCGAAAATCGTTTCGGCGTGTCGTACGAGTCGCGCCGTCTCCCATCGTTTCAGATGAGGCATTTTGCTTGAGTGCGCCCCCGAACAGCAGGGCTGAAATCGTAAACGTCAACGCCGCGGTTTCGCATAGAGTATCGATACCAAAGCACCCATAGACTGCCGTCCCGACTACAGGCCCCAAGATATTGCTCATCATGATTATCTGCGAGACCAACGCAGTGGCACGCTCAACCTTTTCTTGGCCCGTCATGCGCACCGCCTCAATTTGAAGCATCGGTTTCAGCAGCGATTGGATGCCATATTGGACGCAAAGCATTGCTGCCACGACAACCGCAAGAGGCAGCGAACGCTTCATGGGGATAAACAGCAGTGATGCAGCCATCAGAACAATGCCGAGTACCACAAGAACCCCGCGATGTCTTCCCCGATCCGCCAAAAATCCCGCCAACCGGAGTCGCGAGCACGCCCGGTATGAACGCTATCGCCGCGACGGCGCCATATAACGTTGAGGAGCCGCTGCAATCGAACAAGTAAAGCGGGCACGCAAAGCACAGTGCCGACAGCATCGAATACGCACACAGCTGTGCAACAAGAAGACCAAATAGCCTGATAGATCGCACTGTTTTTGGCGCCAATGAAACGCTAATTCTTCGCATCCCAGCCATAAGCCTGCCCCCAAATACATACTGTTAGTATGTATTTAATGACTTGAAAAGGGCAGCCGTGGCTACCCTCACAAATCAATTACATACCGTTGGTATCTATATTACCACCCGGCACGGTTCCATACGTCCCAAATCTGGGCCGTTGTCTGGAGCACTTCATTACCCAAATCAAGCCCCACCGCGGCCGCCATCTGCGCCAAACATTGTGCGCGAGCAAGCATTCGCTCCTTGGGCTCGAGCGGACGGAACAATGGCAGCAGCCAAAGATTCGCTAACAACGATACGGCCTCCGCTGCTTCGCGCGGGCATTCGCACGCAATGGAGCCGTCGGCGATGCCCTCCTCGATTACTGGCAAGAGATTGCCATCGGCCGACTCGTCAAACGAACCTTGGTACTGCAACGCCAACAGACGCGAACTCTTTACCGGATCCGCCGCAGGATGCATGCGCGCCCAAAGCTCAATTTGTGGTACGACGGACTCAGGCGCATAAAGTCGCCTGAGCTTTTGGGCACCCGTCATATTGCTAGCACTGAGCGTCGCGCGGCGGCGCTCAACAACGGGGCCATCGCCCGATCGAATGCGGCGTTAAAAATCTCTTCTTTGCTCTTGAAGTGATGATAGATAGCGCCCTTGGTCATGCCATCGAGACGGTCAACGATATCCTGGATGCTCGTTCCCTCATAACCCTGTGCGCAGAATAGCTCCAGCGCCGCGTCGAGAATCTTCGCGACCGTCTCCTCGGGATATTTATTACGACCCATAATCCGTCCATCCGCAACGCAAGTCTTGTGCCTCATTGCAGCATTTTAACGTTGCGGATGACAGGTGGTCGATCCTACACCGCGGCGGGGCCGTGTTCGCCGGTACGGATGCGGATAACTTCCTCGACCGGCTCGACCCAAATCTTGCCGTCTCCAACGGCACCGGTGCGAGCGGCGTTGCAGATGATGTCGACAATTCCGTCGACATGCTCATCGGCGCAAATAAGGGTGAACTGCACCTTAGGGATCGTGTTGACAAGCAGCTCGTTGCCGCGCACGTATTCCTTCCAGCCATGCTGTGCGCCGCAACCCTGCACCTGATTGATAGTCATGCCGCGAACATCAGCAGCAAACAGCGCGTCTTTAAGAACCTCGAGCTTCTCCTGGCGCACAATAGCCGTGATCTTTTTCATAGTGAATTCCTCTCTTTAATAAAGAAATGAATTGTCCTTCACATGGCACGGGTTTTCCAAATGCCGCAAACCAACCTCAGAGACCATAAAAATTCAACTGACTGGTCTTAGCAGGTTTCCCAAGTGCCGCAGATTGCCGTGAAAGAGGAGCGAAGCGTACTTAAGTACGTGAGCGACGATTGAACGGCAAGGTGCGGTACTTGGGGAAGCTGCTAATCGAGTCCCGAGAAGGAGGGGTATGCGCTCTCGCCGTGTTGACTCGCATCCAGGCCCAGCGCCTCGTCGGCCTCGTCCACGCGCAGGCTGCCGTGGAACAGTGCCTTGACCACCGCGGCGATCACCAAATCGAGCACCAGCACAATAGCGACCGTCACCACAATGCCCAGGATCTGCGAGACCGGCAGCGACACATCGCCCGTGTAGAACAGGCCACCCTTACCGGTCCACGAAAGCTGCGGCACGCAGAACAGGCCCGTGAGCACGCCGCCCAAGATGCCGCCGATACCGTGGCAGCCAAACGCGTCGAGCGCGTCGTCGTAGCCGAACTTGGTCTTAAGATGGCTGATGGCCAGGTAGCAGACGGGAGAGACGATCAGGCCCATGACCAGCGCTGCCCACGGCTCGACAAAGCCCGCGCCCGGCGTGACCACCACGAGGCCCGCGACCAGACCGGTGCTAGCGCCCACCAGCGTGGGGCGACCGGTGTGCACGCGCTCGACGGCAAGCCACGAGACCATACCCGCCGCGCTGGCCGTCACGGTGTTGAGGATGGCGAGCGCCGCCACGGCGTCGGCCTTAAACTCGCTGCCGCCGTTAAAGCCAAACCAGCCAAACCAAAGCAGGCCGGCGCCCAGCGCCACAAACGGCACGTTATGCGGGCGATAGCTCACCATGCCAAAACCGCGACGACGGCCGAGTATCAAACAGAGGATCAGGCCCGTCAGACCGGACGAGATGTGCACCACGTCGCCGCCGGCAAAGTCGAGTGCGCCGATGATGTCGCCGATAAAGGAGCCATCGCCGCCCCAGACCATGTGGGCGAGCGGCGCATAGACCACGAGCAGCCAAATGCCCAGGAAGGCCGCCATGGCACCAAACTTAACGCGGCCGGCCAGGCTGCCCGTGACGATAGCGGCCGTGATCATGGCAAATGCCATCTGGAAGGCGATGTTGATGATCTGAGGGTAGACGGCACCGTCCGACGCGGTGCCCTCAGCCGCCTGCAGCACCTGGTTGAGCACCGGCAAGCACAGCAGCTGGTCAAGGCCTCCAATAAACGGGCTGGAACCGTCGCCGCCGTAGGCCAGCGACCAGCCGGCAACAATCCACAGCACGCCGACCAGGCCAATGGCGCCAAAGCACATGAGCATGGTGTTGATGACATTTTGCGCCTGGACAGGCCGCCATAGAAAAACGCCAGACCCGGTGTCATTAAAAACACGAGCATGGTGCAGATGAGCATAAACGTTGTCGATCCCGTATCGTACATTCGTCCCCCTTGGTCGCATGAACGTTGTCGGCGCTCATGATGCGGCCGAGGGGCAACTGGTGTAGACCAGATACGGCGTTGTTAAACGCTGCGTTGTCGAATGGAAACGGTGCCGCAATCTTGGAAACGGCGCGGCAACGGACGCGAAACGAACGGGAAACGTGAGAGCTTGGGCGTGAGTCGCGCCGCCTCATCCCCTAGCGTCGGAACAGGTCGCGAGCGCGGTCGCGGAGGTCGGTGGCTCGGATGACGCCTTCGTAGCGGTTGATGCGCAAGCGCGGGAAGGCATTGAAAAAGCGCAGGTCACGACGGCTGAGCGACACACTCGGCACCGGACGGCTCGCACGTTTGCCGGCACGGAGACGAGTGAGCGACGGACGCGGCATGCTCGGTGCGGCATCGGCAACGCGGCGGGCGGCAAGCGCCAGGCCACGGGCACCGTCCGCGATAAACGTCGGCACCGACGCCTTCTCGCGCAGGGCATCGAGCGCGGCATCGCCCAGCTCTGCCAGCCACGCGTTGACGGCACGGCTGCGGATATGCGTCTGCGCCACCGAGTCAATTGCCGAATCGGGAATGCGCTCGAGCATGGAATCCGAGGCGTCGGCGAGCGATTCGTTGATGCGGTCGGCAAGGTCGGCGCGCACGCGCTCAAGCTGGTCGGACAGACGGCGCCAGCTCGCCAGCGAGCACAACGCGTCCACGGCCATCGCAACGGCAACGGCAAAGGCCGCCAGTCGCACGATCAGCACCGGCAGATGCCCAAGCAACCCCAGCAGCGCTGGCTCAACCAAGCGACAAATGCACAGCGCACCCAGGCCAAACGCGCAGGCCCAGTACAGACAGATGCGTCCATGCAAATTAAACGGCAGGTGCGAGTAATCCCAAAAGCGCGCGCCTGTTGTTTTTTCCAACAACACGCCTACGCTGTACTCAATCAAGCTGCATACGAGCGCCGCGGCAACAAACTGGCTCGAGGCATCCGGAATCCCGCGCAGCAAAAGCCAGCAGGCTATGCCGCCCACACCATAGATAGGGCAACACGGCCCTAGCAAAAAGCCGCTGTTGGCAAAGCGTCCGTGGTTGAGCATGGCGCAGACTGTCGACTCCATACCCAGCCGCAAAAACCGTAGAAGGCAAACGAGAGTACCAGCGCCGAGAGCGGACAGGCGGCAAGCGTCGCGCCGTCAAATGCCATGTCGATCGCGGTTCCCACCGTCTACCCACTCCTCTTTTCGTTCGATTCTTTGCTCGAGCCGTCACTCGAGCCCTCGTTCAAATCGTTCGCGCCGCCTTTGCGCGGCAGACGGCCGGCAATCGTCTCGCGCAGCGCGCACCATTTATCCGCCAGGCACACAATCCATGCCTCACGACACGTCGGCGGCACCGGTACCAGCGGAAACATATGGCGCGCGATGATATTCCGCTCGCGCGACGTCAGCTCAAAATCTTCCTCCGCACGCGCCAGGGCAAAAAACGGATGCCGAAATCCGTGCAGTCGATGGCTCGGGTCGGGGTCATGCCAATCGTAGAGAAAGTAATCGTGCAGCAGGGCCCCGCGCAGCAGCGAGGCGCGGTCGATCGAAATGCCAGCACGGCCCAAGCGCTCGGCAAAGGACAGGCTCGCGCGCGCTACCGAAGTCACATGCGCATACACCGTCACATCGCCGTGCTGGATAAACTCGCGCGTCAGGTCCAGACGGCCCGCCTGCGCCAGTTGACGGGCAGCATGGTCTACTTCGCGTGCGATTTTCTCGGCACGAACGACATCGGACATGCTGCCTCCTTCCAGCGGCTCACGGCGGCAAGCCACGGCCTGTGCACAATCGATAAAAACATCATGGAACATATCAGTATGGCATCGGACAAAACGTTTTGCCCCACCAGTTGGCGAATTACCGCGCCGCCGTCACATATCAAACGCCAAAATGTGCGAGACTGTCTTGTGCAATTGTGTCGGCCGAGGGAGCGCCGGCGCACGATTCGCATGGAGTAACCCACAACGATGCTGCTTACGCAAACGACAACGCCCGAGGACGTCAAGGCTCTCGATCGCGCCGAGCTTCCGCTGCTCTGCGGCGAGATCCGCCACGCCATCCTCGAAAGCTCCGCCGCCGTCGGCGGGCACGTTGCCCCCAACCTGGGCGTCGTTGAGCTTACGGTCGCGCTCCATCGCGTGTTTAACTCCCCCACCGACAAAATTGTCTTTGACGTATCGCACCAGACCTACGCCCACAAGGCGCTGACCGGGCGCGCGTACACCTATATCGATCCGGAGCGTTATGGTGAGGCTTCTGGCTTTGCCAATCCCGACGAGTCCGAACACGACCTGTTCGCCATGGGCCACACCTCCACATCGGTGAGCCTGGGCTGCGGCTTGGCACACGCCCGTGATCTGGCGGGCGACAGCTACAACGTCATTACCATCATTGGCGACGGTTCGCTTTCGGGCGGTCTGGCGTTTGAGGGCTTCAACAACACCGCCGATCTCGACAGCAACCTGATCATCATCGTCAATGACAACGACCAGTCCATCGCCGAAAACCACGGTGGCCTGTATCGCAATCTGGCCGAGCTGCGCGCCAGCAACGGCACCTGCGAGCGCAACGTTTTCCGCGCGATGGGACTCGACTACCGCTATCTGGACGCCGGCAACGATGTGTTGGCCCTGGTCGACGCGCTGCAGGAGCTGCGCGATATCGATCATCCCATCGTGCTGCACGTCTCCACCGCAAAGGGCAAGGGCTTTGAGCCAGCCCAGAGCGACCCCGAGCGCTGGCATCATGTGGGTCCGTTTGACATGGCGACTGGGCGCAAGCTCTGCCCGGGTCATCCGAGCGAGCCTGCGCCGCGCACCTATGCCGACATTACGGGCGAGGCGCTCAGCGCCGCCATCGAGCGCGATCCGCAGATCGTGGGCATCACGGCCGCCACGCCCTACATCATGGGCTTTACACCCGAGCTTCGCGCCGCGGCAGGCAAGCAGTTTGTTGACGTGGGCATTGCCGAGGAGCACGCCGTGACCTTTGCCACCGCGCTTGCGCGCTCGGGCGCCAAGCCAGTCTTTGGTGTGTACGGCACGTTTTTGCAGCGCGCCTACGACGAGCTGTGGCACGACCTGTGCCTCAACGATGCCCCGGCGACGATCCTAGTGTTTGGCGCATCAATCTTTGGCACTACGTCCGAGACGCACCTTTCGTTCTTTGATATTTCCATGCTGGGCGGTCTTCCCAACATGCACTACTTGGCACCGGCCTGCATGGAGGAATATCTGTCCATGCTGAGCTGGTCGCTCGACCACCACGAGCATCCCGTGGCGATCCGCGTACCGGGCATTGGCCTGGTGGGCCGTCCCGACCTTGCGCCCGCCGAAGGCACCGACTACAGCGCCGTTCGCTACAACGTGGTGCGCCAGGGTCGTGACGTAGCAGTGCTCGCGCTCGGCGATTTCTTTGAGCTGGGCGAGCGCGTGGCAAACCGTCTGACTGCCGAGTACGGTATCGAGGCCACGCTCGTCAACCCGCGCTATGCAACCGAGCTTGACCGTGAGTTCCTCGACAGCCTTGCCGCCGAGCATCGCGTTGTCGTCACCCTCGAGGACGGCATCTTAGACGGCGGCTGGGGCGAGCGCGTGGCATGTTATCTGGCATGCACGCCGTTGCGCACGCGCACCTTCGGCATTGCCAAGGGTTTCCCCGACCGCTACGACCCCAACGAGCTGCTCGCCCAGAACGGCATGACGGTCGAGAACATGGCTGCCGAAGCCGTAAGGCTGCTGAACGAGTAAGAAAACCTCCGCAAGGGAAGCACCCCTGCGGAGGTTTTTATTTTCCCAACTCAATTGTCTCGATCTGTAACACCTAGCGGACGAATCCGCGTCTAGCTGTTACAGATCGAGACAGACCGTCTTTGCCCCTGATCTTTGTCTCAATCTGTAACAGATAGAGACCTTTTGCCCGTCTAGATGTTACAGATTGAGACAAAGCAGCGAGACAGGCCACCACATCTGCAAGAACCACCACAAAGGTGCCCGTCCCCTTTGTGGCATGGTCGGCGCGAAAAACGAATAACCGTTCATACGCGATCTCCTTACTTATATATGTGTCGCGTTGCCGCCATTATAGCGACCGCCGCGAGCGACCACGCCGTCCGCGAAACGCCGTCTCAGCAGTAATAACCGACGTTTTCCCAGATAAAACCTACCAAAATAGACCTGTCCCTTTTTGGTAGGTAGAATAACCTATAAGACAAGTATGTTTCTGAGTTATTTCGTGTTGACCCATTTGAGCGGGATGGGGTATAACTCTACTCAACCGCTAGGATTTTTGAGAAAGGTGTTCTCCTATGAGCAAGAACCCTCCCAGCAGGTCGTTCTCGACCGCCGCGGCTTTGTCGCCGCCACCTTCGCAACCGTCGCCGGCCTTGGTCTTGCCGGCTGCTCCGACACCAGCGCCGAGGCCGACAAGGGTTCCGCCGCTGGCTCTTCCAAGAGCTCCGACGATACCGAGGCTTCCACCACGCTCGATGCCAAGGCTTTCGACAAGCTCGTCGACAACGGCCCCAAGGCCGATGACGACGCCATCGCCGCCAGCACCTGGGCCACGGCCGTCAAGGACGCCGGTGTCTTTAAGATCGGTGGCGTTCAGACCTCCACGCTCTTCTCCCTCCTCAACGAGAAGGACGGTCAGACCCGCGGCTTCGACGCCGGCATCGCACAGCTCCTGTCCAACTACATTCTGGGCGAGAACAAGGTCGAGATCACCCAGGTGACCTCGGACACGCGCGAGTCCGTCCTGCAGAACAGCCAGGTCGACGCCGTCTTTGCCACCTACACCATTACCGATGAGCGCAAGAAGCTCGTCTCCTTTGCCGGTCCCCTACTACTACACCCAGCAGGCTATCCTGGTGCTCGCCGATAACGACGACATCAAGAGCGTCGACGACCTGGCCGACAAGAACGTCGCCGTCCAGTCCGGCTCCAACGGCCCCTGCCATCCTGGAGGAGTTCGCTCCCAAGGCCAGCCAACAGGAGTTCAAGACCGACGAGGAGGCCCGCCAGGCACTCCAGCAGGGCCGCGTTGACGCCTACGTCATCGATAACAACATGCAGCAGAGCGCCCTGGTCCGCGAGCCCGGTAAGTACAAGATCGCCGGCAAGCCCTTCGGCAGCAAGGAGCCCTATGGTATCGGCCTGCCGCTCGATTCCGACGGCGTCGCCTTTGTCAACGACTTCCTTAAGAAGATCGAGGACGACGGCACCTGGACCGAGCTGTGGCAGATCTGCATCGGTGACCGTACGGGCGACACCAATGTTCCCGAGCTGCCCGAGATCGGCGCCTAGGCAGCGAGCCTGGTAACGACCGCAACGAAACCATACGGAAACGCATGATGCGCTTTATTGCGGTAAACTGTTTCCTCACTGAGTTGTCGGGGCTTCCGTACACACGGGAGCCCCTTTCCTTACCGGCGGGAGGTCCGCATGAGTCTCTCCGAGCTCTGGTCGCTCTATGGCCAGAACTATATCGACGCACTGCTAGCAACCTGGGGCATGACGCTTGAGTCGTTTGCCATCGCCATGGTGCTGGCCGTCGCCGTCACCGTGATGCGCGTGTCGCCGCCAAGCCGCTGCGCGTCTTTGGCGACCTGTATGTTCAGGTCTTCCGTAACATCCCCGGCATCGCGCTACTCATCATCGTCGTCTATGCGCTGCCGCCGCTCAAAGTCGTCCTGCCCTACCGCACCTGCGTTATCGTCGCCACGGTCCTTTTGGGCTCGGCCTTTGGCTCCGAGAACTTTATGAGCGGCATCAACACCGTCGGCGTCGGCCAGGTGGAAGCCGCCCGCTCGCTCGGCATGAGCTTCAGCCGCATCCTCGCCAAGATCGTGATTCCGCAGGCGCTGCGCTCGAGCGTATTGCCCATGACCAACCTCTTTATCGCCGTCATGCTCACCACCGCGCTCGGCAGCCAGGTGCCGCTTAAACCGCAGGAGCTCACCGGCGTGGTGAGCTACATCAACACGCGCTCGCTCGGCGGCGTCGCCGCGTTCTTTATCTCGGCGCTCGGCTACCTGGGCACGGCCTTTGTGGTGAGCCACATTGGCAACTACATCGATAAGAAGGTGAGGATCCTCCGATGAGCAAACATTCCTCCCCTGCACTTACCATGCGCGATGCGCTCTACGAGGCTCCCGGCCCCAAGATGCGCGCCAAGATTCGCATCGGCACCGCCATCTCGCTTGTCGCCGTCGCCGCGCTCGTCGTCCTCGTGCTGCAGCGCTTTTATGTGACCGGTCAGCTTTCAGTCCACTATTGGTATTTCTTTACGCACCTCACCACCTGGAAGTTCCTGCTTGCCGGCTTTGAGGGCACCGTTAAAGTCGCACTCACCGCCGGCGCCATCGCGCTGGTGCTGGGCTTAGCCCTTATGCTCGGCCGCACCAGCGACATCAAGCCGCTGCAGCTGGTCTGCCGCGTGCTCACCGATTTCTTCCGTGGCGTGCCGAGCCTGCTGTTCATCTACTTCTTCTTTTTGGTGCTGCCCCAGTACAAGATCGCGCTGCCGTCGTTTTGGATGCTCACGCTTCCCGTCGCGCTCGCTGCCGCCGGCGTGCTGGCCGAGATCTTCCGTGCCGGCGTCAACGCCGTGCCGCGTGGCCAGGTCGAGGCGGCCCAGGCGCTCGGCCTCTCCAAGGCTAAAATCACCTTTAAAATCGTGTTGCCGCAGGCTATTCGGTTTATCACTCCGTCGTTGATTTCGCAGCTTGTGGTCGTAGTCAAAGACACCACCGTCGCCTACGTGGTGAGCTACCCCGACCTCATGCAAAATGCCCGCGTGCTCATTACCAACTACGACGCCCTCGTGTCGGTCTACCTGGTAATCGCGGTCATCTACATCCTCATCAACGTCGCGATTAACAAGGCTGCTGTCTACGTTTCGCACAAGACCGGCGCGACCATCATCCGCTAACGCTTTGCCATTTCGAGTCATAAGGAGCCGAGCACCATGGCACAGAGCACCTCTTCCACCGGCAATCAGCCGCTGATCGAGCTCAGACACGTCGATAAGCACTATGGCGATCTACACGTCCTCAACGACATCAATCTCTCGGTCGACCGCGGCGAGGTCGTCGTTGTGATCGGGCCCTCGGGCTCGGGCAAGTCGACCATGTGCCGCACCATCAACCGTCTGGAAACCATCGATTCCGGCGATATCCGCATCGACGGCAAACCGCTGCCGCAGGAAGGCAAGGACCTTGCCCGCATGCGTGCCGAGCTGGGCATGGTGTTCCAATCGTTCAACCTGTTTGCACATATGACCGTACTGCAGAACGTCATGCTGGGACCGGTCGATGTGCTGGGCGTGTCCAAGGAGGAAGCTCGTGAGCGCGCTATGGACCTGCTGGGCCGCGTGGGCGTTGCCGAGCAGGCCGATAAGGTGCCCGCACAGCTTTCGGGCGGCCAACAGCAGCGCGTAGCCATCGCCCGCTCGCTTGCCATGCAACCCAAGGCCATGCTTTTTGACGAGCCCACGAGCGCCCTTGACCCTGAGATGATCAACGAGGTGCTCGAGGTCATGGTCCGTCTGGCCCAGCAGGGTATGACGATGATCGTCATCACGCACGAGATGAACTTCGCCCGCCGCGTGGCCGACCGCGTCGTGTTTATGGCCGACGGCCAGATCGTGGAAACCGGCACGCCCGACGAGTTCTTCGACCATCCCCAGACCAAGCGCGCCCAGGACTTCCTCAACTCCATCAAGGGCCACTAACCCAATTGCCACGCGGGCAAATTCATCAGTAACGTTTGCCCCGCGCCACCCCTGTGCCATGTCCACCCGGATTCGAAAGCCGCAACCATGATCGGAACCCGCACCTCATCGTCCTACACCCCGCACGTCGACGTTGCCCCCGCCGACCGTCCGCTCATCCTCGTCGCGCCGCGTTGGGAAGAGGCAAAACCGTTTTTGAGCGAGACGCTCTCCCCCAACGAGGAAATCGCAAGTGTCTTTGTCGATGCCATCCTTGCCGCCGGTGGCCTGCCGCTGCAGATGTCTATTACCGAAGACATTGAGGTTATCCGTCATTACGTCGATATCGCCGACGGCATCGCCATTCCCGGCGGCCCGGACGTCAACCCCAAGCGCTGGGGCGATGATCGACCCTACGACCCCACCCTCTGCTGCGAGATCCGCGATAGCTTTGAGTTTAAGCTGGTCGGCGAGGTGCTCCGCGCCAAAAAGCCGCTCTTTACCACCTGCCGCGGCACGCAGTTGCTCAATGTCGCCACTGGCGGCACCCTATGCATGGACGTGCCGAGCCTGGGCGCTCGCGAGGGCCGCACGCAGTGGCGCCACACCCACGTGCTCAACGACCCCGTGCACCCTGTCGAGGTCGTGCCGGGCTCGCTGCTGGAGCGCGCGGTTGGCGGGCACAGGCTGATCCAGACCAACTCGGCGCATCACTGCTGCGTCGATCGTCTGGGTAAAAGCACGCGCTTGGTCGCCAAGGCAACCGACGGCGTTCCCGAGTGCATCGAAGTCGAAGGCCAGCCTTTCTGCCTGGGCGTGCAGTGGCACCCCGAGTACACCTGGCAGACGCTCGAGACCGACTTTAACCTGTGGAAGTCGTTTGTCGAGGCAGCAGCCAAGGTTAAGCAGGCCCGCTAGCTCGCGAATCACACAGGCTTAAACCTTCCATGCCAGGGGGGCGGACACCAGCCACGGTGCCCGCCCCCTGTATTTGGTATGCTCGGTATGATTATCCCTCACAAACAATCAAATAAATCTCGACCGCAATCGGTCGACGGCAAAGCAAATGGCAAAAACGCTTGCTACGTTTATCAGGCAGTCAATTAGAATCGAAATGCATTGACTATTCCCCAACGGGGTCACGCCACAAATCCACATGAGCATCGAAGCTGGAAGCGGAAGCATGGAATTGGCCCCGAGCTGTATGTAGATCGCTACAACGTTGACAAGCAACAGCATGCCAATCGGACCGAAGCCGGACCCAAAATAGGAAACAGCGATCACGCAAGAGACCACGTATGCAAGGCAGACGACGCTCGCCAGAAGAAGTCGATAGCAAAAAAAATTCAGGTTGAAATACTGCTGAGCATCCAAAACGATTGCGCAATTAAGACAGTACAAAACGACACTCGACAGGATAAACGCGCCCAAAAGGGCAAAAGAAGACAGCGCCACTCGCGCAACGATAGCGCACACGCTTCCCTCCCCGAGCCTCCGACAACCCCCACGGTTCCTCAATAAAGCCCGAACTGACAAAGCGCGGCACAATGCAAGCCGCGATGAACGGAAAGAACAATGCATGAGCCAGCGGGGCTACGTTGAACAGCAGACCGCGAAAAACCTCTGCATTGCCAAATAGAAGGACATCCTCTGCCGATAGCCGAAGCGTCGGGTCTGGGAAAAAGCCCAAGAAACTGTTCTTACGGAGGCTACAGAACCACATCGGGAAAAGAATTAAGCTGCAATACCACCATGTACGCATAAATTACCAGGATTAAGGCGTATGCCCATTTGCTCACATGCTTCAATTCTGACCGGAGAAGTCTTTTAATCTGACGAGCCATTGAGCACACCCCCAGCGCGAAAGCTCACGAGAGCGTAAATCAATACCGATAGACAGCTGGCTGCCACACCATATCCCAGAAGTGTCAGCTGACCCATATCGCTATACCCAAGGGCACATCCGACTCCAAGGTACGGCCCCGGAAGGAGGAAAATCCATTGCAAGGACGGTATAGGCGCCTGGAGGGAGGTTCCGTAGAGCGTCAAGCTCATGACAAATCCAACTATTAGCACAGCCCCGCTAAATACGGCGCTGCCCGTGATCCGATAGATGGTCACCGTCTCCAGCGCAACCGATATCACCAATACGGCGTTGACTATCATTGCAGGCAAAAATACAGTTAGCATGTCGTGCGAGTAGTTATGCCCTCCACGTATTATGGCTATGGCAAAAAGAAGAAGGCAAAGCGCACTATATGCTGCGCCAATTATTAAAGCAGACGAAAGCACATGTGCTAGGACCCCATTAAAGCGGGTAAGACCTCTTGCTGAAGAAATTCGGTGTCCCTCTTCATAGCCGCGCTCCTGTAAAATCGCCAGGCAAACGATGAGCGGAACGAACAGGGAGGTACCGGCAAAAGCACTGCGCACAAGGGACTCATCGGGTGCAGAAGGATCGATTACATTCCAGCAGAAACCAATATCCTCCCCAAAAACGCTATTGCCAAAGGCGAGCAACGTTGTTCCGTTTTTTAGAAAGACACCGAAGAGAAGGCCGAACGCCAGAATAAGCGCAAGACCAAACTTCGCCGGAAGCATCCTGTGCAAACGCATCATATCTGCCTTTATGGGATGGATCGCCCGCTTCATAGCGAGACCGCCTTCATCAAGCGTCTGTAATACTCTTTTAGGGATGGCGCCTCATCCCTTATGACGTCCATCGATTCCATTTTCAGCAGTTCGCCGTCATGAATAAACACGCAACTTGTTGCAACTGATGCCAACTCATCCAAATCATGGCTAGAGATGAGCATGGTCTTACCCTGTTCTCGATTCAATCGACCGATAAGGGCCCATATACTCTCGATGCCCAGCGGGTCCAACCCATTTGCTGGCTCATCAAAAATAAGCAGATCAGTGTCACCCAACAAAGCCGTAGCTATATCAAGTCGCCGCTTCATTCCCAGAGAAAAACTGTTCACGCTCTTTTTCTCAACGACGTCCAGCCCGACTAGGCCCAAGACGCGAGGAACCTCACGTTTCTCATCAAGCCCCCATTCCGCACATCGGATTTGAAGATTCTCAACCGCGCTGAGAGATTGGTATGCTCCGCTGGAATCTGGTACATAGCCGACACGCGTCCGCATCAGGCTCAGGTCTTTTTTCGACTTGCCTCCAAAGAGCTCCACGCTCCCCGACGATGGTTTACAGAGGCCCAGCACTATTTTAATAAGCGTGCTTTTGCCCGCACCGTTTGCACCAACAAGGGCACAAAGCTCAGACTGATGCACCTCGAAGGAAACGTCATGCAAGACGCGCCGTTTCCCGTAGCGCTTTGACACCTTTGATAACTTTATCGCTGATGCGTTCATTGGCCTCCCGTTCTGCTTGATAGCAAAACCGCTCATATCGTTCCTTCTTTTCTTTATCGTTTTTCCTAGTTGTTATTGTTTTTCGATAACTCATATTTGTCAAGATAATCTAGAAGAAAGAACCCGTGTTAGACACGGGCCCCTTTACGCTGATATTTCGTTATAGCTGTTCGCTCTATGCTACTCGTCGCTCAAATCGACAGCGAAGACTGATGTCGGAAGCGACGCCTCGTTGCCTCCGCCGTCCCGCATCTGTCTCACGACATTTTTTGCGCGCTCGACAATAAGCTCCTCAAGCTCTTTCTCGCTCACGCGCTGAATAATATCTCCCGGTTGACAATCAAGCTCATCACAGATATCGAGAAGCGTCTTTAGGCGAATAGCTTTTATCTTTCCGTTTCTAAGCTTTGAAATATTAGCCGGAGTATGCCCCGTCGCCCGAATCAGATCAGCGCTGGTCTTTCCGGTCTTAAGCAGCTGCGTCTCAAGCTCGATGATGAGATAGCTCATGTTTCCTCCTACACAAGCTCGTCAGACTGCTCTTGGAGCAGTGAGGCATAACTCCAGATCGCCGAGATAAACAAGCAGACAACTGCGCCGATAAACGACCCCGCATCAAAGGTAGCGCCTTGGCAAATCTCAATAACGAAGGAATGAGGCACGATGTAAAGCTCCAGTCCGCCAATGGTGAGATTGACCGATCCGTAGGCACCAACAAACGAAACCGCGGCGTTAACAGCAAGAGCAAGGGCAAGAACACGGATAAGCCGCACATGCGCCCTGGTAAAAAGGCGAGACGCCCCGCGAGATGTTACGGCTGATCCCACAAAACGACAAGCGAAATACCCACGACGAGTGCCAGACACAGTCCGCTTGGGATAACGATGCACCCGCCATCGAGAAGCGTCACGACGCCGAAAGAATCGACAGAAGCAACGTTTTCAACCGCATACCAGATCACGTAAACAACCAACGCGGCAAAAGCGACGAGCATCCTGCAAAAACGGCTGCCATGCAAAAACCAAGCTTCCTGATATTTTCGCCCGCCCTGGCCATACGCTGAACGCTGTTGGACATACACTCACCCTCATCGACTCTATCGTTATTCGAACAGTTTATCGAACAACGATATGGATTGCATGCGGAAAGCCCCGACAGCGTGCATAGGCAATTCACTAATCAGAAAAGGTGAGAGTGGATTATTGGACACGTATCGAACGAGAGTGGATAATCTCCCCACTTTGAGGCCGCCACCGGGCCTAAAACGGGAGATTATCCACTCTCATAGTCATCAAGGCTCGCAAGCTCTTATTCAGCCGCTTCGCGCAGGGCCGACATCGTAGCCGCATATTGCTGCTGCAACGCATGCATTCCCTCGCGAGCGTCGTCAACGGCATCGGCGCCGCGCAGCGCTTCGGTTACCACGACCGCCGGCTCGTACAGATTATCGAATCCCAGGTTCTGGCTCACGCCCTTGAGCGTGTGCGCTGCCATAAACGCACCTTCGGCGTCTCCTGCCGCCATGGCGGCCTCCAGCTTGTCCATGCTCTCGTCATCCAAAAACTTGAGGGCAAAACGGGCAAGCATTTCCCCGCCCATCAGCCGAGCGCACGCGTCATCATAATTAGCGCCGATCTTCTCATACGCCTCACGCATGGAAATCATGGATTAAAACTCCTTTGGTCAAACTAAATCGTGGGAAACGCGACGACGTCAGCGGGGCGTGCCAACGTCTCGGCAATTTGGTCTTGCACCTCGAGTAGGCAATCGAGCAGCAGCGGGTTAAAGGTGCCGCACTTACCGTCCAGGATCATCTGGATCGCCTCCTTGTGCGGAATAGCGTCCTTGTACACACGCACGCTCGTCAGAGCATCGTACACGTCGGCCACCGAGACCACCTGCGCGGCAATGGGAATCTCGTCGCCCTTAAGGCCATCGGGATAGCCCTTGCCGTCCCAGCGCTCGTGGTGCCAACGCGCAATCTGGTACGCATATTCCATAAGCGCATTGCCGACGTGATGACGGCCCAGCTCAAACAGCATGTTGGCGCCGATCGTGGTATGCGTCTTTCATAATCTCGAACTCCTCGGACGTAAGGCGCCCGGGTTTGTTGAGAATCGCATCGTCAATCGCCATCTTGCCGATATCGTGCAGCGCCGAAGCCAGGGCAATCGTGGAGCGTTCCTCGTTGTCGAGGGAAATGGTGTCGCTACGCTGGACTAGACAGCCAAGCAGCAGCTCGGTCAGCTTTTCGATATTCGTAACGTGCCTGCCACTCTCGCCATTGCGAAGTTCCATAACACCGGCCATGATGTCGATGAGCATGCGACTGTTCTTGACGCGCTCGTTGTACTGCTGGGACAGCAGGCTCGTCAGGCGGCGCTGCTTGGCGTATAGGCGGATGGTGTTGCTTACACGGCGGCGCACGACACGGGAGTCAAACGGGCGGTTGATATAGTCCGAGGCGCCCAGCTCGTACGCGCGCAGAACCATATCATCGGAATCTTCGCTCGAAATCATGATGAAAGGCAGATTGTCGATACCCGATCGGCGCGACAGATCGGCCAGCACCTCAAAACCGCTTATGCCCGGCATGACAATATCCAGCAGCACGAGCGACAACTCATCGCCATAGCGGTCGACCATGTCGAGCGCCGTACGACCGTTGTCGGCCTCGAGGATGCAATACTCGTCCTTGAGCATCTCGTTGAGAATGGCTCGGTTCATGTCGGAGTCATCGACAATAAGCACCAAAGGCTTTTCGCTTTGGAAGGCTTCGATGGAATCGGCGTCGGTCACGACCGTACCGGCTTTTGCCTTAGCGCGGCTCAATAACTGGACAGCGCGGCCAACTCCCTCATCGATCGTCTCGCCATGAATGCGAACGCCACCAACACATGCCGTCAAGCTCACGTACTCATGGCCCGGAACAATCGTGGCATGAACGGCATCGGATACCTGGTGCAGGCGACGGGTGAAGTCATCGGAGGGAATATTGGGCATGACGACCACAAACTTGTCGCAGCCATAGCGTACAAGCTCGTCAGTCGAACGAATTCCGCTGTGTATGGCTGTCGCCACAGCACCGAGCGCAAGGTCGCCGGCATGGCGGCCACACGTATCGTTGAAGACCCTAAAATCATCAAGGTCGATCACCGCAACGCCGGCATTCATGCGGGCGCTACGGAGCTTTTCCTCGTAATATCGGCGATTGCGCACACTCGTCAGCACGTCGGTGTAGACAAGGTCCTCTTCTGCAGCCTCTTGCTCATCGAACGGACGCACCATCAGCAGGACGTGAGGCTCGCCTCGACCTTCAGAGGGGCGCAGGCGAGCGCGGTACTCGGTACCATCATTGAGCAGCTGCTCCGATACATCATCGGAACCTGCCAAGGCCTCAAGACTTGACTGGCGCAGACAAGGGCACCGATTGCCGGCGAGCAGGCAGTTAGGCTCGCTCTTAATCTGATCGGCCGACAGCAAACGCACCACGGGGTAGGTCTTCGCGACGCGGGCGACCTCGGCGGCAGCCTCCTCGTCGGTTAGATTGACCTCGTGATTATTGAGCATATGGGGCCCTTTCTATCGTTACGCACGGCAACGGTGCATATCAATTGGTACAAGGGTAACATCTAACAGCTGAAGGCAAACGCGCGATTATCGTTGCATTTTTATGACCTGGCAAACGGCGGTAATGGAGCCGCGGGCGCGCGGTTATGGACGCATTCGTTAACAATGACGAAACGCTAACAGCCCCTCTCCCCGCAGGTCATCGAGCGTGCTAACGCTCCAAGACATCGCGAACGGCGTTTGCCGCCGTAACGGGGCGATCGCGCAGACCGTTATGCGCGCCCGGGATCGTCACAAGGGGGCAATCGAGATATTCGGCAGCCGCTCGCGTACCAGCCTCGCGGGGTGTATCGACCGAAAGCTCGCCCAAAAACACGGCCGACACTGCCTTTGACGCGCGGGCGCGCTCCCAGTCGGGAGCATATGTCATATTTGTTCCGTATTCATTGGCCATAAAGCAACGACCATTGCGTAGGGCATGCTTGGCTTCTGCCTCGGTCGTCCCAGGAGCCTCGGGGTCCAAGTCGCCGAGGGCTCCCAAGAAAAGCCGGAGCGCCCTTGAAACCTTTCCAGCCGCAATCATATCGAGCAAAACCGGAGCTGCGCCCATACCGACGCCTTCGGCCGACACAGCCGGCTCATGCAGAATCGCACGGGCGACGAGATGGGGTTCGGTGCGAAGAAGCTCCAGCGCCACCAACGTACCGGCGCTATGCGCAAGCACATTTGCCGGAGCGCCAACGTGTTCGATCACGGCTTGCAGGTCGGCGGCCTGAGCGGCAAGATCATAGCTGTCGTCTGCCGCATCGCTGCTGCCACCGCAGCCGCGGCGGTCGTAGGCAATTACGCGGTAGTTGCGACTGAGCTCACAAGCGATACCGTCGAAAAATGTGCCATCGACGCACGCACCGTGCACGCAAACCAAGGCAGGAGCATCAGGCGACACATCCGGACCGGCATATTCGCGACAGGCAATCGTGGTGCCCGCATTCTCGACCGTAAAATCCATGTTGTGCCCCCATCATCAATGCTCATCCAGTTGCACGTCGGTGCGGTTGGATGGACCCGCATTGCCTTACGCCTTGTTAACAGATTAACTGTACCCGACCCGAGGCTTTTCATGGCACGGCATAATGAGCGACGTGAAAAAACGAAACTTGTAAAGTAAGAGCCCGCACCCTGCTTTGGAGCCGATGCTATGCTTAGGCACAATTGTCTTGAGGAGCATATGCCTATGTCTACGTTTTTGAATGCCAGCCCCATCTTTGGGCCCGTTCGCAGCCGTCGCCTTGGTCTCTCGCTCGGCGTCAACATGATGCCGGCCAGCGGCAAAATCTGCACGTTCGACTGCATTTACTGCGAAAACGGCCTCAACGCCGAACGCCCCTGCCACGAGCCGTACAACACGGCTGCCGTGGTACTCGACGCGCTCGAGGCAAAGCTGCGCGAGATGGCAGCCGAGGGCGAGCTCCCCGATGTGATCACCTTCGCAGGCAACGGCGAGCCCACCGCCGCACCGGAGTTTCCGCAGGCCATTGCCGGCGCCGTCGCGCTGCGCGACGAGCTTGCCCCAAACTCCAAGATCGCCGTGCTCTCCAACGGCACGCGCGCCGACCGCCCCGAGGTGCACGACGCGCTCATGATGGTCGACGACAACATTCTTAAGCTCGATACCGTCGACCCGGCGTTTATCCAGCTGCTCGACCAGCCTGTTGGCCCCTACGACGTCGAGCACCAGATCGAGACGTTCGCAAGCTTTGACGGTCACGTTATTATCCAGACGATCTTTTTGACCGGCGAGTATCAGGGCAAGCTCATCGACAACACCGGCGAGGAGTACGTTGCCCCCTGGCTCGCGGCGCTTGAGCGCATTCGCCCACAAGAAGCGACCATCTACACGGTGGCGCGCGAGACACCAATCGCCGGCCTTGCCAAAGCGGCGCCCGAGGTGCTCGACACGATTGCCGCACGCGTACGCGCCCTCGGCATTCCCTGCCAGGTGAGCTACTAGCAAAACCACGCAGCAGCTAGTGCCCGCCATCCCGCTCCATCAGTTGCGGTGATATAGTTCCTGTTTATGCTGCTAAACCGCTTAAATCGGAACTATATCACCGCAACTTTAATAGACGCGTGGGTGGGCTATACTAGCTGCGAATGAAAGGAAGTTAGCCATGTTTGACAATGGACCCGTGCCCGGCCGCAACGACGCCTGCTGGTGCGGCAGCGGCAAAAAATATAAGAAATGCCATAGCGCCTTTTGATGAGCGCCTCGAGCGCTTGTGGGAAGAGGGCTGGAGGTTCTGCCCGCACGCTCTACAAGACGCCCGCCGATATCGAGGGCATCAAGCGCTCGGCCGCTATCAACGTGGGCGTGCTCGATTACGTAGGCGAACACATCGCCGCGGGCATGACCACCAACCAGATCGACCAGATGATCTACGACTACACCGTCGAGCACGGTGGCACGCCGGCCGACCTCAACTACGAGGGCTACCCCAAGAGCGTGTGCACCTCAATCAATGACGTGGTCTGTCACGGCATCCCCTGTGATACAGATGTGCTGCACGAGGGCGATATTATCAACGTGGACTGCTCCACGATTTTGGACGGCTACTTTAGCGACTCGAGCCGCATGTTCTGCATCGGCGAGGTCTCTGCCGAGCGCCAGCGCCTGGTCGACGTCACCCGCGCCAGCGTGGAGGCGGGTCTGGCAGCCGTCAAGCCATGGCTGCCGCTCTCCGTTATGGCCGAGGCCGTGCAAAAGACGGTCGAGGACGCCGGCTTTAGCGTAGTGCGCGAGTACGGCGGACACGGCATTGGCAAAGAGTTCCACGAGGACCCGTTTGTGGGCTTTACCACCGAGGCGCCCGATGTGGACACCATCATGGCCCCGGGCATGGTCTTTACCATTGAGCCCATGGTCAACGCCGGAGCGCCCGACATCAAGATCAGCAAGGGTGACGGCTGGTGCGTGCGCACCAAGGACGGCAGCGATTCGGCCCAGTGCGAGGTACAGCTCGTGGTGACCGAGGATGGTTACGAGCTGCTGAGCTGGTAGCTATGGATGCGCCGGGCTACGCGATGGATATGTTAACCATCGCGTAGCCCGGCGTTTTTATAACGTTTTGCCTGATACAACCTGCCAAAATAAACCTGTCCCTTTTTGGCAGGTCGAGCGGAAAGGACTGCTTGTGAACATCCTGGTTTTGCTGCCCGTCAACGACCGCCATCGCGCAATTCTTGAGTCGAGCGCTCCGGGCGAGGACTTTATCTACACGAGCTCCGACGCCATCACGCGTGAACAGGTCGCCAACGCCGACGTAATTCTGGGCAACATCGACCCTGACATGCTCACGGCATGCGACCATCTCCAGCTGTTACAATTGCAGACCGCCGGCTATGACGATTACTTAGCCGCCGGCACCGTGCCAGCCGACGCTAAGCTTTCCTGCTCGGTGGGCGCCTACGGCCAGGCCGTGAGCGAGCACATGTTTGCCATGGTCCTTTCCATGATGAAGCACCTGCCCGGCTATCACGACTTGCAGCGCGAGCATCGCTGGGAGGATTTGGGGCCGGTCACCCGCTCAAAAATGCCAATGTGCTGGTGTTGGGCGCGGGCGACATTGGCGGCCACTTTGCCACGCTCTGCCGCGGCATGGGCGCGCACGTCCGCGGCATCAAGCGCCATCCGCTCGTCTACCCCATTGTGTTTGAGGACATGGACGGCATGGACGCCCTGCCCGAGCGCCTGGCTGAGGCCGACGTCGTCGCATCCTTTATGCCCAGCACACCCGAGACCCGCGGCCTGGCGAACGCCGAGTTCTTCGCCGCGATGAAACCGGGCGCCTTCTTTGCCAACGGCGGCCGCGGCGACCTTGTGGTCGCCGACGACTTGGTTGCCGCCCTGGAGTCAGGTCATCTCGCCGGCGCCGCGGTCGACGTCACCGACCCCGAGCCGCTGCCTGAGACAAGCCCACTGTGGGATGCACCCAACATGCTCATCACGCCGCATATCTCGGGCTGGTTCCACTTGGAGGCTACGCTCAACAATGTGGTCGACATCGCCGCGGAGAACTTGCGTCACCTGCAGGCGGGCGAAACGCTTCGCCGCTGGATCGAACACTGATTGTTCCGGCGTTTTGCCAAACGCCGGAACCCCTCGACGCTGCGAGCCCGCCAGAGCGGCAATCTGCCTTTCAATCGTCGGGCATGACCAGAAGGTCAATGCCCTCCTCTTTCACGTCACCTTGCTCGCTCTGGCGGGCTCTCGCTGACTTTTGTCCGACCTGCGGCATTCTCCCTTTTTGGTGCAATGGGGTCAGGTTAGTTTGCACTATGACGTTGGTTCTGTCTGCGATACTTTTGTCAAAGTGATATCAGACATTCATCTGGCGCTTTCGGGCGTTTCGCCTATTAGAGCCAGTCCATCTCCTTACCAAAGTGGTCCGAATAGGCGCTACGCTTGAGTTCTTCATCGCTCGCCGGCCACGCGTTGGACACGTCGATTCCCGATTCATGGCAAGCGGCGGCGAACAGCTTCGACCCCTGATCGATTAGTTGAGACCTGCCCTCGGTCTTCTCGCCTTCGGCTCGCATTTAGAGCTCCACGCTTTCGGCACCGTTGATGGTTAGGTCGCGCTCGTAGAAGGCGGTGAGGGCACGGATGGCGTACATCACGTCGCGTACGCCGCCGGTCTCGTAGCTTGAGTGCATGGCCAGCTGCGGCAGGCCCACGTCCACGGCGTGCATGCTCGCCTGCATGTTCGACAGGTTGCCGAGCGTGGAGCCACCCGCCATATCGCTCTTGTTGGCGAAGGCCTGCGTGGGCACGTCGGCGTCATCGCAAATAGCCTGGAACACCGCACGGCTAAAGGCATCGGTGCAGTAGTGCTGGTTGGCGGCTTCCTTGATAACGATGCCGCCGTTGAGCACAACCTGGTTGCGGGCATCGCACTTCTCGGCGTGGTTGGGGTGCACGGCATGTGCGTTGTCGCAGCTCACGAGCATCGAGGCGGCAAGCGCACGGTGGTACGACTCGTCATCGAAGCCCAGCGATCCGTTAATGCGGCGCAGCGCGTCGGCCAAGAACGTCGACATGGCGCCCTGCTTGGTCTCGGAGCCAACCTCCTCGTTATCAAAGCAGCAAAAGACCGAAACATCGTGCGCGTTCTCAGCACCCAAAAATGCCTGCAGCGAGGTGTAGGCGCAGGCCAGGTCGTCGAGCTTGGGCGTCGAGATAAACTCGTCGGCCCAGCCCCAGATGCGTGCATCCTGACGATTGACCAGGAACAGGTCGCGACCCAGGATCTGCTCGGGCTCAACATCCAGCTCTTCGGCGATCAGGGCGTCAAAGTCGCCCTGTTTAAGGTCACCAGCGCTGATGAGCGGGCACAGGTCAACAGCTCGGTTGGGAGCAAAGCTCTCGTTAACGCCACGGTTCATGTGGATGGCAAGGCTCGGAATGATAGCGACCTCGCGCTCGGTGGCAAGCAAACGGCTCTCAATACGGTCGCCCTCGCGCACCAGCACGCGGCCCGCGAGTGCCAGCGGACGGTCGAACCAGGTGTAGTCGATCATGCCGCCGTAGGCCTCGGTGTTCAGGCGCAGCGTCTCGCCCGCGCCGTCGAGCTCGGGCACGGCCTTGACCTTAAACGTCGGCGAATCGCTGTGCGATGCCGTGAGCTGAAAATGATAGTCACCGGCAACGCCCTCCTCACCCCACGTTGCGGCCAGGTCCTCGCCCACCTTAAAGGCAACAACGCTCGAGGTGTTGCGCTGCGTGTAATAACGCCCGCCCGGCTCGATGTCCCACGCCGCATTTTCGGGCAGGTAGGTAAAGCCCGCCTCGTCGAGCTCGGCCATAATGGTCGCCGCCGTATGGAACATGCTGGGGCATGCCTCGATAAAGTCGATAAGGTCGTTGGCGGCCTCGATATCATCGGCCGTCACATGCGCGCGCTCGGGCGTTTCCTGATCCGTCATGCTCTCCCCTTTCGCTGGGTTGATGGTCCCCTCCAGCATACCCCGCCACGCCAGCGCCGCACTCTTCATTCCATGTTTAATCCCGCGCCGCTCACCAAGTTGAGCCATCATGCCCGCGCTCCTTTTGCGACAATTACGCTAACAGGACGAGAGGAGCCGTCATGAAGCCACGTAACATTGCCATCGCCTGCGGTGTCGCGGGAGTCGCCGTCGGCCTTGCCGCTGTCACCGGTATCGTTTACCGCAAGCAAATCAAGTCCGCCGCGTCGCTCAAACGCTTGACCGGCTACGCGGATAGCTATGACCTGTACGCAATCGACATCGCCTACGACTACGATCTTGATCGCATCATCGCCGCTGGCGTGCGCGACGACCAGGCCTACATCGATGCCGTGGTGGCGCAGGTGCTGCCCGGTGTGCCGGTACATGTCCAGGCGCCCCAGTTTGCCTGCAGCGCTTTTGTCGCCGTAGATGCCGAAGGCCGCGTGCGCACCGGTCGCAATTACGACTTTAAGGACGACACCTCGGCGCTGCTGGTGCGCAATCACCCACGCGACGGCTATGCCTCCATCGGGTTTGCCGCCCTTAACAACCTGGGCGATAACACTCCGCTTGACTCCGTCGGCGGACGCGCCGCCGCACTCATGGGCCCGTTTGCCCAGCTCGACGGTGTTAACGAATGCGGCGTGTCCATTGCCGTACTCACTCTGGACTCCAAGCCCTGTGACCAGGACACGCAGCGCCCCGTCATCAATACCTCGCTCGCCATCCGCCTGGTGCTCGACCGTGCCGCCACCACGCAAGAAGCTGTCGACCTGCTTTCCGCCTACGACATGCACGCCATGGCAGGACGCGATTACCACTTCTTTATCAACGACGCCGCCGGTGACGCGCGCGTAGTAGAGTGGGATCCGCGCGATCCGGACCGTGCTTTCAAAGCGACTCCTGTACGCCAGGTTACGAACTTCTACGCCTGCTATGGCGACGAAGTGCTGCCCAACCAAAAGAATGGCGAGCTGGGCCATGGTAAAGAGCGCGCCATCGCAATCGCCGATGTCCTTGACGCCCATGTCGGTGCCCAGGACGAGGCAGTCGCTGGAAGGCCCTACGCGCTGCAGCGCAAGAACCCAATCCGAAAGACATCACCAGCAACACGCAATGGTCGGTCGTCTTTGACAATACCGAACCCGCCGCCGCCATTACGCTGCGCCGCCACTGGGGCGACGTCGACGCCTTCGCACTGTAAGGGACCCAGGCTCGTCGACCTTACGCTCGCCTGACGTTGTTTACATTTCTATACGCTTGAGCTAACACGTTTTACCCCCGTATCAACAGTGTGCGGGGGTAAACTTATGCGCATGTTATAACTTGCCCGGAAGGATTCATCATGCTTAGGATCGGTCTTCTTACCAGTGGCGGCGACTGCCAGGCGCTCAACGCCACCATGCGCGGCATTGTCAAAACGCTTATGACCAATAGCGAAGAGCCTATTGAGATCTATGGTTTTGAGGACGGCTACCAGGGCCTTATCTACAGCCGGTTCCGAGTCATGACGCCCGCCGATTTTAGCGGCATCCTTACCCGTGGCGGCACCATCCTGGGCACGAGCCGTACGCCGTTCAAGCGCCTGGATATTCCCGAGGCCGACGGCGTCGAGAAGGTGCCGGCAATGGTCCACACCTATCATAAGCTGCAGCTCGACTGCCTGTTTATGCTGGGCGGCAACGGCTCCACCAAGACCGCCAACCGTCTGCGCGAAGAGGGCCTCAACGTTATCGCCCTGCCTAAGACCATCGATAACGACACCTGGGGCACCGAGCTGACGTTTGGCTTTACGAGCGCCATCGACGTCGCCACCAAGTGCATCGACGACATTCACACCACCGCTTCGAGCCACGGCCGCGTGTTCGTTATCGAGATCATGGGCCACAAGGTTGGCTGGATCCCGCTGTACGCCGGCGTCGCGGGCGGCGCGGACGTCATCCTGATTCCCGAGATCCCCTACGACATGGACAACGTCATCAAGACCATCGAACATCGCATGGAGACCGGCAGCCGTTTTACCATCGTGGCCGTCGCCGAGGGTGCCATCTCTAAGGAGGACGCGGCGCTGTCCAAGAAGGAGTACAAGAAAAAGCTTGCCGAGCGCACGAGTCCGTCGATTGTCTACGACATCGCCAAGGAGATTGAGACCAAGACCGGTCGCGAGACCCGCGTCGCCATCCCCGGCCACACGCAGCGCGGCGGTCAGCCCGATGCCCAGGACCGCATCTTTGCGACCCAGTGCGGCGTCGAGGCGGCGCTCGGCTGCCTGCGCGGCGAGTTTGGCTACATGATTGCCCTGCGCGATGGCAAGATGTGCCACATGCCGCTCGAGGATGTCGCCGGCAAGCTCAAGTATGTCGATCCCCAGAGCGACCTGGTACGCGAGGCCAAGGCGTTGGGCATCAGCTTCGGCGACGAATAGCCTCGGCCGAAACTGCTCTCATCGGAGGCCCCAGGGCTTACCTCCCAAATCGTCCTCGGACATGTCAGGACCCCGCCGCGCGCTTCGCGCGGCGGGATCCTTCCGTCCTGCGGAAAGATTTGGGAGGTAAGCCCTGGGGCCTCCTACGGTGACTGGGGAGGCCGAGGCTATTCGTCTTCTTGCTGCAAGTGCCTGGGGTAGGATGCGGCGTGCATTTTTGGGAGTATTCAGCAGCCGAGGGTGCCTGCATACTGGATTTTGGGCGAGACAGGCGCCGCGGGCCGCATTCTGCAAAAAAATGAGCGGCTCTAGAGGCGTTGGGACTCAGAATCGGGGCTTTCAGCGCAGTTTTGCACCCCCGCCCCCGCGCCCGCGGACCCCGGGACGCTGAATACTCCGGAATTTGCACGGCGCCCCCTGGGGTACCTGTGGGCAAAAAGCAACCGCCCCGTCAAAGTATGCATTTGGCGGGGCGGTTTATGCAAAAATGCTGCTGCGGGCGCGTCGGCAGCTCGCTAGAACTTGAATCCCAGGACAGGTTACTCGGCGCTCTTGAGGGCGCCGACCATGTCGATCTTGTTGAGCGTTCGGTTGGTGGCGAGGTTGACGATAAACGTAAAGCCGAAGGAAAGCACTACGGCGAGCACGTAGCTTAGCGGCTCGACCTCAACGTCAAAGTACAGCGACGGCATCTGCAGGATGTACGTAAAGCTCTCGGCAAGCAGGCCCCAGCGGCACGCCCAGTGCGGTGCCAATCGCCGTGAGGATCAACGTCTCCTTGTTGACGTAATGGTGTACCTCGCCACGGCGGAAGCCCAGCACCTTGATGGTCGCCAGCTCGCGCTCGCGCTCGGAGATATTCGTGTTGGACAACGTAAACACCACCACAAACGACAGGCACGCCGCCATAAAGGTCACGAGCACCACGACGGAATTGATGATAGTGAAGTTCGCCTCGTAGTTCTGCCAATGTTCGGCCGTGCTCGAGATGGTGAGCCAACCGTCACTCTTAAGATTCTTGCTAAACGCAATCTGGTCGGCCGACGAGCCCTTAAGCAGCACAAAGATGCCGTTAAGACGCGCGCTTCGGCCGAACGCGCGCTCATAGGTGCCCTGCGTCATATAGAGCGTGTTGCCCAAATAGTTGAGCGAGATGTCGCTGACTTTGACCTTGGCGACGTTGAGCGACGAATCCTGGACCTGCGCCGTGTCGCCCGGCTGAATCCCAAGAACCAGCTGTGAACTCTTGCTCAGATACACGTCTCCGTCACGCAAAGACAGTGGCTCTTTGGACTCATCCTCGAGACGCACGTAGTCGTCCAGGTCGTTCGTGCGGTCATCGGGCACCACAATCAGCTGCACGGTCTCGCTCTTTCCGCCGAATGTAAAGGTGACGTTGTCGGTCATAATCGGCAGCGTCGAAGTCACGGTCACGTTGGAATCATTGGCCGCGCTGCGCTCATCCAATGCCGCGCACGTCTGCGAAAAATCGTCGGGATTGGCGACCGCCAGCAGATCGTAGCGTGTGATGTGGCCGTACTGCTTGGGCGAAAGCGCGACCGACGTGTCGCGAATACCCATACCGCAGATCACAAGCGCGGTGCAACCCGCGATGCCAAAGATGGTCATAAAGGCGCGCTTTTTATAGCGGAATAGGTTGCGTGCAGCGACCTTGTTCAAAAAGCCCATGCGACGCCAGATAAAGCCGATGCGCTCAAGCAAGATGCGCGAGCCGGCACGCGGGGCCTTGGGACGCATAAGCGAGGCTGGGGTCTCGGACATCTCGTGGCGGCAGGCGATAATCGTAGCGCCCACCACGCCCACGGCAAACAGCGCCACCGACACGAGCGACGACACGATGTCGTACGAAAGCAGCATCTGGGGCAGCGAGTACATGTCGTCGAACACCGTAAACAGGAACAGCGGCAGGCCCACAAATCCGATGATGTTGCCGAGCACGCCGCCGATCAGACACGCCCACAGCGAGTAGTCCACGTATTTGGACAGAATACGCCCACGTGAATAGCCAAGCGCCTTGTACAGGCCAATAAGCGTGCGCTCCTCCTCGACCATGCGCGTAGCGGTGGTAAGGCTGATGAGCACGGCGACGATAAAGAAGATAAACGGGAACACCGTGGCGATGGCCTCAATTGACGAGCTATCGCTTTCCACGCTCGAGTAGCTTGCGATATTGCCGCGGTCCTGGATGTACCACGTACATTCGCCTAGATCGGAAAGCTCGGCGCGGGCATCGGCGAATTGTTGGTTGGCGGCGGCGCGGCGCTGGTCCAACTCGGCCTGAGCTTGGACGCGCTCCTCGCTGCCCTCGGCCATACGGTCGATGTTGCCCTGTTCAATCCCAAAGAGCATATTCGCCTGGCGTTCGGCCGCATCTAAGCTTGCCGGCGTGTCAACCGTCAACTCCTGAGCACGTGCCTTCTCACGCTCCTCGCGGATCTTCTCGATATTGCCCTTGACCTCGTTGATCTTTGTCGTGTAGGCGTCCGAATAGGAGCTGAGGCTCTTGGCTCCCTCGACGATCACGTGGACCGAGGAGTAGGAAGAAGATGTCGCGGCGTCCTCGTTCACATAGAACTTATAGTCCGCAGCCGAAGCAGCGCGAAAGGCGTTGACTGTCGAGTCGGAGCTCACGTCGGTGGGATCGAGGACCTCGGCCGTAATGGTGTAATCGCCCGCGGCAAACTGGTCCTTGGCACTTTGGTTCGACGAGCTCGCGTCATTGGCGGCAAAACTCACCGTATCGCCGAGCTTTTTGCCCGAAGCCTTCAGGAACTTCGAAGTCACCGCGACCTCATCGGCGCTCTCGGGCAAATCACCGCTCACCAGCACCGGTTGATCGATATTCTCCTTGGAAAGACTTTGCACGATCACGCGCTCGCGTGTTGTGCCCACGGCGGTGTAGGCGGTCTCGGTGTAGATACCCTCGGCCGTCTCGACGCCGTCGACCTCTTGGATAGCCGCAAGATCGTCGCGCGTAAGGCCATAGGTCGACTGCACGTTAATGTCATAGACATTCTGCTGGTCAAAATAGGCGTCGACCGAATCGCGCAAATCTTCGCAGCCTGCCTTAAGACCGCACATCACGCTCACGCCAAGCGCGGTGATGACCACGATAGACAAGAAGCGCTTAAGACTGCCGCGGATTGTACGGTAGATGCCACGGCGAAAAACCGTCGGCACCATATCGTTTGAGCTCTGAGCGGTGCGGTAGGTCGCAAACTCCCGGTCGCGACCCGCGCGCTCCGTATCGTGGTTTTGGCTGTTTTGGCGGTCCTGGTCCATGGGCGCTACCACTCGATCGTCTCGATAGGCACGGGATTTTGCTGGACCGTCTCGCTCTCCACGCGACCACTCTTAAAGCGGATCAGGCGATCGGCCATGGGCGCGAGCGCGGAGTTGTGCGTGATGATGATGACCGTAATGCCCTGCTTGCGGCAGGTATCCTGCAGCAGCTGCAAGATCTGCTTGCCGGTTTTATAGTCGAGCGCGCCCGTGGGCTCGTCGCATAAAAAGCTTGGGGTTCTTGGCCAGTGCGCGGGCAATGGACACGCGCTGCTGCTCGCCGCCGGAAAGCTGCGCGGGGAAGTTGGCGAGGCGCTCGCCCAGGCCAACCTGGCGAAGCGTCTGTTCGGCATCGAGCGAATCGGGGCAGATCTGAGCTGCAAGCTCAACGTTTTCGAGCGCCGTCAGGTTGGGAACCAGATTGTAGAACTGAAAGACAAAGCCGACGTCGGCGCGGCGGTACTCCACAAGCTGCGCCTCGTTGGCAGAGCTCACGTCGCGCCCGTCCACTGTCACGGAGCCGGAGGTTACCGTATCCATGCCGCCCAGGATGTTGAGCGCCGTGGTCTTGCCGGCACCCGAAGCACCCAAAATGATGGCGAGCTCGCCGCGCTCGACCGTAAAGCTCGCGCCGTCGAGTGCGTGAATGCGGGCGTCGCCCTCGCCGTATGCCTTGATGACGTCTTTGAATTCGATATAAGCCATCGATCGGTTCCCATCTGGTCGGATAACTCTTTAGTATTACCCATTTCGCACCGACTAAAAAGGGACGGGTTTATTTTGGCAGGTTCTATATGGGGAAACGGCAGCTATAGATGAGGCGCCGGGGAGGCAGAGAAATCATCGATGGGGTCAGGCCGACCGCCAAACACAACGCACGCATCTCAATCTGTCAGCCAAATCATTCGAACAGCTGTTCGTTTCTATGATATGATTCCGCTATCTAAGCAGGCCAATACGCAGAAAGGCGGCCAACATGGCGTTCGACTTTAAGAAGGAATGCAAGGAGCTATACAGACCTGCAAGCAAGCCGAGTATCATAACTGTCCCGCCTATGAGCTACGTTACCGTTCGCGGAAAGGGCGACCCAAATACCGAAGGTGGCGAGTATCAAAATGCCCTGCCGCTGCTTTACGGCATCGCCTATACCGTCAAGATGTCAAAGAAAGGCTCAAGGAGTATCGAGGGCTATTTCGACTTTGTGGTACCGCCGCTCGAGGGCTTCTGGTGGCAAGACTCCCCGAGCGGCGACATCGATTATGTACGCAAGGACGATTTCAACTTTATCTCGTGCATCCGCCTGCCCGATTTCGTCACTCAGGATGACTTTGACTGGGCGGTCGCGGAAGCCACGGCCAAAAAGAAACTGGACTTTTCTGCCGTCGAGCTGCTTAAAGTTGACGAGGGTCTCTGCGTTCAATGCATGCATACCGGACCCTACGACAGCGAGCCGGCAACCGTAGACGCCATGCATGAATATGCGACCGAGCAGGGCTATATGTCCCCGACTTCTCAGACACCCGTTTACATCACGAAATCTATCTTTCCGATCCACGCAAGTGTGCGCCGGAGAAACTTAAGACTGTGGTTCGTCATCCTATCAAGCGCGCTGAATAGCGTGGGCGTCATTCACGCGCTGGGTTTAAGCCAGCCAACCAGCCGCCTCCTAGGCCGTCCGGTAATTATCTTGACGCGGCCCGTCGCATCTTATAAGTTTGTTTTGCTAAAGCTGGAAAAGCCTCTCAACGATGCGCAACTCCAGCTCTTTTTCTATCAAGAGGCTTAATGAAATACCAGAAGTCGCGGATATCCATCAACGAACAAATAGCACTATTGACAGAAAACAAGGGTCTTAAGTGCTCTGATCAAAGCGAACTCGAGCGAGCTTTGGTCGAAGCCAACCACTACAGACTGTCGGCCTACTGGTTTCCCTACAAAACCAAATGCAAGTCCGGGATTACCATCTTTCGCGAAGGCACAACATTCGAAACCATCATCTACACGTATGAATTTGACCGAGCCCTCTGGCAGTTAATGTTTGATGCGGTCGGCAGTGCGGTCGGCAGAATTGAGATCTACCTCAGAAGCAGAATTGCCTATCTTGCCTCTGAGGAACGCGGGCCTTTCTGTTACCCAGATGTCGCCATAACGAGGCTCAACTCGGCATGCCCGTCGAGCTCTGCGCCGCACTGGGGCTACGCAGCCGTCTTTGGCAGCGCCACCAATACGCTGCTCGCACCCATCCTTATTGGCTGCGAAGTCTTCGGCTTTGGTAACTTGCCGATGTTCATTATTGTCTGCGTTGTGGCTTACCTGTTCAACATGGATAAGTCCATCTACGCCCTGCAGGAGCGGGCGTAGATCGATGTCCAGGCAGGTGGTCTCAGCCGGAAACGGTGTCCCACTCTGAGGCTGTATTCCGGGACACGGTTTCCGCTTGGAACGCCATTCGGAAAGCGCATCCCGCTTTAAAACGGAATTCCGGGACGTAGTTTCCGTCTGAGCCTCCATTCGGAAAGTATGTCCCGTTCTTTCACGGCATCTTGGCTATGTAAGTGTTCGGGCACTACTCTTCGTAGGCGCCCTCAAGCCGAAGCAGCCACTCCTTGCGATCAAGCCCGCCGGCATATCCGTTAAGCGAGCCGTCGGCCGCCACCACGCGATGGCATGGCACAATAATCGAAACAGGGTTGCGAGCGACCGCGGCCCCCACGGCACGGGGAGACACAACGGGTGTCTCATTTCCCGGCACACGATGTCGAGCCGCAACACGCTGGGCGATCTCGCCATACGTAGCGACCTCGCCACGCGGAATAGAAAGCAGCTCGTACCAAACTTCACGCTGAAACGCCGTGCCAATCAAATGCAACGGCGGCGTAAACCGAGGTTCCTGCCCTGCAAAATAAGCATTCAGCCAAGCCCACGAACGCTCAAGCACCGAAGAAGCCGCACCATTTGCAGGACTCACCGACGACATGCCGCCAGCACCAGAAACTGCATCGGCGCCTTCAACATGTTCAGGATCTTCTTTGAGAAGCGTGGAGCCAAAATGCTCCTGTCCCTCAAACCAAAGCCCCGTCAGACCGCGGCCATCAGCGGCAAGCAAGATTTCGCCCAAAGGCGAAGCAAACGTCGTCGTGACCACCAGCGGCTCCTTTCAAAACTCCGCACCATAATACCGCGAATTGTGCAGACAACCCCAATCGACCCCAAAGTCACCCAAGGCAGCAGGCGCAAAGCGCCGAGGCCGCCGCTGGGACCAGAGCCCGCAACAGCCGCGCGCCCCCCACATCAGCCCAGCGGCCTCAACCAATAACGGCCCCATCGTAGGCCGCCTGCAGCAGCGTCACCGCAGGCGGGGGCCGGGCTTAGTTTTCAGAACACTCCGCAGACCAGTGTGGCGCCTTGTCCGCGGCTCCGAAGGAGCAGGACAAGGCGCCACATGGTCGAGGACGTTCTGAAAACTAAGCCCGGCCCCCGCCGGACAGGTCAACCTACTCGCAGAGCAGCTTGGCGATCTGGACGGCGTTGGTTGCCGCGCCCTTACGGATTTGGTCACCGCAGCACCAGAAGGTGATACCGCGCGCGGCCTCGGGGTTCGAGATGTCGCGACGCACGCGACCGACCCAGATCAGATCCTGATCGGACGTATCCATCGGCATGGGGAAGCGATCATGCGCATCCTCGGCGCCCATGTCGTCAACCAGCTTCACGCCCGGAGCGGCAGCCAGCGCAGCACGGGCCTCTTCCACCGTGATGTCGCGCTCAAACTCGAGCGTAATGCTCTCGGAGTGCGAACGCAGCACGGGCACGCGCACGCAGGTGCAGTTCACGCGCAGCTCGGGCAGATGCATGATCTTACGGCCCTCGTTCTGCAGTTTCATCTCCTCGGAGGTAAAGCCCTCCTCCTTGACGCCGCCAATCTGCGGAATCAGGTTGCTCGCCAGCTGGGCGGCAAACGCGCGCGGCTCGGGAATCTCCTCGCCACGGCCCAGGGCGGCCAGCTGAGCCTCGAGCTCGGCCATACCGGGCGCGCCAGCGCCCGAAGCTGCCTGATACGTGGACACGATCATACGCTTCACGCCGGCAAGCTGGTGCAGCGGCCAGGTGGGAACCAGGCCGATAATGGTCGCGCAGTTGGGGTTGGCGATAAGGCCGTGATGCCACTTGATGTCGTCGGCATTGATCTCGGGCACGACCAGCGGCACCTCGGGATCCATGCGGAAGGCATGGCTGTTGTCGACCACGACGGCGCCGCACTTTACGGCCTCGGGCAGCAATTCCTTGGCGATATCGTCGCCGGCAGCGCCGAGCACGATGTCGCAGCCCTCAAAGGCCTCGGGGCAAGCCTTTTCGATCACGATTTGCTCGCCGCGGAACTCAACGGTCTTGCCCGCGGAGCGTGCGCTTGCCAACAGCTTGAGCTTGCCGACCGGGAACTCCTGCTCGTTGAGGCACTCGAGCATCTGGGTGCCCACGGCTCCCGTCGCGCCCAAAATAGCAACCGTGTACTGTTTCATGCTTCCCCCTTTAAAGGTTGTGGCTTTTGCCCGCACGCCGAGCAGGCCGATTATTGTTGCCAGTTTATACAAGAACAGGGCGGGCACGAAACCCGCCCCGTCGAAACGAAACCGAAACGAAACGCCCCGCCTTAGTTTTTTGAGACATGACCCAAAAAATCTACCGAGCAGTCGCTACTTTTTGAGCGCGGCCAGAGCGGGATCGACCGGCGCGGGAGCCTCCAGGTCGGAGACCTTCACAATGCCGTTCTCATCGGAGAAGGCACGGTAAATGGTCCGAATCGCTAGGTCGAAGTCCTTCTCCTCGACACCGATAATGATGTTGATCTCGTCACAGCTCTGCGAAATCATACGCACGCTCACGCCGGCCTGGCCGAGCATGCCAAACAGATGGCCCGAGATACCTGCACGACCGCGCAGGTTGCGGCCGACGGTAGCGATGAGCGCCAAGCCCTCGACAACCTCGATCTCGAGCGGTTCGACCTCCTGCTGGATGTCGCCCACGAGTGAGTACAGCGAATCGTGCACATCCTGCTCCTGCACCACGGCGCCAAAGCGGTCGACGCCGGTGGGCATATGCTCGACGGAAACGTCATAGCGCTCGAAGACCGAAAGCGCACGGCGCATAAAGCCAACGCGGGGCTTGGTGCGGTCGCGGGCCACGTTGATGGCGACAAAGCCGCGCTTGCCGGTCACGCCGGTAATGATGGGCTCCGCCTCGCCCTCATCAGCCGTCTCGCTAATGATAGTGCCGGGGTCCTGCGGCGCATTGGTGTTCTTGATGACCAGCGGAATACCAGCCTCGCGCACGGGGAACACAGCTTCCTCGTGCAGCGTTGGCTGGTTTCGCGGACGCCGCGGGCACCGGCATCACCGTGTTCTATCCGGAAGGCAAGGTCAGCCAGGTGCAGGAGCTGCAGATGACCACGCAGTCCGGCTCCAATGTGAACGTGTGCGCGGTCAAGGGCAATTTCGATGACGCGCAGTCCGCCGTCAAGCGCATCTTCGGCGACAAGGAGCTTGCCGAACGTCTCGCCGATGATTCGCATGTGGTGCTTTCCTCCGCGAATTCCATCAATGTGGGCCGTCTGGTGCCGCAGGTCGTCTATTACTTCTCCGCGTACGCGCAGCTGCTGGAACGCCAGGTCATCAATGTGGGCGACGAGGTCGAGTTCGTTGTGCCGACGGGTAATTTCGGCGACATCCTCGCCGGCTATTACGCGAAGCTGCTGGGCCTGCCGGTCAAGCATCTTGTGGTGGCGTCCGACAAGAACAACGTGCTGTTCGACTTCCTGACTTCCGGCACGTACAACCGTCAGCGTCCGTTCTTCCAGACCATTTCCCCGTCGATGGATATCCTCATCTCATCGAACCTGGAGCGCATGCTGTATTACATGTCCGACAAGGACACGCGCCTGATCTCCATGCTGATGAACGATCTGAGCCAGTGGGGCGCCTACGAGGTTCCCGAGCCGATGATGAAGAAGATTCGTTCCATCTTCGGCACCGGTTGGGCCGATGAGAACCAGGTGCGCGAGATGATCGCGGACTGCTGGAACAAGAACCATTACGTGATCGACTTTATTGGTAGGGGCTCTTGCTAGGTAGGGGCACTTACTAGTGACAGGCTTCGCCTGTGCGCTTGGTTTACGCTGCGCTGGTTTCTTTGTATTCGAAGACTGGTTCTAGGAGGTCCTCGATGTTGCAGTGGAGGGCTTTTGCTATGGCTCGTACGCTTGTTACCGAGGCTTCATTGATGTTTCTCTGACGCTGCTCGTACATTTGGATGGAGCGGAGTGACACACCCGATTCGTATGCCAGATCTTGTTGGGTTTTCTTGAGCCTCTTTCTTGCTAACGCAAGTTTGGTTTGCCTGGACGCTTTTTTTTCGCCATATCGCAGACGAGGCGAGCCACGCGTTCCTCCGAGGCTTCGTGCCAGGGTAGTACAGACTGCGTAGCACATCGAATGGAACGACATGCAGCAAATCTTCGAAAGACTCTCCTAGGCGCCACTGAAGGTATGCCAATATCCAGCCTGTCCAATATTCCGGTGTCTTTTCGAATCGGTAGGTTCGATTTGGCATCGGCCTTGATTGATAGCCGGACCTTTCGGCAATGAGCGCGAACAGCTCAACGCCCGATTTTCCCGACACTACCCATGCGTTGCCGCGTTCGAACTCGCGGGCCACGCCGCTCAGGCAAAAGAGTTCAGCAACTTCCGATCCTTCTGCCCCATAATCGTTAACGGCATAGTCAAAGCAGTCGCCGAGGTTGTTCATTGCATCCTCGAGGTAGTAGACGGGGTATGTCCTACTCGGCCCACAATCCGTTAACTCTTGGATCATTTAAATCAACCCTCCCTGCCATCAAATCCCTAATGTCGACACCATCAGAGTCAAATCCGTTTACCGTATCCAGGTACTTTCGTCGAGCGTTCTGTTCTCGCTCAAATCGTTTGGGATAAAACTCAGCTCCCGAAGCCTGCTTCCAATCGCGGAACTTAATCGCCGAGAACGCACGCTCACTCATAAGCGCATATTGAATGCCCAAATCCCCCAAAAACATAATGCGCTGCAATTGTCTGAGCGAGATCATGCCGTTGACAAACTGTCTTGCAAACGAGAAATAGGAATCGTCTGCACGATAGCCTCGAATAACGTCATAGGGAGAAATATCAATCAGGCAGTTATCCAGCAGATAACGAAGCCCCTCGCGTGCTACTGGCGTTGAAACATTGAACTCTCTGTTATTCGCCAGAATTGCAAGCCAGTTGAGAATCGAGAACTCACCTGATTCCAAATCCAAAATCGCAAGGCCATCTAAATCAAGCTCATATCGATTGGCAATGCCATCAGACTCGGTCCGACATGCCCACTCCATTGCCATTTCCTCATGCGGTGTGCAATAAAACCCGCGCCCATAGTCATTGAATTGCCTGCATTTATCCAACGATGGATGCTCGACAACAACCTCCGACCCGTGCCAAAGCTCCATATCGACCTCCTAAAAAATATCACCCCAGTGATAGTTTACCAATAACTATCACTGGGGTGATATGAACGGGGGCTTTTGACGGTTTAACCCTGACTAGAGGCAGGCCTCGGCGATGCGCTTTTTGAGTTCGTCGATGCCGGTACCGGTCTGGGAGCTTGTGATGATCACGTTCTCGGCCGGGACGTTGAGGTGCTTTTTGATGGCTGCTGCCTGGCGGGCCTGCTGGGTGCGGCTGAGTTTGTCGGCCTTGGTGAGGCAGACGATAAAGTTGAACTCGTTGCCCTGCAGGTAGTCGATCATGTCATGGTCGAGTTTACTGGGGTCGTGGCGAATGTCCACCAGCGACACAACCAGGTTAAAGCTGCGCTCGGAGTCGAAGAAGTCGCCAATGAGCTCGGCCCAACGGTCGCGCTCGGCCTTGGAACGGCGGGCGAAACCGTAGCCTGGCAGGTCCACAAAGTGCACGTCGTCGGCCTCGAAGAAGTTGATGTTGCTCGTCTTGCCCGGCGTACTCGAAACCTTCACCAGGTTCTTGCGGCCAAAGAGCTTGTTCATGATGGACGACTTGCCCACGTTGGAGCGGCCGACAAAGCTCACCTCGGGGCAGGTGGACTCGGGATCTGCGAAACCTTGCCGTAGCTGGCGACGAACTTGGCAAGCTGATAGTTAATGGAATCGGCCATGGACACTCCTTGGTCGTAGGTTCTTACAAATAGACGCGCTATTGCGCAGCGGCAATGCGGCGGACGATATCGAGCGTGATGTCACTTGCGACACGCGCGTACTCGAACAGATCGAACTCGCGCTCGCAAATTGCATCGTACGCCTCGTCACAATTATCGCTGATAGCGCGCAACACCAGGCAATCGACACCATTTTTGGTTGCGACATGGGCAATTGCCGCGCCCTCCATGCCGACACAATCGGCATGCGTCGCCTCGATAGCGTCGTTGCGCATGGTGGCGCCCGTCACAAAGCGGTTACCCGTGGCAATCGTGCCGACCAGGAACTGCTTGGTGCCCTCATTCGAAGCGACTGCATTTGTCGAAGCGTCAACAAATCCACGCTCAGCAAGCACTTCGGCGGCAATATCGACCAGCGCGGGCGTCGAGCCAAACTCCTCGAGCCCCGGTGCGGACTCGGCGATAAGCGCGGTATCGGTATCCAGATAGCGTAGGCGTTTGCCAATGACCACGTCGTCGATATGGAGCTTGGGGTTCAAACCGCCCGCAATGCCCGAAAACACAACAGCCTGCGGAGCATACTTGCTAATGAGGTGCTGTGTTGCAGCGGCGGCGTTCACCGTGCCCATGCCCGCCGTTGTGGCGACAACTGTCAGGCCGTCGAGCTCACCGCTCACAACGGTCAAGCCTGCCTCCCGTGCCTCGCAAACGTCGCTCAGCTCTTCCTTAATCTGCATGATCTCTTTTTCGAGCGCACCGATAATCGCAATGGTAGCCATGCCATTCCCCAAACCTATTCGAAATTCTCAACCACGGTATGGTACCAGCATTTTGTTTGACCTCGTCAAACGAACACGCTAAGCCAGTGCAGCTCGCGTATCAAACAGAGCCTTTGCAATCGCGGCCGTAACCTCGCTCGAGCGGTCGCTCCACGGCATCGATGTCATGATACCCATGACATAGGTACAGCCATCGATGTCGATAAGGCCCGCATCGCATGTCGAGTAGTAACCATCCTCGCTAATCCAGCCTGCCTTGTTGCGCACCAAAACCTGCTCGTCCGCAATGCCATCGCGAATAAACGAGCGCGATGTTGATGCCAGAAGGCCCGACAACCACTGTGAAGTCTCGGTATCCATGCTCAGATACTCGCTCATCTCACGCCATAACCTCGCAGAAGTGCGCGGGCAGTAGGTCGGAAAATCACTCATCGGATTCAGTGCCGTTTCGTCATCAACACCCAGATTGGCAATCCAATCCTCATAGCCATCATGGTCAAACGCCGCGCGTAACGCGATAAACGAATCGTTGTCCGAGTTGACGACCGCGGCCTCGATAAGGTCACGCACTGTCTGCCAGCCCATGCTGTAACCACCATACGTGGCTAAAGGCCCATCGAGCGACACCTGCCCCGATTCGACCAACGTCACGCAAATATAGAGCGCATACAGCGCTTTGTAGCTGCTCGCTCCATACACCTCGACATCGGCGTTATACGTCACGCCCCTACCGCTCGATAGGTCGTAGAACACTACACCCACATCGCCCAGCTCCTGCGCCCGACACAGGGCATCCTGAAGCGAGGCAAGGCTCTCATCCTCCAAGGCAGGAGTCTTGTTATCCACCAACGAGAAGGTCCGAACGGTATCACCCGAAGGGATATCGTTGAAGTCCGCCTTCGAAAGTCTCGTCTTGAGATCTGCCGTCGACAGAGCTTGATCTGCCGACGCTTTGGACTTTGAAACCTTCTCGTTTTGCAGCCGTACCGTTGACGCATCTGGGCGCACCGTTCGCTCCGAGGCGTAGGTTTTAACGGTAATTCCGAGGATAATAACCGCCGACGTTAGCATCCCAATGGCGGCAATCTTCCTCACGCGGATGCGAGCGCCGGCAAGGCCACGCGAAGACGTGCCCTTCGTCTTATATCTGCTGCCATGCTGCGGCACATACTCGTCCCGCGATGCGATGTTTCGCACGTGGTCTCCTGACTGCCACCGTTTATATACGAGCAGTATGATACCGAGCAGGCATTTCTTTCCAAAGATATTCAGCGGCGTTTAAGGTGTCTTTAAAGAAACCACAAGCGTATTTATCCAAATGGCACGCTAGCCGATGGCGTTTTTGAGTTCCGCGCGGCGCTTTTTCATGCCCATCATGACGGCATTGCGCAGCTCGGGCATGCGCGCGGTATCCATCTGGGGCACGCCCTCAAGCTTATAGGGAATGCCCAGTTGCTCGTACTTGACGACACCCATCGTATGATACGGCAGCATTTCCAGGCCCACCACGTTGTGCCATGGAGCGATGAGGCGACCGAGCTTTCGCACTCCTCCACCGTGTCGGTAATGCCCGGCACCACCACGTGACGGATAACGACCTTGATCTTGCGACGTGCAAGCTCATCGCCAAACGCCAGGATGCGTGCGGGATCGCACCCAGTCAGCTTTTTATGCTCGACCGGGTCGGCATGCTTAATATCGAGCAGTACCATGTCGGTCTCGTTGAGCACGGCATCGAACTTCTCGGGATGCGCGGGATCGAACGCATAGCCGCAGCTATCCAAGCAGGTGTGCACACGACCATCGGGGTTATTGTGCATGGCGTGGAACAGGTCGGCCAAAAACTCAGGCTGCAGGAGCGGCTCGCCGCCGGACACCGTAATGCCACCGCTGCGATAGAACTCGTGGTTACTCTGGAACTCATCCATCAGGTGTTCGACGGTCACCATGGTGCCGCCGTTGACCGACCAGGTATCGGGATTGTGGCAATACGCGCAGCGCATGGGACAGCCCTGAACAAACACCACAAAGCGGATGCCGGGTCCGTCGACCGTTCCCATCGTCTCGATCGAATGCACGCGGCCAAGGGCAAACGCAGAGTCCTCGGGACGAGCGTCCACACCCTCAAGCGTCATTTCTGCCATTCGCGCTACCTTGCTCTCCTTGGATGCAACCAATTAAAATGCCAGAGTCATTCTAGCCCATGCGTTTGCGTTTAAACGTCTCGGACTAGAACGGCACGTTTTAATCTATCCCCCATCACCATGGCTGGGGGCTACGTCGAGATGTCAGGCTGAAGAACGCTCGCCTGCGGCCTTTACGCCTTAAGCGTGAGCACCGCACCGAAGGCGGTCGGGCCGCAATGGCTCGAGATGACGCCGCCGACCTGAGTCCAGGTAACGTCCTTAAAGCCCAGATCATGCGCATAGACCTCCATGTCATCGCGCAGCTCCTGGGAAAGGCCCACCGAATACGCCAGCCCAATGTGCGAGTAGTCAATCTCGCCCTTGGCGACCATGTGATCAATAAAGGCGCGGGCGCACTTGAGCATAGAGCCGCGAAACTTCTTAGTCGCCACGAACTTGCCGCCCGTTACCTCAATGCAGGGCTTGATCTTGAGCAGATGGGCACCGAGGAATGCCACGTTGGACAAACGACCGCCCGCCTTAAGGAAGGCAAGATCAGTAGGAACAAAGCCCAGCAGCACGCGGTCCATGACGGAGTTCGTAAATGCAAAGATCTCGTCGACGGTGGCATCGGGATGAGCCTCAATATACTTGGCGGTCTCGACGGCAACGAGCGACTGACCCACCGAGGCAAAGCGCGTGTCCATGGAGAACACGTAGTCGCGCCCCTGGGCTGCAATCTTGGAGGACTGATGTGAGCAGGTCGTGACCTCGGAATACGCGAGATGCAAAATGGTCGCGTCGGGCTGCTCAGCGTGAATGCGGTCGTACACGTGAGCAAAATCCGCAGGCGCGCAGCCACTGGTCTTGGGCATCACGCCAAACTCATTGCAGCGCGAATAAATCTCGAGCGGATCGATCGAGCCGTCCTCGACGGTCTCGTCGCCAATCGTGACATGCATAGGCACGCGCACGATGCCGTAGCGCTCGCAGAGCTCCGGCGTTACATCCGACCCAGACTCAACCACGATTACGTACTTGCCCATTATTATCACGACCCATCTCAACATTGGCTTTTCAATACATGGCACGCGCCGCCGCACTGTTGCACAACGGCGTCCAAGCGCCAAAGAGACGCCGCCCCTTGCACACAACAAAGGACAGCGTCTCCCTGGAAAACTCCGTGCATCCTGAGATTCTACACGGTTTATTAAGGAGTGTTACTTATTCCGCAAACGGTCGCTATACGCGATAAACGGTAGCTGGCCGCGGTAACTGCGACACATTCCGCCCAGCAAGTCCAATCGTACTCCATGCACGGTTAATGCACGAGGCGGTAGAAATTCATCGATACCGCACCCTCGGCGTGCAGCTCCATCGCCGGAACCGCCGGCGAATAGGTCCGGCTCGTAAGTGCTGCCTCGCCGCCATTTGCAAAAATCTCGACCATCGTAGTGTCCGAAAGCACGCGCAGGTCGCGAAGCTCGCTGAGCTCGATCGACCTCTGGTCGCGCCCATAGCCTTCGTCACCCATGTCGAGGGTAAGCATCCCGTCTGCATAGCGCACAAAGACACCCTTGCGGATTTCGAGCTCGATCACCTGGGCGCCCTCACAGGAAACCACAAGATCAAACAGGCGGCCCGGCTCCTCAACGGTTTCACCGCCTGTCGCGCAAACGCAGTCGCCGCGCATCCTCTCAATCTCGTGCACCGGCTGCTGACAGAGCTTACCATCGCGCATGCTCAGTTCTCTCGGCACCGTCAACGCGCACTGCCACCCGCGTGCCACCGTCGGGCTTTTTGCCGTCGCATCGGGGCAACCCGACCACCCGATCATCAAACGCCGACCCGCAGCATCTTCAAAGGACTGCGGTGCGTAGAAATCAAAGCCGGCATCGACCATCGGGGGCATGCCCTGCCCGGTGATCTTAAAGCTCGGCGCCTCCCAATCGGCCTCGATGGAGAACCACACGCACTGGTGCGGATTGCGGTAACGCCAACCATCGGCGGGCACGCCCTGCGGACAGCAAACGAGAATTAGCTCGCCATCAAGCTCAAATAGATCAGGGCACTCCCACATAAAACCAAACTTCTCGCCCAACTCAATGCGCGTCGTATAGCTCCAGTCCTCTAGATCGCTCGAGGTATAGACAAGCACGCAGCCGCAGTCGTCTTTCGTACGAGCGCCCAGAACCATGTAGTAGATACCATCGTGTTCAAGGATTTTGGGGTCACGCACGTGCATACCGATATCGTCGGGGTAATCGACCGGCCCAACAGCTATGCGCTTTCGCCCAATTCGTCGGGGTTCTCGGTAACCATATGAATCTGGTTTTGCTCACGGCCCGTCAACACGTAGTCGTAATCATCGCGGTCAAAAATGCTTGACGTTGCCGGTATAAAGTAGTGAATCTTGCCGTCGTGTACAAAGGCAGAACCAGAATACGCTCCACTCGCATCCAAATTAGAATCGGGGAACAGCACAGGGCCGCGATTCTCGTACGTCACAAAATCCTTTGTCGTCAGATGATTCCAAAGCACTGGACCGCCATGCGCAGCATCGAATGGATCGTATTGGTGATAGATGTGATACGTATCACCGATCTGCACCAAACCGTTGGGGTCGTTGAGCCAGCCAAGCTCAGGCTCCACATGGAACAGGAGCCTATCGGGGTCGGACGCGATGCGACCTGCCGTCTCATCCTGTCCGGCACGCCACTGCTCATAGTCCGTGCGCGTCACCTTATTTTTTTGATTAAACATCGCCATTGGCTTTCTCGTCTATGGGGAAGGACGCTCGACTCACACGAGTCGAACGCCCTTCCTCAAATGGACTTATCCTCAGATTACGCTGAACGGCTCAACTAGAAGCTAACGTCGAAGCCAGCGCCAGCGCCCTCTTCATCGGTGGTCGGCACGCCCTTTGCCTTGTTGTAGGCAAAGATCAAGACGATCGGCACGATGAAGGCGATGAGATTGCCAGCCACATACCACACGAGGGTCTCGGGCGTGACGATGAGCAGGCCAAGCACGCCGGTCAGACCCTGACCGATAGCGCGCACCTCAAAGAGCTTGACGAAGGCACCGCCGCAGCCTGCACCGATGCATGCGCAGATGAACGGAATGATCGAATAGCGCATGTTTGCAGCAAAGATAGCGGGCTCGGAGATTCCGACCAGCGTCGGGATAAAGGACGACATGCAGATGTTGCGCTCTTTGGAGTGCTTCTTGTGAATGAGGTACATACCGATGGCGCCGCCGCCCTGGGCGATGATGGAAACCGACCAGATGGCCTGGATGTAGTTGAAGCCAGTCGTGGCAACAAGGTTTGCCTCGATACCCTGGATGAACTGATGCGTACCGGTAACGACGAGCGGCTGCAGGAACGCGGCGAAGACAAAGGCACCAAAGACGCCCATCCTGTTGTACAGGATATCGATTACGCCGGCGAGGACGTCACCGATCAGGTTGCCGAGCGGGCCGAACACGGTGAACAGGGCAACGTTAGCAAGAATCAGGGTAACGGTCGGGACAAAGACGAACGAAACGACCTCGGGGGATGTACTTCTGGGCAATCTTCTCGACCTTGGCCATAAACCAGGCAGTCAGGATTGCGGGGAACACACCGCCCTGGAAAGCAACCATGGGAATGGATAGCGGACCGAAGTTTCCAGTACTCAGCACCCGTCGGGTCCATAACGAACGTGTTGCGGTTCATAAGGCTCGGGTGAACCATGACGATACCGACGAGGATGCCCAGGATCGGGTTACCGCCAAAACGCTTGACCGCGCTGTACATAACCAGGACAGGCAGGTAGTCGAACGTGGTGGCGATAATGGCAAAGAAGCTTGCGGGTTCGAGAACTCGCTGTGATCGGCGAGGCTGCCCTCCATGCCAAAGAGGCCGTTGGCAACGATCAGCGACTTAAGGCCGATGATGATTGCAGCGCCGACGAAGGCGGGAATGATGGGGATAAAGATGTCCGAGAATACCTTGAGGACCGAGAAGAACTTGCCCTTCTTGTCCGCCTCGGCGCCCTTGACCTCGGAAGCACTGATCTCCTTAACGCCCGTCAGAGCCATAAACTCATCGTAAACCTTGTTGACGGTACCGGTACCGAAGATGATCATGAGCTGGCCGCTGTTGTACAGCACGCCCTTGACGCCATCGATGTTCTCGAGCTCGGCCTTGTTGTATTTGCTCGTATCCTTGAGCACCAGACGCAGACGGGTCACGCAATGCGTGGCGCCCTCGATGTTCTCCAGTCCGCCGACGTTGTCGACGACTTGCTGGGACACTGCCTTGTAGTCCATGTTCCTCCCCATTCCTTTTCTAAATCATAAAACGGTTCGTTGCCGCTACAGAGACGCGATCGTTGCGTTTGCGCACTTGAGCGCACCGTCGGTGACGGTAAGCGCCACACCCTGGCCCTGCTTGTTGCAGAAGCGAGCGTTGAGCGCAACATCATCGACAAAGATGGTCGCGATGTCGTCGTCGACGACCAGACGCACATGGTGAGTGCCCTCGCCCTTAAAGAACAACGGACGCTCGAGGCCCATGTTGTTGACCTGGAACCACGGGTACTGGGGAGCCGGCGTGAACTCGAGCTTGCCCTCGCGCAGGTTGGCGCGGAACTCATAGGCAAGACCAGTCTCGGCGTCCTCGGCGAACTTGACCGAGAAGCCGGCAGCGTTACCGCCGAGCTCAATGTCGGCATCGAGCAAGTAGGTGGAGCCGGCATCCGCGGCGAGCACCTGCTCGACCTTGCCCGACTCGCAGGAAAGCTCAAAGGTCTCGACAGCCTTGCCCTCGCCAAAGGCGCCAAGCATGCTGTCGGGGAGCTTGGTGCCGAGCGTTCCGTCGGCACGCTGAACGATCTCGAGGGGCATAAAGGTGCCACCCCACAGGTAAGAGCTGGGGTCACCGCCCTCGTCACGCGTAGGAACCCAACCAAAGAGAACGCGGCGCTCACCATCAAATGCGGTACGCGCGGCATAGTACGCGCGGCCATCGAAGGAATCGTCCGCAGGAGTGATCCAAGGACCGTTGATAGAGCGAGACATGCGGTAACGGGTCTTGTTGCCATCACTGTACTCGGAGAACACCAGATACCACCAGTCGCCCATCTTAAAGAGATCAGGCATCTCGAACATGGTGTACAGGCCCGGATTCCACCAGTCGCCCTGGAACTCCCAGGTATCCAGGTCCTTGGAGGTGAACTTGACCAGACGACCGGTCATCAGACGCTTGTCCTCGCCCACACGCGTGCCGAGGATGAGCATGTACTCTTCGTTCTCCTCATCCCAAAGCACAAAGGGATCGCGCCAGTTGCGGTCATCGTAACCCTCCTGGGGCGGAAGCAGCGTCTCGGCGATGTTCTTCTCCCACTTGACGGCGTCGTCACTCGTTGCGTGAAGAAGAACCTGCTTCATCAAGCGTGCCTTGACCTTATCGCGATTGCAACCAGTGTAGAGCGCATGGTACTTGTCGCCCACCTTAAACACCGTGCCGGCATAAACATACTGGTCGACTTCCTCGTCGCCGCCACGCTCAAGGCTCTCGCCAAAGTCTTTGTAATTGACGAAGTCCTTGGTTGTCGCGAGTGCCCAGCCAAACGGCTCTCCGAAAGGTCCGGGGTTTCGCGTGTCACGCTGATGATAGAGATAGAACGTGCCGTCCTCG
>VOFE01001665.1_pt1 | contig 76168 bp, 92 predicted proteins | sample 5384071 | NCBI WGS metagenome assembly VOFE01 (sample SAMN12384724, study PRJNA508395) | human gut metagenome | isolation source: healthy gut D | host: Homo sapiens
TCCCCGAAGGCTATTACGTCTATGCCCAAGCGGGCGGCATCGTCGGTTCGACCGCCGAGGCCTCGATCGAAAGCTGTACGGCGGATTTCGGCGGCTCGCTGCTCATTCCGAAAGGCGGGGAAGCAACTTGCAACGCGGGTATCGTCTGCGGCAATTCCGGAAGTTCCATCACCGACTGTACCGCGAAATTTACGGGCGACGCCTCAATCGAGAGCAACGGCGCCATCAGCTTCGGCGGCGCTGTCGGATCGCTCTCCGGCGTCGGTGAATGCGCCGTCTCGCTCGTTTCGACCGAAATGGGTGGAACGGTGAAGATCGCCCAGGGCGACGAATATTCCGACGTACATGTCGGCGGTGTCTTCGGATCGGCTTCGAACGCTACGGCGTCGGCTTGCGACGCTCTCCTATCCGGCGACATCGAAATCTCTTCGAATGTCGCCGACGGCACGACCAACGTCAACGTGGGCGGTGTATGCGGCAAAAGCGGTATGCTGACGACCGGCGAGATCGAGAGCACCCACTTCAGGCGGAAGTCCCATTTCACCTCGGGATTGAGGAACGGCAGGATGAAACCTCCCGACGCCGCGTCGACGTGGATCGGGATTTCGTAGCCCGTCTTCTTGTTGTAGGCATCGAGCGCCTTGTCGAGCGCCTCGACATCGTCGTTCAGACCCGTCCAGGTAACGCCCTGAATCGGTACGATACAGATCGTGTTCTCGTCGCACATGGCGAGCGCCTGCTCGGGATCGAGCGTCGGGTTCTTCAGCGTCAGAGGCACGGTGCGCATCTCGATCTGCCACAGCTGGCAGAACTTCTCCCACACGACCTGGAATCCGGTGCTCATCACCAGATTGGGTTTGTCGAAGGGTTTGCCCGCAGCCTTGCGGCGCTTGCGCCAGCGCAGCCACGCGGCCACACCGCCCAACATACATGCCTCCGAAGAGCCGATACCGAGGGCGCCTGCCTTCCACTGCGCCTTCTCCGGAGTATTCCAAAGATTGGCGATCATGTTGATACAGCGTCCATTCATAACGGCAATGCGGGGATACTCCGTTTCGTCGATATAGTTTACACTGATTGCTTCATTCATAAGTCGGGTAGCGTATTCGTCCATGTAGGTAGTCACGAACGTCGCCAGATTCAACCGGGGCTGAGTCTGGGGATAAGTTTCATCTTTGACGATCTGATATGCAATTTCCGGGCGCATCATTCCCTGGGGGATCACATCGGTGGGAGCAGGCTCGAGCACTTCTTTCGATCCGAAAACTGTCGTCAGCAGTTCATCATTGTTTCGTTTCTGGTTCATACGCTATAATTATTTTGGTTCGTAACAGAAGAATGACACAAACTATGCCAGGAGGCAATCCCGCCTCCAAACATTTTCAGAAGAACATCCGGCACATTCGCAGATAAAACCCCGAAATAACGAAATTCAACAACCCGGAAACATACTTTCGAAAAGGTCGGACGCACTCGGCAAAGCCGCCGGACGCACCGGTCGGACTCTGTTCCCGTTTTTATCGCCCCCGCAGAAGACAGGGAGCCTCCAGCATAAAAAAAACGAACTCATTTGTTTTATTCTGTTCTCATTTTCACTACCTTTGTAATAATTTTTATCCACCCTTTATAAAATAGGTAAAAACTTTTGCGGCATGGCAGCATATTTTAACATTTTTTTGATCGTCATGGCCCTGCTGGCCTTGGCGGTTTACATCGCACTCCACTATTTCGAGGCCGGATACGGCTATCTCTTCAACCGTAAATACGGCTTCCCGATCCCGAACCGGATCGGCTGGGTGCTGATGGAGTGTCCGGTATTCATCGCCATGACCGTTCTCTGGCTCCTCTCCGACCGCACGTGGGAGGCGGCGCCGCTGGCCCTGCTGATCCTGTTCCAGGGACACTACCTGCAACGGGCGTTCATCTTTCCGCTGCTGATCCGGGGCAATTCGAAAATGCCGGCCGGCATCGTGGGAATGGGCATGGTCTTCAACACGCTCAACGCCCTGATGCAGGGCGGGTGGATCTTCTACATCTCTCCTGCCGACTATTACGAAGGCTGGTTCTCCAAACCCTATTTTTACATCGGAGCCGCACTCTTCGTCGCAGGCATGGTCATCAACCTCCATTCGGACCACATCATCCGCCATCTGCGCAAGCCGGGCGACACGCGCCACTACATCCCCCGGCGGCGGGATGTTCCGCTACGTCTCGTCGGCCAACTACTTCGGCGACTGCTCGAATGGACGGGCTTCGCCGTAGCTTCGTGGTCGTGGGCCGGAGCGGTGTTCGCATGGTGGACCTTCGCCAACCTCGCCGCCCCGCGCAGCTTCGCTTTACAAACGATACGAAAAAGAGTTCGGGCAGGAATTCACCTCCCTGCACCGAAAGAGGATCATACCTTTCATCTATTAAGTTTTCAATTATGAGTAATTTGCAGGATTCCGTACTCTTCACGCCCTATCGTCTGGGGCAGGTTACGCTCCGCAACCGCACCATCCGTTCGGCAGCCTTCGAATCGATGGGCAAGGACTTCGGTCCCACGCAGCAACTCAAGGACTACCACGTCTCCGTGGCCCGCGGCGGCATCGGCATGACCACGCTGGCCTATGCCGCCGTGTGCCGCAGCGGACTGTCGTTCAACAAGCAGCTGTGGCTGCGCCCCGAGATCGTCCCCGCGCTGCGCGACATCACCGACGCCGTGCACAAGGAAGGGGCGGCCGCGGCCATCCAGATCGGCCACTGCGGTAACATGACCCACTACTCGACCGCCGGACAGATTCCCATCGGGGCTTCGAGCGGATTCAACCTCTACGCCTACACCCCCGTCCGCAAAATGCGCCGGGATGAAATAATGCAGGTTTCCAAAGACTTCGGCAAGGCCGTGCGAACAGCTCATGCCGCCGGTTTCGACTGCGTCGAGGTGCACGCCGGGCACGGCTACCTCATCTCGCAGTTCCTCTCGCCCTACCAACCACCGCCGCGACGAATACGGCGGCTCGCTCGACAACCGCATGCGCTTCATGCGCATGTGCCTCGAGGAGGTGATGAACGCCGCCCCTGCGACGGGCACCTCGGTACTCGTCAAGCACAACATGTACGACGGCTTCAAGGGCGGCATCGAGATTCCGGAGAGCATCGAGATCGCCCGCGAAATCGAGCGCTGGAAGGTCAATGGCATCGTTCTCTCGGGCGGTTTCGTAAGCAAGGCCCCGATGGCCGTCATGCGGGGGCTGATTCCGATCTACACGATGAGCTACTACTCGCCGCTGTGGCTGCGTTACTTCATCCGCTGGTGCGGCCCGTGGATGATCCGGCAGTTCCCGTTCTCGGAGTGCTATTTCCTGGAGGACGCCAAAGAAATTCCGCGAAGCGCTGCAACTGCCGCTAATTTACGTGGGAGGTCTGGTGAGCCGCGAAGGAATCGAACGGGCGCTGGACAGCGGGTTCGAACTGGTGCAGATGGCCCGGGCGCTGGTCAACGACCCGGCCGAGTGCGACCACCGCCGAGGTGGCCGCGCGGCGTACTGGCGCGTCAACAACGCGGGCGTCTTCTCCTATCTCGACATCTCGCCACCCCGTCGAACGGATCGAACGCATCATCCTGCTGCACGACCTGACGCTCTCGAAAAAAACTGCCGCGCCTTCGGGGCCGACATGGCGCAGCGCGGCAGCGGATACATCCTAAACATGTCCTCCTACTCGCTCTGGATGCCCTTCCCGGGCATGGCGCTCTACACCGCCACCAAGGCCTACGTGCGCTGTTTCTCGAAAGCCTTCGCCAAAGAGGTCGCCGAGCGAGGCGTCCGCGTGACGGCCGTGTCCCGCCGGCGTGGCGACCGACCTCTACGGGCTCTCGCCCAAATGGCAGCATATCGGCCGGCGGCTGGGCGTGCTGATTTCACCCGACAGTTGTGCGCGGCGGGGGCTGCGCGCGCTATGGCGCGGCCGCCGCTGCATCGTCCCCGACTGGTGGAACCGCCTGTTCGTACCGCTGTTCTTCTACATGCCCGACTTCGTGACGCGCCGTATCCGCCGCTTCACGATCCGCTTCCAGCGTTGAACGGTCTCGGAGCGGGGCTTCGCCCGGCAGGAGTACGGAGCCGACGACGATAGGCGATTCCGTACCGCACGGCGGCGGCATCCGACCGGGAGAACGATTTTTCTTGCCGAAAAGTTTGTAATAACCAAAAAGCGTGTATCTTTGCACACCGAAATCGATTGGGAAATTGGTTTCGAACGACCTCGGGGTGTGGCGCAGTCCGGTTAGCGCACCTGCTTTGGGAGCAGGGGGTCACAAGTTCGAATCTTGTTACCCCGACGATCAGAAAAAGGAAGTTCTTTCACGGGCGGAGTTCCCGTTCGATGCTTCGGCACGATCTCCGTTCGACATAGTTTTCGGGATGTAGCGCAGCCCGGTTAGCGCGCCAGCTTCGGGAGTTGGAGGTCCCGAGTTCGAATCTCGGTATCCCGACAAACTTCCTTTCAGAGCCACTGAGCGATCAGTGGCTTTTTTGTTTGCTTTTCTTTCACCGGATAATACGACGATTCTATCGACAAATCGGATATTTTCCATCTGAAAATTTGGAAAAGTCACGGGGGGGGGTAAATTTGTCCGCTTCAATTCCGAAGCAGGCAAACCGGAAAGCCGAAAGACCGGAGCAACAATCATTTTTTTCTATGGAAAAAGCATCTCTTCTAACCTGTTTCGCAACCGCCGCTTTGTTCTCGCTTCATTTCCTCGCTGCGGCTGCCGCCACAAACGATGCGAATGCACCGGCATCGCTCACGTCGGTCCTTCCGAGCGACAACGCCTCGGCGGAGATGGTGCACAAAAGACACACGACCGCATACTATTTCAACCAGGTCTCCTGGTTCGATTGCAATGCGGAAATTTTCGAAGACACCAGCACCGGAGATTCCTGGATCAAGATTTTCCACAACGGCTACAAAAAAGGCCGAATCGTATCCAATCCCGATTACAATCCGTGCAAACTGACCGGAGTACTCAACAGACGCCTTTCGTCGCGCTATATGACGACGGCCGACAACGGGATGACCTATTATTTCAACTGAAAATGGGTATTCTTTTCGGAAACGAAACGAAGAAATGTCCCGAATGCGGAATGATCATCCCCTCGGAGGCCCGCAAATGTCCCTACTGCCGTACCGAATTCGGCGAGCCGAGCCTGTCGGACGACTTAAATCGGTTCGGATGTCTGGGTTATCCGTCGGTCATTCTGACGATCCTGCTATTGCTGCACACTTGCAGTTAGACAATCCGGATCGAAAATCACGAGGTGCTGTCTGAAAAAGAATCAGACAGCACCTCGTCAAAAAGCGGAGGAATCAATACACCTGCGTAATAGTGCCGGAGTACTGTACGGGATTGTACCAGACCGACGAAATGGTGAGGTTGGCGCCTCCCGACGACGAGTAGATGTCGAAGGTGAAGGTGTAATCGTTGGCCGAGAAGAGCGTGGTGGAGAAGGTCACGATCCAGCCTTCGTTGGTCTGTTCGGCACGGTACCCCTCGACCGACGGAAGCACGTAGTTGAGCACCGTGTAGTAATAGGGAGGAACATAGCCCTTGATGTAGGGAAGGCAGACGTCCACCGTGCCGTCCCAGAACCCGACCGTGAAGTTGGGATTGATCAACTGGCGCACGGGACCCGCCGGCTGACGCTGCATACTCGAAGGGTTGAACTGGAAATTGCGCGACAGGATGATCGAGTCCATGTGCTTTTCGAAGGCGGCCAGCCGTTCGGCGCGCCGCTTCACACGCTCTTCGTGGCGCTGCTCGCGCACCTCCGTGCGTTGAGATTTGGTTTGGGCCCGCTGAGACTTCGACTGCTGTTGGGCCGTAACTGCGACAGCCGATACCACTACGGCAGCGGCAGCCATCCATACGATAATACGTTTCATAGGCAAAAGAGTTTGCATTTGACCAATGTCAACGCAAACTCCTTGCCACAACATATTGCAAACCCGTCCGTTCGATAGGATTTCCGGCTGCACGCCCGTTCCGTCCGGCAGTAGCTCCACGGCGGCACGCCGTGAGTACCGATCATACCCCACCCTAAATCCCTCCCTCGGGGAGGGACTTCGCGGGAAACCCGACTCGCTACCGACGCACCGGCAGCGCAATCCTGCCGGAAAGACCGGATACTTCGGAACGTTGCAAACCCGTCCGTTCGATAGGATTTCCGGCTGCACGCCGTTCCGTCCGGCGGTAGCTCCACGGCGGCACGCCGTGGGTACCGATCATACCCCACCCTAAATCCTTCCCTCGGGGAGGGACTTCGCTGGAAACCCGACTCGCTACCGACGTACCGGCAGCGCAATCCTGCCGGAAAGACAAGAGAAGTGATTTTCTTCGAGACACAGCGAATCGTTCGTCGGAAAAATTCACGACAATGCATTCGTCCCACATACAACCAGCAAATCGGTTACGACCGGTTAGTCGCCCGAAAACGTCTGTCACAGTCCCGTTAAAGCCCCATTTGCCGCAGAAAACGTCCCGTATAACTCTGCTCGACGGCGGCCACCTCGTGCGGCGTACCCGCCGCGAGCACCCGTCCGCCCGCCGCACCGCCTTCGGGACCGATATCGATGATCCAGTCGGCGACCTTCACCACGTCGAGGTTGTGTTCGATGACGACGACCGTGTTTCCGCGGTCGACCAGCTTGTTCAGCACGTCGATCAACTGGCGGATATCCTCGAAATGGAGCCCCGTAGTCGGCTCGTCGAGGATATAGAGCGTGCTGCCCGTATCGCGTTTCGAGAGTTCGGCGGCCAGCTTGATGCGCTGCGACTCGCCGCCCGAGAGCGTCGTGCAGGGCTGGCCGAGCGTCAGGTAGCCCAACCCCACCTCCTGAATGGCCCGGAGTTTCTGGTATATCGACGGGATGTTCTCGAAAAACTCCACGGCCATGTTGACCGTCATGTTCAGCACGTCGTCGATATTCTTGCCCTTGTATTTCACTTCGAGCGTCTCGCGGTTGTAGCGGTGGCCGCCGCAACTCTTGCAGGTGACATAGACATCGGGCAGAAAGTTCATCTCGATGGTCTGCACTCCCGCACCGCGGCACGTCTCGCAGCGGCCGCCCTTGACGTTGAAGGAGAAGCGTCCCGCCTTGAAGCCGCGCACCTGCGCGTCGGGCGTCATCTCGAAGAGTTTGCGGATGTCGGCGAAGACGTTGGAGTAGGTCGCCGGATTGCTGCGCGGCGTGCGGCCGATCGGCGACTGGTCGACCACGACCAGCTTGTCGACGTGTTCGATTCCCTCGATCGAATCGTAGGGCAGCGGGCGGTCGAGCGACCGGTAGAGCTTGCGGCTCAGAATAGGGCGCAGCGTTTCGTTGACGAGCGTCGACTTGCCCGAACCGCTGACACCCGTGACGAGGATCAGTTTGCCCAGCGGGAAATCGACGTCGATGTGTTTGAGGTTATTGCCCGACGCTCCCCCGCAGGACGATATGACGGCCGTTGCCCTCGCGCAGCGTCGCCGGAACCTCGATCCGCCGGCGGCCGGTCAGATAGTCGGCCGTCACGGAGTCGGAGCGGAGGATATCGTCGAACGTACCCGACGCAACGACGTGGCCGCCCTTGCGCCCCGCCTTGGGGCCTACGTCGACGATGAAGTCGGCGGCACGCATCATGTCCTCGTCGTGTTCGACGACGATCACCGAGTTGCCGGCGTCGCGCAACTCCTGCAAACTGCGGATCAGCCGCCGGTTGTCGCGCTGATGCAGGCCGATCGACGGTTCGTCGAGGATGTAGAGTACATTGACCAGTTTCGATCCGACCTGCGTCGCCAACCGGATGCGCTGCGACTCGCCGCCCGAAAGCGAGCGCGACGAGCGGCTCAGCGAGAGGTAGCCCAACCCCACTTCGATCAGGAACCGGAGCCGTTCGCGGATCTCCTTGACGACCTCCTGCGCGATCTTGCGCTCCTTCTCGGTGAAATGCTCCTCGATGCGGGACATCCAGTCGGCGAAATCGGAGATCGACATGGCCGACACCTCGGCGATGTTCCGTCCGCCGATGCGGAACTGCAATGCCTCGCTGCGCAACCGCGATCCTCCGCAGACGCTGCACGGCTTGTAGACGAGAAACTGCTCGCGCCACTTCTCGCCGCGCTTGGAATCCTCGTCGAAATTGCGGCCGATCCACTCGGCCATGCCGTCCCACGACACCAGACGCTTGCCGCCGGCGTTGGCGAATTCCGTCAGATCGACCGTCAGCGGCTCGGAATCGCCGTAGAGGATGGCGTTCATCCCCTCCTCCGAAAAGCTCTGCACCGGATCGTCGAGCGTGAAATCGTAGCGGCGGCCCAGCATCTCCAACAGCGCGAAAAGCATGTTGTTGCGGTACGGCCCGAAGGGTTCGATCCCTCCGGCGCGCAGCGACTTCTTCGGATCGGGAATGATCTTGCTGCGGTCGAAGACCGCCTCGACGCCCAGCCCGTTGCATCGGGGGCAGGCCCCCTTGGGCGAGTTGAACGAAAAGGTGTGCGGCGCAGGATCTTCGAACGCGACGCCCGTAGTGGGGCACATCAGATGCCGCGAATAGTAGCGCATCGTCTCCGTATCGTAGTCGTAGAGCGCCATCGTCCCCTTGCCCTGCCGCATCGACTCCTTGAGCGAGGTCATCAGCCGGTCGCGCGACTCCTCGCTCACGCGCAGGCGGTCGACCACCAGGTCGATCGTGTGGATCTTGTAGCGGTCGAGCTTCATGCCCGTCGAGAACTCGCACATCTGGCCGTCGATACGGGCGTGGAGGTAGCCCTTCTTCACCAGCGACTCGAACAGCTCGCGGTAGTGTCCCTTGCGGCCCTTGACGATCGGTGCGAGCAGCGCGATGCGACGGCCTGCGAAATCGCGCAGGATCAGGTCGAGAATCTGCTCGTCGGAGTAATGCACCATCTCCTCGCCCGTAGCCGGCGAATAGGCGCGCGAAGCGCGCGCATAGAGCAGACGCAGGAAGTCGTTGATCTCGGTGACGGTACCCACCGTCGACCTCGGATTTTTGTTGGTCGTCTTCTGTTCGATGGCCACCACGGGGCTTAACCCCGTGATCTTGTCCACGTCGGGACGCTCCATCGTCCCCACGAACTGCCGCGCGTAGGTCGACAGCGTCTCCATGTAGCGCCGCTGCCCCTCGGCGTAGATCGTGTCGAAGGCCAGCGACGATTTGCCCGACCCCGAGAGGCCGGTGATGACTACCAGTTTGCGGCGCGGAATCGTTACGTCTATATTTTTCAGATTGTGTACCCGTGCGCCGAGTACCTCGATTGTCTCCTCTCGTTTCATCTTACTTAAATCGCATCCTGCATCCGAAATATTGTGCAAAGGCAATGCAAACCGAGCGTTAGGCCTAACCCCGCCGGGCTCTGCCGGGACGCTGCCCGTCCGGACCGGAATAAATTCCCGGCAAAGGTAGCGATTTTTCCGCAAACCGCATTCCGCGCACAGTCATCGCAGCAGGAAATCGTCGGCATCGCGCCAGGCGGGAAATTTCGTCCGGAACCGATCGAGCGCTTCCCTGTCGAGCCGGGCCGTGAAGACCCCCTCCGAAGCGTCCGCCTCGCAGAGCGGCGTCCCCTTGAAATCGACGACCGCCGAATCGCCGGCATAATGGTTCCACGGATCGTCGCCCGTGCGGTTGACGCCGACGACATAACACTGGTTCTCGATCGCCCGGGCCCGGAGCAGCGTCCGCCACACCTCCCGACGCGGCGCCGGCCACGAGGCCACGCAGAGAATCGCGTCGTAATCGCTGCGACAACGACACCAGACCGGAAAACGCAGGTCGTAACAGACGAGCGGCAAAAACCGCAGTCCGCCGTATTCGACCACTACGCGCCGCCGGCCCGCCACAAAATGCGCATCTTCGCCGCCGATAGAAAAAAGATGCCGCTTGTCGTATCGCTCCGCACCGCCCGCCGGCCGCACGAAGAAAAAGCGATTGGCGAAACGGTCGCCGCTGCGGACGACGGCGCTGCCGGCCAACGCCGTCGCATAACGTCGTGCGGTGCGGCGCATCCACGCGAGGAGTTCCTCCTCGTCCGGCAGCGCCGTTCGCCACGGTTCGGTGACGAACCCCGTGGCGAACATCTCGGGCAGGAGGGCCAGATCGGCACCGGCCTGCGCGACGAGCTCTTCGGCACGGCGGAGGTTGCGGGCTGCGGCCTCCCACTCCATCGAGAACTGACACAGGGCGACTTTCATATCGACAAAATTACGAATAAAACGGGAAATCCGGCCTGCGTTCGGCAAATCTTTCGTACCTTTGTACGGTACGAATCCCGACAGCCGACCGGACTGCATCCCGGCAAACAGGCCCCGTCTGTTTTGCATCCTGCCTGCGCCGTTTCCGCCGTCGAACCGTTTTAACTATGAAAGCCGGACAAAACCATACGCTCACCGTGACCCGTATCTCGGACTACGGTCTCTATCTCGCCGATCAGGAGGGGCAGGAGGTACTGCTGCCCAACCGCTACGTTTCGCTCGCCGACAAGGTGGGCGACGCGGTCGACGTCTTCGTCTATCACGACTCCGAAGACCGGCTCGTGGCCACGCGCGAAACGCCGCTGGCCCGCGCCGGCGAGGCCGCATTCCTGAAAGTGGTCGACAAGAACCTCCACGGAGCGTTCCTCGACTGGGGGCTTGCGGGCAAAGACCTCTTTCTGCCCAACCGCAACCAGCAGGGCGGGATCTTCGCCGGACGTTCCTATGTGGTCTACGTCTATGTCGACGATGTGACGGGACGATGCGTGGCGACGAACAAACTCAAAAGTTTCGTCAACAACGAGACGCTCACCGTCCGTCCCCGCGAGGAGGTCGATCTGCTGGTGGCTTCGGAGTCGGAGATCGGTTACCGCGTAGTGATCGACAACCGCCATTGGGGAATGCTCTACCGCAACCAGCTTTTCCGACCCGTGCAGGTGGGCGACCGCCTGCGCGGCTACGTGACCAAAATCACCGACGACCACCGCATCGACGTGTCGCTCCGACAGCCGGGCTATGCCGGCGTGCAGGACGGTGCCGACCAGCTGCTCGGCATGTTGCGCGAAGCGGGCGGGCGGCTGCCGCTCGGCGACGACAGCTCGCCGGAAGAGATTCACCGCCGCACGCAGCTCAGCAAGAAGGCGTTCAAACGTTCGCTGGGCGTCCTGCTCAAACGCGGCATCGTCGCGGCCGACGCAGAGGGGATCAAACTGACGAAACAGTAGCGATATGGGCAAACTCGCAACCGCCGAGCGCGTATCGCGCGACGCATCCGACAACTTCGTCTTCCAGCGGTCGCTGCTGGCCTACGACCGCGCGGCAGAGATCGTATCGGGCGATGTGTTGGAGATCGGGACAGGAACGGGATACGGCATCGAACTCGTCGCGCCGCATTGCGACCGTTTCGTCACGGTGGACAAATACGCCGCCACCGGAGACCGCCACGCAGCCAACGTCGAATTCCGACGGATGTGCGTGCCTCCGCTCGGCTTCGGGGACGAATCGTTCGATTTCGTCATTACCTTCCAGGTGATCGAACACATCGACGACGACGCAGCGTTCGTGCGTGAAATCGCCCGTGTGCTGCGGCCGGGCGGACGGATGATCCTCACCACGCCCAACGCTCCGATGTCGCTCACACGCAACCCGTGGCACGTGCGTGAATACCGGATCGACGAACTGCGGCGATTGCTCTCCGAAGCATTTTCCGCCGTCGAGACCCACGGCGTCTTCGGCAACGAGCGCGTGATGGAGTACTACGAACACAACCGCCGCAGCGTGGAGCGCATCGCCCGCTTCGACCTGTTCGACCTCCAGCACCGCCTGCCGCGCTGCCTGCTGCAACTCCCCTACGACCTGCTCAACCGCATCAACCGACGTCGGCTGCTGCGGCAGAACGAGGCGCTGACCACTTCGATCCGCATGGACGACTACCGCATCGCACCGGCGGCCGAAGGATGTTTCGACCTCTTCTTCATCGCGACGAAATAGCCCGTCCGCAACCGGATAAAATTCGACGGCCGGAGAGGGATCGCCTTCTCCGGCCGTCGGCATTCGATGCGCGATCGGCTATTTCTGCAAATCGGTCGTATCGGCCACGACCATGTTCTTGTCGACACGCAGCGTCACGTTGCCGTCGACCTCGATCAGCAGCGTGCGCTCCTTGATCTCCTTGACCGTACCGTAAATACCGCCGGCGGTAATGACCTTGTCGCCTTTTTGAGACCTTCGCGGAATTTCTGCATCTCCTTGCGGCGCTTCGATTCGGGACGCCACATGAAGAAGCCACAACACGAGGATCATCAATCCGATCATAATATAGAAGCCCCACGGAGACGGCTGCTGCGGCTGACCGGCAGCCGCCTGTAACAGATTCATCATATTTTCAAAAATTAAAGTTTGAACTTCTCTCTTCGTTTTCCCGCCTCGGCAAAGCCCGAACGAGTTCAGCTCTGCATTCGGCTTATCGAAAACGGCGGCCTTCGGCCTTCGTTCGCCCCGACCGCCCCGGCAACCGACGCCACCCGCAGACGGTTCGGCTCCGTTTGCCGGCAACAATCCGGTTTACGACAGCAAATATAACGATTATTTCGGATTTTCCAACATCACTGCACGTCGGCCTCGACGTAGAGCCGCAGCGGACGTTCGCCGCCGGAGAAATAGACGCGCAGTACCTTGAAGAGCCAGCCCCGCTGGCCGCTCGTATCGAAACGCACGGCCACACGCAGCGTATCTCCGGGCATAATCGGCTGAGCGTCATATTCCAACGAGGTACATCCGCACGACGATTCGCTCCGGACGACTACGAGCGGCTCCCCGCCCCGATTGCAGAAACCCGCTTCGAGCCGCGCCGTTTCGCCGCTGTGGAGGCGTCCGAAACGGAGGGTATCCGACATGTCCGTATGCAGCGATTCGGCCGAAACTGCGATAACGGGGCCCGAAAATGTCCGATGCCCGCTGCGAGAGCCGCAGCCGCAAAGCAGCACGAGCGCCACGCCGACGGCCGCGCAGCCAGTCCCAAAAGCACTCCGCAACCTCCGCATGGCTAGATGAGGCCCCGCCCCGTTTTCTGGATTTTCCCCTCCTCGGTCAGCGCGGCGACCAGTTTGTCGAGCACGCCGTTGATGAAGACGCTGCTGCCCGGCCCCGAGTAATATTTCGAAATCTCGATATACTCGTCGAGCGTCACTTTCACCGGAATTTCGGGACACGAAGTCAGTTCGGCGACGGCCGTCGCCAGAATCAGATAGTCCATAAAGGCGATGCGCTCAATGTCCCAGTTGCTCGTGAAGCGTTCGATATAGCGCTGCGTCTGGTCGTAGTTCACCAAAACCTTCTCGAACAGCGTCTTGACGAAGGCCAGATCGTCGTCGCTCTTGAACTTGGGCAGCACCTTCACGTCGGTCGACGAGGCGCGCAGATTCGAGAGCGTCCGCACGACCATCGTCAGCGCGAAACCCAGATCGTCGCTCCACAGGATCGACTGCTCTTCCAAAGCGGCTTCCAGCTCCTCGCAATCCTCCAATTCGTTGCGGTAAAACTCCTCGACGAGCTGCTTGTCCTCCGAGAAGGTCCGCGTCGGATTTTGCATGTAACGACGATAGTAGTCCGACGCCAGCAGCCGGGTATAAAGCAATTTGATGAGTTCGGGATAACGCGCCCAGTTGAGTTTGTGCGACGAGAGATAGTCGTTGACCGTCTGGCTCGACGCCAACAGGGCGATGGCCTTGTTCTCGACGAATTTGGTATTGGGATTCAGATCCTCGTAGGTCGGCAGTTTCTTCCGGCGGGCCGTTTCGAGCCGCGACTCCGCATGGCGGCGGACTTCGACGATCAGCTCCATCAACTGAAAATAGAGATCGTAGGTCTTGTCGATCGATGCGAGCAGTGTTTTCTCGGAGGCGATCATATTGGTCGAATCCGATTTCAGGTGTCCGAAAAGGGCTTTGATGACCTTGACTCGGAGTAATCTGCGGCTTAACATATTTTGAGAACTGGTTGCGTTTCGTTTTGACGCGGCAAAGATACGAATAAGTGAGTACAATGTCAAATTTATTTGAACATTGCCGAACGGGAGTATCTAAGACGCAGTCAAAGATATGAATTAAGTAAGGGCAAAAGCAAACAATGTTTGCAATTACCCTCGCTTAATCGTATCTTTGGCAGACAAAAAACGACAGAGAAGTGTACGACGTAATCATAGGGCGCCGGCGCCGCAGGCATGATGGCCGCAGGAACGGCCGCACAGAACGGCAAGAAGGTGCTCGTAATCGAAAAGATGGAGAAGGCGGGCCGCAAGATCCGCATCACCGGCAAGGGACGATGCAACGTCACCAACGCGCGTCCGGCCGAGGAATTCGCCGATCAGGTGCGCACCAACGCCGATTTCTTCGCGACGGCATTCGCCGAATTCAACAACCGCGCGACCATCCGCTTCTTCGAACGGCGGGGCCTGAAACTCGACTTCGAACGCGGCGACCGCGTATTTCCCCACAGCGGCAAGGCGTGGGACGTGGCCAACACGCTGGAAGAGTGGTGCCGCGACAACGGCGTGGAATTCTGGTTCCACACGCGCGTGACAGGGCTGATGACGCTCGGCGGCAAGATCTTCGGCGTACGTTACATGAACCGCCGCGGCTTCGAACGCAAGGAAGAGGCCGCACGGGTGATCGTCGCCACGGGCGGCGTCTCCTACCCCGCCACCGGCTCGACGGGCGACGGCTACACGTTCGCCAGCGAGACGGGGCACGACATCGAACCGCTGCGTCCGTCGCTCACGCCGCTCGTCTCGCCGCACCCGCAGTTGAGAGAGTTGCACAAGTTGCTGCTGCGCAACATCCGCGCGACGCTCTTCATCGACGGCGAAGCCGTGCGCGAAGAGTTCGGCGAGTTGGGTTTCTCCGAACGCGGCATCGAAGGCGCCGTGGCGTTGCGGATGAGCCGCGACGCCGTCGACGCACTCATCGACGGCCGGCGCGTGAAACTCTCGCTCGACCTGAAACCGGCACTTACGGTCGAAATCCTGCAAGAACGCATCCGCCGCGAAATCGCCGAGATGCCCGAAGAGGAGTTTTTCGCCGAACTGCTCCGCAAGTTGTTGCCCAAGCCCCTGGTGATGCCCGTCTGCAAAGAGTTGGACATTCAGTCGAAGACCTACGTCAAGAAGATCGGCGACAAGGAGATCGACCGCCTGATCTCACTGCTCAAAGGATTCGTGCTGCCGATCTCGGACTATGCGCCTTTCGAATATGCCGTCGTTACTGCGGGCGGCGTGAGCTGCGAGGATGTGAACCGTTATACAATGGAATCGCTCAAGGTCAAGGGACTCTATTTCGCCGGCGAGGTGCTCGATCTGGATGCCAACACCGGCGGCTACAACCTCCAGATTGCATTCTCGACCGGACGGCTGGCCGGACAGCTCAAACAATGAAACTCGCCGTCCGATACCGTTTCCGCCGCAACGCCGAACGACTCCGCAGCCACTTGGCGCGCGCACGGTTTTTCAGGGGACACGGCGTGCACTCGCCGTTCGTCTACGCGATCGTGCGGCAGGTATTCATGAAAACCGAACTGGCCGAAGGCGACCGTTCGCTCTACGCCGCCCTGCGCGAACGGGGCGTGAACGAACGCCGCGCCGTGCAGTTGCAGAACCTCTTTATCCATTGCGGATACAACCGGTTCGGCATGAACCGTGCAACCGAAGCCGATCTGTGCATCGCAACCGCCGACACGCCGACCGACCGGCTGCCGCAGCTGGCGGAGGCCGCCCGACGAGAGGGGGCGACGCTCTGCATCATGGAGCCGTATGCCGACGTCGAACGCCGCAACTGTTGCAGGCGTCTGGCGGCGGAACACCCCTCGACGTCGATCGACAACAAGGGTTATCTGCTGCTTTTCAACGGAACATTGCCGAAACAACATTTCAAACTATGACGAAAGTATATACGAAAACAGGAGACAAGGGAACGACGTCGCTCGGCGGCGGCGAGCGCGTGTCGAAGATCGACGAGCGGGTCGAAGCCTACGGAACGGTGGACGAGCTGGGCAGTTTCACGGCCTATCTGAGCGACCATCTGCGCTCGGACGAGGAGCTGGCCGAATACCTCGGCGACCTCGACCGCGTCGCATCGCAACTGATGAGCGTCGCCGCACTGCTGGCCGTAGGGCACGGCGGCGAAGGGAAACTGCCCGACATAAGTCCCGAGGCGATCGGGTATCTGGAAGAGCGCATCGACGCGATGCAGTCCCGCGTGCGGCCGATCACCAAATTCACGATTCCCGGCGGCCATCCAACTGTCTCGCTGTGCCACGTCTGCCGCACGGTCTGCCGCCGCGCGGAACGCGCCAGCCTGCGCGCAGCAGCACTTCACCCCACGATCAGTGCCAACACGCTGGCCTACCTCAACCGGCTGTCGGACTACTTCTACCTGCTGGGACGCGCACTCACGGAGTATTACAAGGTCGAAGAGACACTCTGGCGCCCGTAACGCACAGCCGGACGCCATGTAAGGCCGGTCGGCAGCGAAACTTCCGCCGTGCCGTCGTCGTTTCCTACGAAAAAGGGGCCCGACAGAACATTTTCATACCCGCGCGAAGATTTTTCAAGGATTTGTTTGCAGGTTCGATTTTTTTTTATTTTTGCACCTTCGAACAGCTGGGGACGTCTTTCGGACGTTTCCGGCCGCAGAACTAAAACTTGATACCGTTATGTACTGGACACTTGAACTCGCATCGAAATTGGAAGATGCACCTTGGCCCGCGACCAAAGAGGAGCTGATCGATTACGCAGTTCGTTCGGGTGCGCCGCTCGAAGTGCTCGAAAACCTGCAGGAGATAGAAGACGAGGGTGAAATCTACGAATCTATCGAAGACATCTGGCCCGACTACCCCTCCAAGGACGATTTCTTCTTCAACGAGGAGGAATATTAAACGCCGAACCGCTCGTAACCGAGTCGTAACATTTATCCGAAGCAGTCCGAAAGGGCTGCTTTTTACATATCCGTACCGGACGGCTGTCATCCGGCAGTCGGCAATTTCGTCTGCCGGAATGCGCATCGGAACGATGCCGAAGCCTCAACCGATACGAGTGTGCTGCCGAATCCGACAGAAAGAGGCGGCCTCCCGACCCCCTGTCTGCCGAAAACACCGATTCTCTTCCATTTTCCGCACCCGACGACGTCTGCAAACACCGCGGCCTCCGTCAGCCGAAGACGCTGGCATAAAGGTTGTGACACCGACCAAGAAAACCAAACCCCGTCACCATGAAAATATCCACAGGCAAAGGCACGATCTCGCTTCCGGTGCTATTGGCGATCTGGTCGGTATCGGCCGTAACGTCGTTGCCCGGACTGGCCGTTTCACCGATTCTGGGCGACCTGAATACGATTTTCCCTTCGGCGAGCGACCTCGAAATCCAGATGCTCACTTCGCTGCCTTCGCTGCTCATCATCCCGTTCGTGCTGCTGTCGGGGAAACTGTCGGTCGGCCGCGACAAACTGCGGATTCTGGTCGTCGGACTCGTGATCTTCCTGCTGAGCGGCATCGCCTGCCTGTTCATCCGCAACATCACGGCGCTGATCCTCGTCAGCTGCATCCTCGGCATCGGAGCCGGTATGGTCATCCCTCTTTCCACGGGTCTCGTCGTCGACTACTTCACGGGCGACTACCGTGTCCGGCAGCTGGGGTACAGCTCGTCGATCAACAATCTGACGCTCGTACTCGCCACGGCGCTTTCGGGCTATCTCGCCAACATCGACTGGCATCTCTCGTTTCTGGTCTACACGCTGCCGGCCGTTTCGCTCGTCCTCTCGCCGTTCCTGCATCGGCAACGTTCGACGCCCGAACCGGCCGCCAGCGACCAGATGCGCAACAAAACGATCGATCGCCCGAAGCTCGTCCGACTCATGGCGCTCTACTTTTTCATCACCTACGCCGCACTGACGATCACCTTCTACGCCGCGTTTCTGGTCGACGGATATCATCTGCCCAAAGCCTTTTCGGGTGTGCTGATTTCGCTCTTCTTCCTCGCAATCATGGCTCCGGGACTGATTCTCGACCGCATCATCGGGATCTTCAAAGGCTATACGAACGTCGCCGCCATCGCCATGATCGGCGCAGGGTTGTTCTGCTTCGGGATTTTCCGGGACCGCGGGATGCTGGTCGTCGGAGCGTTGCTGGCGGGATTCGGCTACGGACTGATGCAGCCGCTCATCTACGACAAGACCGCCATCATCGCTCCGCCACGCGCGGCGACGCTGGCACTGTCGTTCGTCATGGCGGTCAACTACCTGGCCATCATGCTCTGTCCCTTCCTCATCGACACCTTCACCCGTCTCACCGCACTGCACGGCGACCGCGTGCCCTTCCTGCTCAACGGCATGCTGACCGCAGGACTCGCCCTGTTGGCTTTCCGCCGCCGCGACGACTTCACGCTCGGTCTGGACGCATCCTATTACAAGCGATAGCAAAACGGACGGACGATTTTCAGCGAAAAGCGCTATCTTTGCGGGCGACAAACCCCTGCAAAGAGTCGAATCATGGAGAAAAACCTCGTCTACACGACATGCGGAACCTGCTCGAAACTGCTCGACGTCACCGTTGAAAATGATCGTGTCAAGCGCGTGCAATTCATCGGCGGCTGCCACGGCAACTCGCAGGGCATCGCCGCACTGATCGCCGGCATGGAGGTGGACGAAGCGATCGCCCGCCTGAGCGGCATCGACTGCGGCGGCAGGGGCACCTCCTGCCCCGACCAGTTGGCGAAGGCGCTGACGCAGTTGAAAAACAGCCGGTAGCCGCCGAAAACCCGCCTTCCGTCCGCCGCGCCGCACGATAAATCTCCGCTCCGGCATTCTGCGCACCGCCGAAGGAAAACTCCGTCGGTATGAGGCGAATACCCCGCAGAACGGAATGTTCTCGTCAGGCCGAATGCAGAGCCGAACTCGTCCGGACTATGCCGAGGCGAGAAACCGGAGGTTGGAAACGGAACGTTTTTTGCAATCGGTCTACGAAACCAATCATTTTCGTACTATGTATTTTCTCTGGTATCTGCTTATCGGGCTCGTCGCCGGCTGGCTGGCCAATCTTCTGGTCAAAGGACACGGTTCGGGGCTCGTCGTCAATCTGATCGTCGGCATCGTCGGCGGTATTCTGGGCGGCTGGATTCTGTCGCTGCTGGGGCTGGTCGCCGTCGGGACGCTGGGCAGCCTGATCGCATCGGTCGTCGGCGCCGTCGTCCTGCTCTGGATCGCATCGCTTCTGGCACGTTCCTCAAAAAAACACTCCTCGCAATGAACAAGGAAAAGATCAACGCCGGCATCGACCGAATGGCCGAAGAGGCGAAAGAGACGATGAATCTGCTGTCGGACAAAATCGACCGGGCGACCCGTTGCGGAAACGAAAAGGCCGCACGAATCAAACGGTCGGCCAAGGCGGGGCTGCGCCGGACGACCGACGCCGTACAAGAGACCGTCGACCGTACCGCCGAGCGTATTCGGGACAAACTGTCCGAATAAACCGGCGCATACGAAACCGCACGGCCGCACCTTTCGGGGATGCGGCCGCCTGCATGAAACCTCAGGCCAAACAGCCCGCCACACGCCCCCTGCTTCTCGAACGGATTCTCCCGACGGCTGCCGGCGCAATCGATTCGCAGGCGACACGCGATGTCGGACAAAAAAATTTTGCAATATTGAAATCTTTACTATACCTTTGCACAGCTTTCGAGCGACGGATTGAGCTATGGTGTAATGGTAACACGTCAGATTTTGGTTCTGAAATTTTGGGTTCGAGTCCCGATAGCTCAACAAAAATGCGGATAAACGAATTCTTGTTTATCCGCATTTATTCATTTCCGATCGAACCTGACCGATCTGCCAGCTGAGAGTAAAAGCGCCGGAAATCATCCGGCCAGGCGGTACGCTTCGCACTACTTCCCTACCTTCTCCATGAACCGGCGCCGATCGACCGCATAACGAATGTGGATGCCCTCGCCGATCATCCCTTCGGCGTCGCGGGCCCCGACGTTGAAGGTCAGCTTGCGCCCCTCGACTTCGGCAAGCACGGCCGTGGCGGTGATTTCGGCGCCAAGCCCCGACGGCTTGATGTGCGTGACGTTCATCTCGGCCCCCACGGTCGTCGAGCCTTCCGGCAGCGCATCGGCGACGGCCGTCATCGCGGCGTTCTCCATCAGCGCCACCATCGCGGGGGTGGCGAAAACCGCAAGGTCGCCCGAACCCATCGCGGCGGCCGTATTTCCGGCCGATACCGTCACCGAGCTCTGGGACGACAATCCCTTTTTCAGTTCCATTATTCCGTTTCGTTATTTCGTTAAACCAAAAAATCGTTACATTTGCAAAGGTAGAAATTTTTCGGGGCCTATGAAAAAGTACCTTCTCTTTCTGCTGGCGGCGATACTCCCGGCACTCCGGATCGGAGCGCAACAGCCTCCGGGCGTCGCCTGTCAGGAGTGGCAGGTCGTCGCGGGCGATACGATTCCCCACGTCCGCATTCGCCCGGTGTGGGTCTTCGCCCGCGGAGCCGACCTGCGCCGCTACCGCAAACTGGTCGCGGCCGTCAAAAAAGTCTATCCCGTCGCAAAGATCGCCAGGGCGCGCATGACCGAAATGGAGGCCGAGCTGCAACGCCTGCCGACCAAAAAGGCGCAAAAAGCCTACATCAGGGGCGTCTATCGCCAAATCAAGGAGGAGTACACGCCCGTCGTCAGACACATGACCCGCACGCAAGGCAAAGTACTGCTCAAACTCATCGACCGCGAGACGGACTACACCGCCTACGAAGTACTGCGGGAATTCCGCGGCGGATTCGTGGCCGGATTCTGGCAGACCTTGTCGCGCGTCTTCGGGCAGGACCTCAAATCGGAGTACGACGCCGAAGGGGACGACCGCCTGCTCGAACAGATCGTCCGCTACTACGAAGCGGGATTGCTCTGACCTGCCGTCCGTTCCGTTCCACGGGCGTCAGGACGAACCGTATTCCGAAAAATACAGACTTTTCAGCGACCGATCGGAATATTCTCGATTTTTTTGCGTAAATTTGTAAATGAACCGGCCGGAATCCGCCTGCCGTTCGACGAACACCCCTCAATCGCTCCGCCATGCCGACCCTGCCGAACAACGGGACTCTGCGCCCGACCACTCCTTTATATTATCCACTCCTTAAATTACATTCTATGAAACACGAAAAAGAGAAAGCCGTCTATGTGCTTCCGCGAATCGAAGCGACGGACGTCGCCGTGGAACGGGGATTCGAAGGCTCCTGGGCCGGAGAGAGCGACAACGAAGAGTACGACATCGAAAAAGAGATCTGGGGATAACCCGCAACCGCACGAAACCATGAGAAAAAATTACCTCGCATTGGCAGCGGCAGGATTGATCCTCGCCTCCTGTCAGAAAGACAACGAACCCTCGGCACAACTTCCGCCGACCGCTCCGCAATCGGCGATGACCCTCCTGGGTACGATCGACGCTTCGGCGCCCGAATCCCGCACGCACCTCGACGAAGAAGCCGGAGGGGGGGGGAATTCGAGCCTCGTTAAATGGGATCTTTACGACGCCGTAGCCCTCTACATGACCGGCGCCTTCGACCGGCGGGTGCAGGAACTCGCCGACAGCGTCGCACAAGGTCTGCAACCCTCCATCCAGTTCGTCACGCCCGAATTCTACGTGGTCAAAAGCGCAGAATCGATCGACAACACCACGGCGACCTTCACCGGCACCAGCGCGGTCACGCCGCTCGCCTCGGATACCTACGTCGCCGTCTATCCCTACCGCAGCGTCAGCACGGACGCATGGCAGATCGGCCGCACCCACATCCGGATGACGCTGCCCGAACAGCAAAGCCACCCCTTCCAGTTCAGGATCTGGGCATGATGATCGCCAAAACGCCCGATTCGGGTTCCGAACAGGCGCGGCTCTCTTTCAAGAATATTTTTCCCATCCTCAAATTCTCGCTCACGGGCAGTCGGACGCTGGCCGCGATCCGGTTTCGCGGAAATGACGGTGAACCCGTCGCAGGCGACTTCCGGCTCGACATCTCGGGCGATGCCTACATGGAGGCCGACTTCTCGGAATCGACAGTCGAAGAGGTCTCGCTCACCTGCGGCGTACGACTTTCGGCCACGCCCCAGACATTCTACCTGGTCGTTCCGCCCCGAACCTACGCCAAAGGCTACACGATCGATTTCGTCGCCGACGACGGCAGCGTGATGACGCAGGTCGTCAGCAAAGACACCCCGAAAACGCTGCTGCGCAGCAAGATTTACGAATACCCGACCCCTTGCCTTCACCCCGCAGTCGACTGCCGAAGCCGCCTGCGACTGGCTGTGGCAGGACGAAACGGGGGTGGTGTCGAACGTCGGCTTAGACGAACTTCCCGACGCCGTCGACCTGGGTGCGGCAGCCAACTGTTTCATCGTCAGCGCCCCCGGCAACTACAAATTCAAGACCGTCAAAGGGTGACGGCTCGGCTGTCGACGGTGTCGACGGCTATGTCTATTTCACGGCAGGCGCCGCCAAGGGCAACGCCGTGATAGCCGCCCTCGTCAACCGGCAGGTCGCATGGAGCTGGCATATCTGGCGTACCGACGCGCCGGCCGAGAAGGAAGCCGCCGCAGGCTGCACGATCCTCGACCGCAACCTCGGCGCCACCTCCGTCACTCCGGGCGACGTCTCCTCCTACGGTCTTTACTACCAATGGGGACGCAAAGACCCGTTCGTCGGGGCGAAAGAACTCGGAATCAACTCAACCATAACAGGTAGCAGCGAACCGGAAGCCTTCGGTTCGCTCACAGCCACATATGAAAAAAAATACGATCGGAGAAACAGAATATACATTCGGAGTAACCGCTAACAACGACTCTCAAATTTCTGATTGTATTGCATACACGATTCAAAATCCCACCAAGTTTATCCGACATACACAGCAGATACACAATAGCGGCAGCGGAACTTGGTTCAATGCGGAGGCTTCCAATTTCGAAGATTTGTGGGAGGCATTTCCAAACAAAAAGTCGGTTTACGATCCTTGTCCGGCAGGTTATAAGATACCGATAGATAGCAGAGAAGTATGGAAAGATTTCAACGCAGATCAAGTTGAAGCAACAGAAACCACCTTCGGAGGTACTATTAACGGAGCGTTCTATGCATGTGCCGGACAGAGAAACGACGAGGGCAAATTGTCTCAACTTGGTATTTATGCCAAAGCACAAAGCGCCACATGGTCTGCTACAAAAAAAGCTTATATTATGCAATTAGGTTACAACAAGTCGTTCACCGGCAGCTACAAAGCCTCATTTACGAATATGGGTCAAAACAGCCTTGCTATTGCCGTACCCGTCCGCTGTGTGAAAGAGTAACCGTTTCCAGTAAATAAAAATGACCGGAATTCCGTGCGGAATTCCGGTCATTTTTATTTACCACGGCACCGTACGCCCGCTCGGTCGCCGGCAAATCCCTCAGCGTCTCACGACGATCAGATCGACTCCGGCCTCCTCGATCAGCCTGCGGTACTGCTCCGAAATACCGTCGTCTGTAACGATGCAGTCGATCCGCTCCATCGAACATATCCGGCCGAAACCGCGCTGCCCGAATTTCGACGAGTCGGCCAGCACGACGCTCTTGGCCGAGGCCCGCATCATCTTCTGCGTCAGCGTGGCCTCCTCGGCCGTGGCGCAGGTGATGCCGAAATTGGAATCGATGCCGTCCGCACCGAAGAAGAGTTTCGAACAGATCACATTCTCGAATCCCTGCGCCGCATATTCGCCCCGCACCGACAGCGACTTCTTGTAGAGCACGCCTCCGAGCACGGTCACCGTCGTCTCCTCCGACTCGTTCATCAGCATCGCCACGCGCAGCGACGGCGTCACTACATTGAGATGCCCGACCGGCCGTATCCGTTCGGCAAAGGCATAGACGGTCGACCCCGAAGCGATGAAGACCGAATCGTCGGGACAAATCAGCCCGGCCGCCTCCACGGCGATCTTCTGTTTGATTTCGCTGTTGACGGCACTCTTGACATGCACGCTGACATCCTGCACCAACGGATTGACCGGACTGGCGCTGCCGTGCGTGCGGTAGAGCAGGTTCCTGCTCTCCAAAAACTCCATATCCTTGCGGACGGTCGCCTTGGTCACGTTCATCTCGGCGGCCATATCGGCCACACGAACGAATCCGTGACGATTCAGCGAATCGAGAATATACTTACGGCGTTCGGCAATACTCAGCATGATCTCATCTTTTCAATCCCCCGACAAAGATAGTGCAAGCCGAGGGCAGAACCAAATTTATTCGAACTCCGCCGAGGCGCAGCACGTCCGAACGAAAACATGCCTTTCGCAAAACGTACCGGACGCGGAATCCAATTCACGCGAAGCCCCCCCCCGACAGCCCCAGTCCGAAGCGCAGCTCCTCCCCGACCGACGATCCGGATAATCCGGACAACCGCAGCGGACTTCCTTGCAACAGTCTGCGATCTCTTTCGTTTAGACAACATCCGCATCCAAAACCCAAGAAAATTATCACTACAAACAAAATTTATCATTCAAAAAGAAAATACTTGTTTAACGAAACGAAAATATGTATATATTTGTGACACGATTCGTACCGAATCCGGACATCCGCCGGAAAACGGACACGGATTCCGACTGGACAAAGTCCGTTTTCGACCGAACGTAAAAGACCGAATAAACGCAACTGTATGAAAAAATTATTTTTGACAATCGGATTCGCTGCGGGCACGCTGATGCTCGCCGCCCAGCCCCAAGTGGTCGCACACCGCGGATTCCACGCCGCAGAAGGATCGTGGGAAAATACCGTATCGAGCCTGCGCAACGCCCAGAAGCTGGGAATCTACGGCGTGGAGTTCGACGTCAACATGACGGCCGACGACTCGCTGATCGTCTATCACGGGCCGAAGATTCTCGACACGAAACTCCATGCGCAGAAGAACCGCTTCGCCGAAATCCGCGCCGTGAAGTTGCCGGGCGGCCTCGAAATCCCCACCCTCCGGGAGTTCTTCGCACAGGGACAGAAAGACCCGTCGACCAAACTGATCCTCGAAATCAAGAAACACGCGACGTCGCAACGCGAGACGCAGGTCGTGGAGGCGATCCTCCGTCTGGCGCGCGAAATGCGGCTCGTGCCGCAGATCGAATTCATCTCGTTCAGCCGGCACGCCTGCGACGAAGTGCTCCGCCTGCAACCCGACGCCGTCGTCGTCTACGTCAGCAGCGACATGGCGGCCATGAGTCCCGCCGAAGCGAAAAAGCGGGGATACGGAGGTCTCTCCTACCAGCTCAACGTCCTGATGAACCGTCCCGAACTGGTCGACGAAGCCAACCGTCTCGGCATCGCCACCACGCTTTGGATGGTCAACGACTGCGAACTGATCGACTGGGCGGCGCGCCACGGCATCACCTACGTTTCGACCGACTGTCCCGACAAGGCCGAAGCCTATCTGGAAGCCGTCGCAGCCTACAAGAACAAGAAATAATACGTCTGCCGCACTTCCGCGCAACGCACCGGCAGTTCGCCTCCGGCGGCAGAAACGGTACGAGCTGCGACCTCCGCACGGAACAGATGATTTCCCCGCCGGCATCGTCGATCGACCGGGAATCGGATTGCGGGGTAAAATCGCAGACGAGCCATAAAACACAGTGCCGGAAGGACAGTAAACGAATAATCCTGAAAACAAAAACAAACGTTTTCGTTACGCCGAGAGCCGAACCCGACTCGTTCGGACTAAGCCGAGGCGGGAAAACGACCGAATAAAACGCAAACGATGCTGGAAAATCTGAAAGAAGAGGTTCTCGAAGCGAACCTCGATTTGGTACGTCACGGTCTGGTTATCTTCACGTGGGGCAATGTCTCGGCCATCGACCGCGCGAGCGGACGGGTCGTCATCAAGCCGAGCGGCGTGGAGTACGAAGCCCTGAAAGCGGAAGACATGGTGGTGGTCGATCTCGACGGCAACGTCGTCGAAGGATCGCTCCGCCCTTCATCCGACACCCCGACCCACTTGGCGCTCTACCGCGCCTTCGAGGGGATCGGCGGCGTGGTACACACCCACTCGACCTACGCTACGGCATGGGCGCAGGTGGGACTCGACATCCCCTCGCTGGGAACGACCCATGCCGATTATTTCCACCGCGCCGTCCCCTGTACGGGCGATATGACGCACGCGCAGATCGACGGCGACTACGAAGCCGAGACGGGCGCCGTGATCGTCGAGCGGTTCCGCAGCCTCGACCCGCTCCACACGCCGGGCGTACTGGTCAAGAACCACGGTCCCTTCGCATGGGGCCGCGACGCACACGAAGCGGTCTACAACGCGACGGTACTGGAACAGGTCGCCAAAATGGCCTTCATCACCAAACTGCTCAACCCGACGGCCGGCATCGACCCCCTGCTCGTCGAGAAACATTTCCGGCGCAAACACGGCCCCGACGCCTACTACGGGCAGAAATGAACCATTTCGTTAAGCCGAGCGCAAATCGGCGCCGTCCGTTTTTTCTTCGCCCACTCGGAGGAGGGGCTTCCCCGAACGAAACGACCTCCGCCGCGAACGCTCCGGCGGTCGCCCGGATGCGGCGGCTCGAAAAACGATGAGGTGTAAAGTCGTATATAGCTGCCTAAATTTGTTTCTATGCCCCGCTTGTACTATCTTTGCGGGGATAAAACCGCCGCGAACGCCGTACCGTCCCGCCGGAGCGATCCATACCGGCCCGCCGACGTTCCCGGTCCGTAAAAAGCCATACACCATGTTTGAAAACCTGACAGATAAACTCGAACGGTCGTTCAAGATCCTCAAAGGCGAAGGCCGCATCACAGAGATCAACATCGCCGAGACGCTCAAAGAGATCCGCCGCGCGCTGATCGACGCCGACGTCAACTACAAGGTAGCCAAGTCGTTCACCGACGAGGTGAAGCAGAAAGCGCTGGGGCAGGACGTGCTGAAGGCGGTGAAGCCGGGCCAGATGATGACCAAGATCGTGCGCGACGAGTTGGCACAGCTCATGGGCGGCACGGCCACCGACATCCGCTTGGAAGGCACGCCGGCGGTCATCCTGATCGCCGGTCTGCAAGGCTCCGGGTAAGACTACCTTCTCGGGCAAGCTGGCGGCGATGCTCAAGAGCAAGAAGGGGCGCCAGGTGCTGCTCGTGGCGGGCGACGTCTATCGTCCTGCCGCCATCGACCAGCTCAAGGTGCTGGGCGGTCAGATCGGAGTCGAAGTCTACACCGAAGAGGGGAATAAAAATCCGGTGCAGATCGCCGAAAATGCCATCAAATACGCCCGTCAGCACGGTTTCAACGTCGTGATCGTCGATACGGCGGGCCGTCTGGCCGTCGATGAGGCGATGATGCAGGAGATCACGGCGATCAAACAGGCCGTGAAACCGGGCGAAACGCTCTTCGTGGTCGATTCGATGACGGGTCAGGATGCCGTGAATACGGCCCGCGAGTTCAACCAGCGGCTGGATTTCGACGGCGTAGTGCTTACCAAACTCGACGGCGATACCCGCGGCGGTGCGGCGATCTCGATTCGTGCGGTCGTGACAAACCGCTGAAGTTCATCTCCAGCGGCGAGAAGATGGACGCCCTGCAAGTGTTCCACCCCGAGCGTATGGCCGACCGCATCCTCGGCATGGGCGACGTGGTATCGCTCGTGGAACGCGCCCAGGAGCAGTACGACGAGAGCCGAGGCCCGCCGCCTGAAGAAGAAGATCGTCAAGGATCAGTTCAACTTCAACGATTTCATGGGACAGATCCCAAATCAAGAAGATGGGTAACCTGAAGGACCTCGCTTCGATGCTCCCCGGTATGGGCAAGGCTCTCAAAAATGTCGAGATCTCGGACGACGTGTTCAAGCAGACCGAGGCGATCATCTCGTCGATGACCCCCGCCGAGCGCGAGCATCCCGAGATCCTCAACGCCCGCCGGCGCGAACGCATCGCTAAAGGTTCGGGTACGACGATGGCCGACGTGAACCGTCTGATGAAGCAGTTCGAGGACACCCGCAAGATGATGAAGATGGTCGCCGGCGGCGGTAAGATGAAGCTGCCCCAGATGCCGCGCGGTTTCCGTCGGTAACCCACGTCTTTCGGATCGAATTAAAGAATCCGGCTTCATGCGGAAGCCGGATTCTTCCGTTACGGATTCTTTCACCGGCATCCCATCTGCTCATCCCATCGCGATACGAGCGAACGCAATCGACATGCCGTCCACCGTTACAGTCGGCCTCTGATAAAACCAAATCATACCCATAACTATATGTTTCGGCCGTTCTCTTCTTGCTATTGACCGGTATTACAATAGTCCCACTCTTCACATCGCCATACGAATACCAATGGCTGAATTTATCGCTCGATATGCTTGCCTGCCAATTCACGGTAACAGGGAAAGAGTGGTAATTCTCAAACTCGAAATAGTACCATTTTTTTCGATCGGAAGGTATACGGCGGAACTCTACGCCTCCGATATCGTCGTTCGAAGACGATGCGTTATTCGAATCTCCCGACACGATAACCGTTTGATTAATTACATTTTGAGCAAATGAATGCATCCCAATGGCACATAGCACCATATATACGCAAAGGGCAAAAAAAAAATTTCATGACTTATAACATATATTCAAGATAACACAAAAACGCGGACAAACTCTGTTCATCCACATTCAAGGCCTTGGACTGCCTGCACAGAAAGATGAAAGAAATGCCCGCGCCGAAAAACAGCACGAGCATCAACTTTAATTCCTCTCTGTGATTCAAAAGTGTCCAAGTTCTGAATGTAAGAAGAAAAGCCGATGCGCTTTTATATGTCGTGTGCCGGCGCTTTTCGTGCGGTGGCAAACATAAAAAATCAAACCGTCCGCTCATTTTTCCGCAAAAAAAAAAACGCCGGCAGCCGATATTTTATTTCATCCATAGGCAAAACATTTAAGGTAACTTTTGTCAAAATAATTTCCTCGAATTTTGTCTTTGAACCCCGAATAAACCAGCAAAAAATGCACAAATCGGGCTTCGTCAATATCATCGGCAATCCCAACGTGGGAAAATCGACACTGATGAACGCATTCGTCGGCGAACGCCTGTCGATCATCACCTCCAAAGCCCAGACCACACGCCACCGCATCATGGGAGTGGTCTCCGGCGACGATTTCCAGATCGTCTTTTCGGACACGCCGGGCATTCTGAAGCCCTCGTACAAACTCCAGGAGTCGATGATGAAATTCGTGACGGGCGCCCTGACCGACGCCGATGTGATCCTCTACGTCACGGACACCGTGGAACAGGGCGACCGCTCGGCCGAAATCGTCGGCAGCATCCGGGGGAGCGGCATTCCGACCATCGTGGTGATCAACAAGATCGACCTCTCGACGCCCGAGGCGCTCGACGCGCTGGTGGACAAGTGGCGCGCGACAATCCCCGGGACGCGCAGGTCGTCCCCATCGTCGGCCAAGGAGAAATTTCAACATCGAAGGGCTGTTCGACCGGATCCTCTCGCTGCTGCCCGAAGGTCCGGCGTTCTACCCCAAAGAGACGCTGACGGACAAGACGCTGCGCTTCTTCGCATCGGAGATCATCCGCGAGAAGATCCTCAACTACGACAAGGAGATCCCCTACTGCTGCGAAATCGAGATCGACAGCTACAAGGAGGAGCCGACGATCGACCGCATCGCCGCGACGATCTACGTGGCCCGCGACTCGCAGAAAGGCATACTGATCGGCCACAAGGGCGAGAAACTCTAAAGACGGAGTGGGACAGGCCGCACGCGAGGATATGGAGCAGTTCCTCGGCAAGAAGGTCTTCCTCCAGTTCTTCGTCAAGGTCAGCGACGACTGGCGCAACGACGAACGCCAGCTGCGCAGTTTCGGATACGAACAGGAATAAATAAAAAACTCGGAAAAAGACCGTTTAAGGGACAAAATCAAAAGCGTAAAAATCATCGCCGGAATCATATTGGGAACCGCCCTGCTGTGCGGCACGAAAGCCCACGCACAATACAACCGGGAATATTTCTTCTGGGTGGGACGTTCGTGCATGATGAACAACGACTACCAGGAGGCCATCCGCACGCTGAACACCCTGCTGCGCTTCGACGAAGACGCTTTCGAAGGCTACTTCCTGCGCGGCATCGCCAAATACAACCTCGACGACCTGCTGGGCGCCGAAGACGATTTCTCGACGGCGATCCGGCATCAATCCCGTCTACACCCAGGCCTACACCTACCGCGCCATCACGCGCTCGCGGCTGGGCAACTACGACGACGCTTTGCAGGACTTCCCCGAAGCGATCGAGCTGCGTCCCGACCTGCCCAACCCCTATTACAGCCGGGGCGTCACGCGGCTTTTGAACCAGCAGTTCACCGAGGCGATCGACGATTTCGACAAATTCATCCGTCAGGAGAACAAGGTCGCCGACGCCTTTATCTGCCGCGGCCTGAGTTACCTGCACCTCAAGGAGGTAGTCCGCGCCTACGACAATTTCAACACCGCCATACGCACGAACCGCGAGAACCCCAACGGTTACAACCGCCGCGGGTCGCTGCACCTGCAGCAGGAGCAGTACAAGGAGGCCGAGGCGGACTTCAACAAGGCGATTGAGTGCGACTCTGCCTATCTGCTGTCATACTTCAACCGGGCGCTGGTCTACTCGAACACCAACCGCCCGATGCAGGCCCTGGCGGATTTCGACAAGGTGATCCAGCTCGACTCGACCAATTCGCTCACCTACTTCAACCGCGCGATCCTCCGCACGCAGATCGGCGACTACAACCGTGCACTGGAAGACTACGACAAGGTGGCGCTCTACTCGCCCAACAACGTGCTGGTCTACTACAACCGCGCAGGCGTATACGCCCAGCTGGGCGAGATCGAAAAGGCCGTGGCGGACTACACCTCGGCCATCGAGCTCTATCCCGATTTCGCCAACGCCTATATCTACCGCGGCCGGCTGCGCGAACTGCTCCGCGACCCGCAGGGCGCCAAGAGGACCGCTCGACGGCGCAGAAGAAAATCGCGGAATACCGCTCGCGCCTGACGACAGCACCTACTCGATATTCGCCGATACCACGCAGCGCTTCGACCGCCTGCTGTCATTCGACAGCAAAGTTCTCAGGAGGCAGTTTCGACCGCGTGACGGGCCACAACGGCGGACACGAAGAGATGCGCCTGCTGCCGCTGTTCAAATTCACGCTCATGCGCCCCGACTCGGTTCCCCGGCCCAAACCGCTATCACGTGCAACGCGTCGAAGACTTCAAGAAGCGTGGGCAACGAATTCCTGACGCTCTCGTGGCGCGAGACCAACATTGCGCCCGACACGCTCGTGATGCTCGACAAGCAGTATGTGCAGGAGCTTAACGCAAGCAACCCCGCATGGACCGTGCTCTTCGAACGCGGCGTCACGCAGTCGCTCATCAAGCAGTACACCAATTCGGTGAACACCTATCTCGTCGGCCATCGAGTTGAATCCGAGCGAACCCGTTCCTCTATCTGAACCGCTCGACCACACGCGCCGAGATGATCGACTTCATCTCGTCGATCGACAATTCGTACCAGCGGATCACGATCGACTCGGACCCCGCCAACCGACTGAACAACAACAGGAAACGCACGTACAGCTACGACGAGGCGGTGGCCGACCTGAACAAGGCCGTCAAGCTCTTCCCCGACCTCGCGTACGCTATTACAACCGCGCCAACCTCAAGGCCCTCTCGGGCAGCCTGCCCGAGGCGTTCGAGGATTACTCGAAGGCCATCGAGCACAACCCCAATTTCGCCGAGGCCTATTACAACCGCGGGATCATACAGCTCTTTATGAAAGACACCCGCAAGGGTGCCTCGACCTCTCGAAGCCGGCGAACTGGGAATCATCGTCGAGGGCCAGGTGCTGAAACGCTACGCGCCATCACTGGATAACTAACTCAAAACAAATAATTATGGCGGAAACTATCCAACGGAAAACTCAACGACTCGGCCTTCGTGCGGTGGACCGCGCTGATTCTGGTCGCGCTGACCATGTTTTTCGGTTACATGTTCGTAGACCTGATGTCGCCGCTGCAAAGCATGATCGAGGCCCAGCGCGGCTGGACCCCCGACGTCTTCGGCATGTACGGAAGCTCGGAGTTCATATTCAACGTCTTCGGATTTCTGATTCTGGCGGGCATCATCCTCGACAGACCTACATCGCTTTCTCGGTCATGGACTTCAAACTCGACAGACAAACCGAGGCAGACACCCCGATAGGAGAAACCGAAGAGCCCTTCAAGGTCGCCGATCTGAAGAACCTTTTCAGCAGCAAAACCTTCCTGATCGTTTCGGCACTCTGCGTGCTCTACTATTCGGCGATTTTCCCGTTCCAGCGTTTCGCAACGGGTATGCTCGAAAGTAATCTGGGCATCACCAACCAGCAGGCTTCGGACATCTTCCGCTGGTTCCCGATGGGGGCCATGATCCTGACTCCACTGCTCGGCTGGTTCCTCGACCACAAGGGCAAAGGCGCGACGATGCTGATGATCGGTGCGATCCTGATGTTCATCTGCCACATGACTTTCGCACTGGTTCCCCTCACCCCCGCTATCGCGTTCTCGGCGATCATCCTGCTCGGCCTCTCTTTCTCGCTGGTTCCCGCCGCCCTGTGGCCTTCGGTACCCAAGTTGGTCGATAACCGCTATATGGGTTCTGCCTATGCAACGATTTTCTGGATCCAGAACCTCGGACTGATGGCCTTCCCGATGATCATCGGCTGGGTTCTCAACAAGGTCAATCCCGGCGTGGGAGAAGCGATCAAAGCCGGTGAACACGTAAGCTACAACTACACGGTTCCGATGCTGATTTTCGCCAGCCTCGGCGTATTGGCTTTCCTGCTGGCTTTCTGGCTCAAGCTCGAAGACCGTAAAAAGCACTACGGCCTGGAACTGCCCAACATCAAGAAATAACGATAATCCGTATCCCCGGTCTGCCGGAAGGCCGCACCCCGCTGCAAATTGCAGCGGGGTTTTGTAATAAAGAGTCTATCGGCTAAAGCGACGAGGATCGTACGAGATTCCGCTTTTCGAGATACAAGAGTTCCTATTTAATCGGATCGACCCTCTACGCTTCCTATTTAACCAATCGGGTTCCGTAATGCGATCGCACATCGCATCCCACGAAAAGCGCTTCTTCTCCTCTTCCATGTTCGCACGGAATCCCGCGAGCACATCGTCCCGCCAGATACGGTCGATGGCCCGGGCGACTTCTGCGGCATCGGGACGGCAGACGAAGCCGACACGACCGTCCGGCACGATCTCCGGAAGACCGCCCACGTCGGTCACCACCATCGGCAGGTCGAATTGATAAGCGATCTGGGTCACGCCGAAATGCGGCCGCCGATACGGCTGCACCAAAAAATCTGCGACGGAAAAGTAATATTTCACGTCGTCGTCGGGGATGAAACGGTCGTGCAGCAGCACATCGTCCTGCAATCCGTTGTCGGCGATTTGCTTCAAATACGCTCCGGGCGGTGTAGAACTCACCGGCCACGATCAGGCGCCGGTCTTCGGCAGGATGCTCCCGCTTGTAGAATCTTCCAGGCGTCGAGCAACAGGTCAAATCCCTTGTAATCCCGAATCAGCCCGAAAGAAGAGCGCATAGCGGTTCGAAGGGTCCAGTTCGAGGCGCACGCAGGCCTCCGTACGGTCGATGACGATACCGAAATTTTCGAAAAGCGGATGCGGAGAGAAGAGCGCCGGAACCTGCTGTAGGCTTGCAATTCGCGGTGCACCTGCTCGGACATATAGATAAAGCCGTCCACGGCCCGCAGGTAGTAACGGTTGAAGGGCTTATCGGTCATATGGCGTTCGTGCGGCTCGACATTGTCAATCTGGCACAGCACCTTCGTATGGCCGTTGCTCGCGGCGCGCGATGCGGGCAATCGTGCCGAAGCAGGGGGCCATGAAGGGCGTCCAGTACTTCATCAGCACGAAATCGGGCCGCTCGCGGCGTATCCGCCGCCCGACGGCACCCAGTTCAGGGGATTGATCGTATTCACGCACCGCACGATGTACAGATCGGGCGGCGGAGGTGTCTGCACCGTCTGATTCCTGCCGGGAAAGAAAATACGGGGATACTGGAGCGTGAAAGTCTTGATGTCGACCTCGTCGAAAACCCGGGCCATGCCGCTGGAACGGTGCGGGCCATGATCTCCCCCGAACTTTTATTTATAACTGAAATCGAATCCCCGAACGGATTCAAACCTTCGGTACGGCCCTCCTGTTTTCGAATAAACAGCGCACGGCAACTTCAGGAAAAATACAAATACCCTACCGAATCCTGCAACAAGGAGATAACGATAACCGGTTCGGGAGGAACTGCCCGAACCGGTTATCACTATCCATCCTATTTCGTTTTATTATACGCCTCCACACCGCTCTTCAGGAAGTCGATGTATGCCTCCACGTCGAGATTGTAAGCCCGCTTGGGAACCAATTCCTGCCCATCACGGCCGAGGATCAGGTAGTTGGGCTGTCCGTTCACCCCGAAACGGGTCTGGGCGATGTAGGAGTTGATGCGGCCGATGTCCTTGAGAACCTTGCCTCCCGCAGTGGTCACCCATTCGTTCTCGGGCACTTTGGTCTTGTCGTCGGTATAGAGGGCTACCAGCACGTAATCGTCGCGCAGGATCTGCTGCACGCGCGGATCGCTCCAGACGCGGGCTTCCATTTCGCGGCAATTCACACAACTGATTCCCGTAATGTCCACAAACAAGGGTTTATCGGCCTCCCTGGCAGCGGCTTCGGCCTGGGCCAGATCGAAATACCCCGGCAGATCGTAAGGCCAGTGCAGGATATCCGCATATTTGATCTTTTCAGTCGTCTGTGCCGTTGCTGACGGTGCGGCAACGACACCCTGCGTATTGATCACGAAGTCCTGCGTATGCATCGGGGGCAAATAGCCAGAAAGAGCTTTCAGCGGCGCACCGAACATACCCGGAAACATATAGACCGCGAACGAAAGCGAAGCGATGGCCAGCGTCAGCCGCGTCACCGAAACGTGCTTGAGTTCGTCGTCGTGAGCGAAGCGGATCTTACCCAGCAAATAGAAACCCAGCAATGTGAACACGACGATCCAGATCGCCAAATAGACCTCACGGTCGAGCAGTCCCCAGTGGTAGGTCTGGTCGGCGATACTCAGGAACTTGCCGAGGGCGACTTCGATGAAGCCGAGCACGACCTTCACCGAACCGAGCCAGCCGCCGCTCTTGGGCAGTTTCTTGAGCAAGGAGGGGAAGAAAGCGAAGATCGTAAACGGCAGAGCAAAAGCCAGCGAGAAAGCGAACATCGTCACGATGGGCACCCAGAATTCGCCGGCAGTCGAACGAATCAGGACGTTGCCGACGATCGGCCCGTGCAGGAGAACGACACCAACACGAGCGTCAGGGCCATGAAGAAGATACCGATCAAACCGCCTTTGTCCGCGTGCCGGTCGCTCTTATTGACCATCCAGCTCGGAAGCGTGATCTCGAACGCGCCGAAGAACGACGCGGCGAAGACCATGAAGACGAGGAAGAAGAGGATGTTCGGCAGCCAGTGCGTCGCCAGCCAGTTGAAGATGTCGGCCGTCACGGCGTCGCCGCCCACCAGGCGCGTCATCAGAATGATCGCCGCAATGGGAAGCGTATAGAGCGCTACGATGAAGAAACCGTACATCGAAGCCTTGAAACGTCCCGCAGCAGGCGATCCGCTGCCTTTCATAAAGAACGATACGGTCATCGGGACCATCGGGAATACACAAGGAGTGAGCAGCGCCGCGAAGCCCCAAAGAACCGCTTCGATAATCAGACCCCACAGGGTTTTGGACTCTCCGGCTCCGTCGCCGGAAACAGGTTGATCCGCAGCATCCCCGGCCGCAACGGATGGGAACTCAGGCCGCCGACGAGCAGTCCCATGACGCCCGCCACGCCGAAAAGAAGCCCCACCGCCACCGGCACGACGATCGCCAGCAGACTGGGCAGCAACATTTCGCGCTGCGCGCAGCGCGTCGAGATCGCGACGCAGCGCGCATAGTCGGGCGTGCCCTCGCCCGTGAGGATGCCCTTGATCTCGCGGAACTGGCGGCGCACCTCGTTCACCATGCTCTGGGCGGCACGTCCCACGGCGTTCATCGTCAGACCGCAGAAGAGGAACGACATCATCGCGCCGATGAAGACGCCGACGAGCACCAGCGGATTCATCAGGTTGATCTGATAGAATTCCATGAAATCGACGATCGAAGCCTCCTGCACCAACCGCTCCGCACCGTCGGGAAGCGTGATGGCCGTCTGGCCGATGTGCAGCAGCCCGATCTTGATCTCCTCGATGTAGGAGGCCAGCAGCGCAAGCGCCGTCAGCGCGGCCGAACCGATCGCGAAGCCCTTGCCCGTGGCGGCCGTTGTATTGCCCAGCGCATCAGAGCGCATCGGTGCGGCGACGTACTTCGGGACCGAGTTTGCTCATCTCGGCGTTGCCGCCCGCATTGTCCGCGATCGGACCGTAGGCGTCGGTAGCCAGCGTAATGCCCAGCGTCGAGAGCATCCCCACCGCGGCGATGCCGATACCGTAAAGCCCCAGCGACAGGTTGTGCGCCGACATCAGGTGCGCCATGTCGAACCCCGTAGCGCACAGATAGGCCAGGATGATCGCCACGCCGATCGTGATGACCGGCACGGCCGTCGAGATCATCCCCACGCCGATGCCCGAAATGATGACCGTCGCAGGGCCGGTCTGGCCGCTGCGGGCGATCTTCTGCGTCGGTCGGTAGGAGTGCGACGTGTAGTATTCGGTCGCCTGGCCGATGATGATGCCGGCCGCGAGCCCCGTGATGACCGAGAACGACAGCCCCAGCCAGTTCTGGATATCGAGCAGATAGAGGATGATGAAGGTCGCGGCAGCGATCAGCACCGAACTGACGTTGACGCCTACGCCCAGCGCACGCAGCAGCTGACGCATCGTGGCACCCTCTTTCGTTCGCACGAGGAAGATTCCGATGATCGACAGGAGGATACCGACAGCGGCGATCAGCATCGGCGCCAGCACGGCGCGCGTCTGCATCTCCACGTCGCCCGTAGCGGCGAAAGCAGCCGCGCCGAGCGCCGCCGTGGCGAGCACCGAGCCGCAATAGCTCTCGTAGAGGTCGGCGCCCATGCCGGCCACGTCGCCCACGTTGTCGCCCACGTTGTCGGCAATGGTGGCGGGATTGCGCGGGTCGTCCTCCGGAATGCCCGCTTCGACCTTACCGACCAGATCGGCCCCCACATCGGCCGCCTTGGTGTAGATGCCGCCGCCCACGCGGGCGAAGAGCGCCTGCGTCGAGGCACCCATGCCGAAGGTCAGCATCGTGGTGGTGATGATGACCAGTTTCTGCGCGCCGGAGGCGTCGACGAAGCAGTTCAGGACGATATACCAGAGCGAAATATCGAGCAGCCCCAGCCCCACGACGACCAGCCCCATCACGGCTCCGCTGCGGAACGCCACACGCAGCCCGCGGTCGAGCGACTGTTGCGCCGCATGTGCCGTCCGCGCCGAGGCATAGGTGGCGGTCTTCATGCCGAAGAAACCCGCCAGTCCCGAAAAGAACCCGCCCGTGAGGAAAGCGAAGGGAACCCACGGGTTCTGCACGCCGGCGACGTAGGCCAGATAGGCGAAAAAAAGCGCCAGCACGACGAAGACGACCGTGACGACCTTGTACTGCTGACGCAGATAGGCCATTGCGCCCGCACGGACATGGCCGGCGATCTCGCGCATTCGCTCCGTGCCTTCGCTCTGACGTTTCATCTTCCGATAAAACGCATAGGCGAAACCGAGCGCGACGACCGACGCCGCGGGCACGAGCCAGAAAATCGAAGGAATGTTCATTTTTCAGTTGTTTTTGTTGACACTGAATCAAAGATAACATTTTTTTCGATCCGTTGTCCCCCGAAACTGCTGAAAAACGAACATCCTCCCCATTTTTTTAACAACGCCTCGCCCGGAGCCGGTTATTTTTAGTAATTTCCTTGCTGTGGGCGATCGATTGCAGGGCGAGGTATTGCTCGCCGTAGTTGAGCATGTTCTCCATCTCGGTACGGAACATGTCGAGATGTTCCTCCTCCTCTTTGGCGAGATCCTGGAAAAGCTTGTGCGTGATCTGGTCGTCCTCGGCAGCACACAGACGCGCCCACTCGTTGTAGGAATCGACCGTGCGCTGTTCGAGCGTCATCGAGAACTCCAACGCCTCCTTGACGTCGCGGATCTTGCGCGGCTCGAACGAGGGCATCATCTCGACCTCGCCTTGCAGGAAGAGGATGCGGTCGGCGATCTTGTCGGTGTGGAACATCTCCGTGATCGAGGTCTGCTTCATCATTTTCGAGAAATACTCGTAGCCGTCGTCCTCGAAATGGACGTGGAAATAGAGATACTGCAACGTGGTGGCGATCTCCTTGCCGATGGCCTGATTCAGGCGGTCGATACTCTTCTGATACTTGTTTTCGGTAGCCATAATGGAAATGAATTAAAGGATTTATGCACACCCCTCCTCCGCAAACGATGTACCACACTCCAAGATCGCGCACCGAAATTCGGAGCCGGAACCGCCGGCTCCGCACAAAAGAGACGGAGCCGCATCCCGCAGGATACGGCCCCGACACGATTATGCAACGGGGCTACCGCCATTCGAACGCCCCGCGGCAGAGGGCCGCGCCGGCATCGCTGCGAATCTCGACGAGCGTCTGCGAACCGCGCTCTTCGAGCGCCACCGAGAGCGTCTGGCCGTAACGCGCCTCTTTGAGGAAATTGATGTCCAGCCGCAGCGGGCGCTCCTCCGCGAAGCGTTCGATCGGCAGCACGTCGAGCATCATCTCGATGTAGCGCATCGTATTGACATGGCGGTTGAAATCGATGTCCGAATAGGCGACCTTGTGGGTCAGCACCGGTTCCGCATCGGGTGCGGGCACCTTGCGCGGCTTTTCGGCCGGCGACGGGCACTCCACGATCGCGTCGTTATGACTCTCGGCCACCGCCCGCAGGTCGACGGCCGTCCGCTTCGACAAGTCGAGCATACACCATTGCGACACCACGCGGCCGAAACACACGCCCGTCTGGTCGGTCAGTTCGAAATTACGCGTCGAGAGCATCCGGCCGTAGTCGCTGATCCACGTCGCAATCTCGTACTTCACGTACTCCTCGGGACGGTAATCGAACTCGAAGGCGATGCGCGAAAGCACCCACGAGAAGTTGTCCTTGTTCAGGGCGTCCACCCCGAACCCCTTGGTATGGGCGTCGATACCCGCGATGTTGAGGATGTTTCCGCCCAGCGCCACGAGGGTGATGCGCAGCGAGAAATCGACCTCCTGCGGTTCCACCCGAAAAGGATATGCAGTTTTAGTTGCCATGGCTTTTACTGTTTTTACATTTTGCAGTCTCGAAGATACGATTTATTTTCGAATCGCACGCACCGCACGACGTCAAAAACACGATATTCCGGTCGCCGCGCATCCGCACGAAACGAAAAAACATTATATTTGTGGGTATTTCCATACCAACCTCATTCAATAACCTTTTAACCCCGGCAGGCTCTCCGGTCAAAAGACGCCGACTTAATGAAACTACTTACCATCACCCTTCTCACGACCTGCACCCTCCTTTGCGGGTGCTGCGGCTCCGACTGCGGAACCGCCGACGCTTCGCTCGACTACGCGGCCATCAACGCGCAGGCGGCCGAACAGTACCTCCGCCCGATCCGCCCCGGATACGAAGGGCGAAATCCCTTCTGGAACGCCTTCGCGACGAAGTTCATCTACGCCCCGGCGTTCGATTTCGACGAGGTGGCCGGCGCCGCGAACTACCGGTTCACCGTCGTCCCGCTCGGCGAAGAGACGCAAGCGTCGTGGAGTTTCACCGCCGACTCGCCGAAAGCCGCCCTTACGCCGGTCTGGGGCGAGATTCCGGTCGGTCGAGTCCGCCTCGTAGTCGAGGGCCTCGACGCTTCGGGAAAGGCGCTCGGCAAGGCAGGCGAACGCGAGTTCCTCCGTGACTATCCCTTCACGGGTCCCTATACGCCGGCGGTGCGCGACTACCGCCAGGCTGCGCTCATGGGCCTGCTCTACATCCACCGGATGCCGGAGATCCAGTACTGGGCCGAGCACACCGAGCCCGATATGAACTACCGCCACAACACCTACCCCTGCAAGATCATCGGTGCGACGATTCGTGCGGAGGCGCTGCTCGCACGCCTGCTTCCCGCCCATAAGGAGCAGGCGACGCGCATCGCCCGCAACGCCGCGCAGTTCCTGATCGACCAGAGCCGCCCCGCAGGCGATCCGCTCGCCTTCTTTCCGCCTACTTATTACAAGGATCTGATCGCCTCCAAACGCACCGAGAACCAGAACAAGACGATGACGATGGAGGCCGCTTCGGCCGGCCACGCCTTCCTGGATCTCTACGACCTGACGGGCGACAAGGCTTATTACGATCGTGCGCTCGGCATCGCCGACACCTACGTGCGGTTGCAGCGCGAAGACGGTTCGCTGCCGATCAAGGTCGATTTCGTCACCGGCGAACCGGTCAACGACGCCTGCGCCATGCTGCACCCCCTGCTGCGTTATTTCCAGCGTCTCAAAGCCGACTACGGCGTGGAAACCTACGCCGAAGCGCAGGCCGAAGGCGAGCGGTGGATGCGCGACGTGGCGATCCGCAATTTCGACATGACGGGACAGTTCGAAGACGTGACGGTCCTGGGCCTGCAACCCTACGAAAACCTGACCAACTGCACGGCGGCGCCCTACGCCGCCTACCTGCTCTCGAAGGAAGCGCCTTCGGCCGAAGATATGGCCGATGCCGTCGATCTCGCCCGTTTCAGCGAGGATCAGTTCACCTTCTGGGACACGCCGCTCACCGAGAACGGGATCAAGGACAAGGCAACGCCCTGCGTCTACGAGCAGTACAAATACCAGAAACCGGTCGACAACAGCGCCTGCAACGTCGCGGACGCGATGCTCAGTCTCTACGAGGCTACCAGCGAGGAAATCTACCTGGCCAAGGGCAAAGCGCTCATCGACAACATCACCGTCGTGCAGAACGCGGTCAACGGGCAGATTCCCACCACATGGGACTTCCGCCCCACGAAGAGCGACCGCAACCGCACGTACTGGATCAACTGCTCCTACTCCTCCATCTCCTCGCTGCTGCGACTGGAAAAGCTCCTCGCCGAGAGACAAAAATAACCTTCCGGCACCCCGCACCGCAGATGCGTATGGCAGAATCCGTCCGCCATACGCATCTTTCGTTCGACCGCAGCCCGCTGCCGCATACGACACGACGCCGGCGATCCGGCGGCCCGGCCGGCAAATAATGGCGTAAATATTTTGCACGGCGGACAAAATAAGTTATTTTTGTCCGGAGTTCCGACCCGACGCCCGTCCGCAAGCCCGGAATCGGGCCGGAACGCACCCGATCCCGATCTCAGGCACGAACCGCGCCTACCCTCTCCCGCCGCACGGAAATTCCGCAGCGGAAAGAACGGCCGCTGTCGTGCGCTGCGGATGCGGAAAACCGAAATGCTCCGAATAATCGCTCTCAAAAACAAACGCTTATGAACAAAGTATCTTTCCGACTCACCTTCGCCGAAGCGCTGGAAATCGGTGTCAAGAATGCGCCGTCGATCATCGGCTGCGTGGTGTTGTGGCTGCTCACGATCTGGGTGCCCTACATCAACGTCGGCACCACGATCGCCATCAACATGCTGCCGATCGAACTGGCCAAAGGCGGCGTCATCTCGCCGCTCGGCATCTTCGACGCGAAGTATCGCAAATACATGGGCGATTTTCTCATCACGACCGGCCTGATGATCATTCCGGTCTTCATCGCCTCGCTCTTCATGATCGTACCGGGCATCGTGCTCTCGATCGCATGGAGTCTCGCCTACTTCTTCCTCTTCGAGAAGAAAAAGAATCCGATGCAGGCGATCTCGGCCAGCAACGAGGCGACCTACGGCAGCAAGTGGACGATGTTCTTCGTCCTGCTGGCGTTCGTCGTAGCAGCCTACGTCGTAGCAGGCATCTTCGCCTGGATCTGCGCGGCGATCGACGTGGGATTCATCACCTTCGTCGTCATGCTGGCGCTCGTTGCCGTCATCATGTCGATCTCGCTGGCGATCAACTCCTCGTTCTGGCGACAACTCAAAGACAACGTACAATAACCGACAGACGTTTTTCGATCATGCCCGAAACGGACCGCAGTCCGTTTCGGGCATTCTCAGGCTCATTCTTCATAACCCCATGTCTCAAAATCTCAACCGTTTTTTCAGAATCTACCTGCGGCTGGCAGCGCTGACGCTCGTCGTCTGCACGCTGTTGCGCATCGTTCTGCTGTTCAACGAACAGACCTCCGAGCTGGGCTTCGGCTTCCTCCAATGGTGCAACACGATCTTCGACGAATACGGCAGCGCAGCGCCGCTCGTCGCCTACGATCGTGCTGGGCTACTGGGCCGGCAGCTTCGCCCTGCGGCTCTTCCTTCCCCAAATGCCGCCGGGACTGGACCACGGTGTGGTTCGCGCTCATCATCACGCTCTACGTCGGCGCGATCCTCTTCAACGGACTCAGCGAATATTACTTCTGGAGCGAATTCGGCGTGCGCTACAACTTCATTGCGGTAGATTATCTCGTCTATACCAACGAGGTGGTCGGCAACATCATGGAGTCCTACCCCGTCATGCCGATGACGCGCCGGGCTGATCGTCGCGCTGACCGTCGCCGTCACGTGGTGGCTCTTCCGCCGCGACATCCGCGCCGCCGAGGCGTTCAAAACCGGCAGGTGGAAACTCGTCGCCTCGCCGATCTATCTGGCCGGCGCGGCGTCGCCCTGTGGCTGATGCTGCCCTTCAACACGCGCTTCCAGACGAGCGACAACGTCTACGTGAACGAATTGCAAGCCAACGGACTCTATAATTCTACGACGCCTTCGTCAAGAACACACTCAACTACAAGCAATTCTACATCACGCGTCCCGAAGAGCAGGCCGAAGCCTTCGTGCATGGGGTTTACCACAGCACGGGCGACAACCTGCACGCCGTGCGCGCCGAAGGGGAGGAGATCCGCCGCAACATCGTGCTGATCACCATGGAGAGCATGAGCGCCTCGTACATGCAGCGGTTCGGCTATCCGGAACGGATCACGCCCGTACTGGACTCTCTCTACAAACTGGGATGGCGTTCGAACCGTGTTACGCCACAGGCAACCGCACGGTGCGCGGCCTGGAGGCCGTTACGCTCTCGCTGCCGCCCTGCCCGGGCCAGAGCATCATCAAGCGGCCGAACAACACCGGAATGCACTCCGCGGGAGCGCTGCTGCGCGACAAAGGCTACAACGTCAAGTATTTCTACGGCGGCAACAGCTACTTCGACAACATGGAAACCTTCTTCTCGGGCAACGGCTACCGAGATCATCGACCAAAACGACTACAAACCCGAAGAGGTCACCTTCGCTAACATCTGGGGCGTCTGCGACGAAGACGCCTACCGGAGGTCATCCGCACGCTCGGCGAATGCGCTGGGCGGGCGAGCGGCAAGCCGCGTTCTTCGCCCACGTCATGACCGGGCGGAACAATTCCTGCTGCGGCCGACGGACGACGATCCCTACGCGCTGGAACGCACCGAGGCGATCGACAGCACGCACCTCAATCGTGCCATTTCGCTCTATCAGACCTCCTCGCAATGGAACAAACGATAAGCAAGTTCCCGAATCCGTTCGGTAGCGTCGCTCCTCATAAGCTGTTCGCATGGGGCCTGTTGGCAACGGTGGGCTACGGCTTCGCCATCTGGGGTGTGCGGATCTACCAGAACCAGACGGTCGAATTGGGCGGGCAACTGCTGGTCGTGCTGATGCAGGCATTCGTTCTGCCCGCACTGCTCTACGGTGCCGACCGGCTCCGCCGCCGGTTTCCGGCCGACGCGACGGCGCTCTTGGGCGGCTTGCTCTTCGCACAGATTCCGCGTCTTGCGGCGAGTGCCGGCAGCGCATGGCTCTACGCATGGCTGCTGCCGCTCGGCAACGGCTCGGTTTCGCCGCTGCAAGAGACGATGCAGGCGGGAGAAGGGTAAGCTCCTTATATCGCACCGCTACGACCACATACCCTTGCTCGATTCCTCGCCTGGGGGAGTCTGTGGGAGCTGGTCGTATAAGACTCACCCGGGCACAAAAGTAGGAATTTTTTATATCTTTGCAAAGAAAAAAGAAAATTCGGAACTATCTGCGATTTTGTCGCTGTTTTTCGAGAGCCGGATGCCGAAAAGGCTGCCTGGATGTGTCTCGGAGGGCGGTGCGGGGAGAGTTAATGAATGAAGAGAATGACGGCGCAAAAAAAGATTGCTTGTCGTGTTTATTGCTGCGGTTGCAGTCGGGGCAACGGTGGCTTTGGTTTTCATCTTTCAGTTTTTCGGAGATGCCGTCCGGGAGCGGCATCTAGCGACTTTATATAAGCGCCCGCACGGACTACCGGTCGGGGCTGCTCGACTCTCTGCGTCCCCGTACGGACCATCACTGGGCTTTTGACCGGTATGCCGGCCGTCTGGAGCTGGAGCGCTCCTTCAAACCGGGGCACTACGTACTGGAACCGGGAATGAACGTCGTCGAAATCGCCCGGATGCTCAAACTGGGGATGCAGACGCCCGTGCGCGTTACGCTCAACTATGCCCGTACCCGCGCTTTTCTCGCTTCGCGGCTGGCCCGCCAGCTCGATGCCGATTCTGCGGAGCTGATGCGGGCGCTGACCGACCCGCAGCTCGCCCGGGAGGTCGGGACCGACAGCCTGCAGCTCTTTTCGATCTTTATCCCCAATACTTATGAATTTTATTGGACGGTTTCGCCCGAGGATTTCGTGCGCCGCATGCGCAAGGAGTACGACCGTTTCTGGACTCCGGAGCGGGATGCCGCCCGCCGACGCAGCGGTTTGAGCCGGGACGAGGTGATGACGCTGGCTTCGATCGTCACCGAAGAGACCAACAAGGCCGACGAAATGCCCCGTGTGGCGGGAGTCTATATCAACCGCCTGCGGAAGAGGGATGCCCCTTGCAGGCAGACCCGACGGTCAAATATGCGCTTGCAGGAGTTCGGACTGCGGCGCATCCTGCACCGGCACCTGAAATATCCGTCGCCCTATAACACCTATATAAATAAAGGCCTGCCGCCGTCGCCGATCTGTATGCCGGGACGCAACGCCATCGACGCCGTACTCGATTTCGAACGACACGATTACATGTTCTTCTGCGCACGCCCCACGTTCGACGGCTACCACGACTTCGCCCGCACGCTCCGCGAACACAACGCCAACGCCCGCGCCTATTCGGCCGAGCTGAACCGCCGGAAGATAAGGTAATTCCTTCGAAAACAAGAAGACGGCACGCATCCGCCTCCGACCGGGAAACCGTTTTTTCGACCGCATCCCAACCTCCGCCTCGGCAAAATGCGGACAAGTTTGCTTTTGCCCTCGCTTATTCGTACTTTGGCTGGCGCCGTAGATACTTCGTCTCGGCATAATCAAGCTAACGCTTGCTTCTGCGCTCGACTTTTCGTATCTTTGCCGACGTATGATCCTGCGCATCTATCCTCAGAATCCCGCCGAACGGGAGATACGGCGTGTCGTCGAAGCCTTGCTCGAGCGCGACGGCGTGGTCGTCTACCCCACCGATTCGGTCTACGCCTACGGCTGTTCGCTCCGCTCGGCACGCGGCCTGGAACGACTGCGCCAACTCAGCGGCAAACAGACCGGTGAGTTGAGCATCATCTGCGACGGCATCTCGCGGGCGGCGGAATACTGCCGGGTGGACAACGCCGCGTTCAAGATTCTCAAACGCAATCTGCCGGGGAGCGATCACCTTCCTGCTCGACGCATCGTCGCGGATGCCCGACAAGGCGTTGCAACGCCGCAAGACGATCGGCGTGCGCATCCCCGACAATGCGATTCCGCGGGCGATCGTCGAACAGCTGGGGTGCCCGCTCATCACCGCATCGCTCAAAAGCGACGACGCGGAGACCGAATACATGACCGATCCGGAGTTGATCCACGAACGGTACGGCCGGGATGTAGCTGGTGATCGACGGAGGCGTCGGCGATGGTGCCGACGACCGTCGTGGATCTCACGGGCGACGGGCCGGAATTTTGCCCGAAAGGTGCGGCGGGTGCGGCGGAACTCAACTGACGGAAAATGACACGAAGAATTCAAAAACCAAATTTTGGAACGACGCCGCGAAGTACGGTGCCGTCATCGGCGGCGCATCGGCCGTCTGCTCGTTGCTGGGAGACGCCACGGGAGCGGGATTTTTCGGACTCATCGGACTGGCCTCTACATCGGGCTGCTCTTATACTACACACGCAAACGGGCGACATCCCGCTCGACACGGAGGAGGAGTACGGATACGGCAGGCGGGTTGGGATTCATCGTCGCCATGGCGCTCTTCGTGGGCGTTATCAACGCCGCCTATACGATCTTGGCCAGCCGCATCCTCTTCACGGACAAATACGCCGAACTCTACGAACAATCGTTCGCGCTTCTCTCGAAAACGGGGTTGTATACCGGCGAAATGATCTCACAAATGGCCCTGATGGTGCAGTCGCCTCTTTGGATCACCTTCTCGTCGGTCGCCGGACAAGCCCTGCTCGGCCTGCTGTTCGGACTGGTGCTCGCCGCCCTCGCACAGCCCCGGCAACGATTCGACAACAATACGGAGGAGTAACCGGATGGAGAAGCGATTGGACATCTCGGTGGTCGTGCCGCTCTACAACGAGGCGGAGTCCCTCCCCGAACTGCGCCTGGATCGACCGCGTAATGCGCGAAAACGGCCTTTCTTACGAGATCGTCTTCGTCGACGACGGCTCGTCCGACGGCTCGTGGGAGACCCTCGAACGCCTCAAAGAACACTATCGCGCCCTGCGGGCCATCGGTTTCGCGCGCAACTACGGCAAATCGGCGGCCACTCTACTGCGGATTCGCCGCTGCGGAAGGCGACGTCGTCATTACGATGGACGCCGACTTGCAGGATTCGCCCGACGAGATTCCCGAGCTGCGCCGTATGATCCTCGAAGAGGGGTACGACATGGTCTCGGGATGGAAAGAAGAAGCGCCACGATCCGGTCGGCAAACGCTGGCCCAGCAAGTTTTTCAACTGGACGGCCCGGACCGTGTCGGGAATCGGGCTTCATGACTTCAACTGCGGCTTGAAGGCCTACCGCCGCAAGGTCGTCAAGGCGATCGAGGTCTACGGCGAGATGCACCGCTACATTCCGATACTGGCCAAGCAGGCCGGGTTCGGCCGGATCGGCGAGAAGGTCGTCTGCCGACCATCGCGCGCAAGTACGGTCAATCCTCGAAGTTCGGCCTCGAGCGCACGGTCAAGGGCTACCTGGACCTCATTACGGTTTCGTTTCTCTCGCGTTTCGGCCGTTCGCCGATGTACTTTTTCTATTCAGACACTCTATCTGCTTCTGGCCGCAGGACTGGTAGCCTGCGCCGCGTTCCTGCCCCTGGCCTCGTTCGCCAGCGGCGGCGAAGAGTTCCGCCTTTACGCCTTCGGACTGCGGACGGCGGACGGCGAAACCGTGCAATCGACCCTCTACATGGGCATCCTGCTGGCATTGGCGTTGGTGCTGCCGCTGACGACGATCTTCCTGTTCAAGCGCCGTATGCTGCAATTCCGGCTCGGCGTGGTGGAGATGATCCTGCTGCTGGGCGCACAGATCGTAATGGGCATCTACTATTTTCTCAGCTACCGCCTCTTCTCTTCGTTCGAATTCCACGCCCAGAGCGTCAAACTGCCACTGGTGCTGCCGCTCATCGCCATGATCTTCACCTATCTGGCCGTCCGTGCCATTTTCCGGGACGAACTGATGATCCGTTCGATGGACCGCATCCGCTAAGAAAATATACGGCCGTCTGCGATGCCGACCCCTTTCCCGACGGGTCGGCATCCGCTTTGTTTCCGCCTGAAAAAGAAAAATCCGTCCGGAAAGAGCCAAAAAACATTACACTTTTTCATACTTTCAGCTAAAAATATATCGATTTTTAATTGGTTATTCCGATAAAAGACCATAACTTTGATTGAAAATCCACTTTATAAAACGGATACGAAAAGCCATAAAATCATATTCACACTTAATTCAAATTCATTATGAAGCAATTAAACATTTGGAAAACATCGTTTTACACGATGCTGGCGATCGCCGCCGGGGCGTTCACGGCATGTGTGGACGACGATGTCGACAAACAGGCTCCCACGCTGGAACTATCGGAGGAGGCCGTCGCCTTCACCGGAACGGCTACCGAAGACGCGACCGTTACGGTGAGGAGCAACCGTCAATGGACGGTCGCCTACGAGGACGAAGAGACCCAAAAGGAGTGGATGTATTTCAAAGTCTCCGGCAACGAGGTCTCCGAGGGCATCTACAACGGCGACGGTACGGTCAAGATCACCGTCGGCGAATCGGCGCAGCCCCACATGGGCCGTCTGATTTTCACGCTGAGCAACAGCTACGGCGAACTCTACCGGAAATACCTGACCGTCACGCAGGGCAACTACGTTCCCCCGACGGTCGGCGCCGTCGGCAAACTGGTCGAGTATATTCTGGGCAACAGCGACCTGAGCGGCGCCGTCGGCTCGGACAAGGCCATGCCGCTCCAATACAGCGAGTCGACGATCGAGGCGGTCATCCTGGCCAACGACGCGGCGGGCAACAACAACCGCAAACTCTACGTGGGCGACAACAACGGCCTCGAACGGTCGGCCATCGTTCTCTACGGTGCCGATTTCGCCATGGCCAACGACCCCGTAACGAAGTATCCCGCAGGCCGTAAGGTCACGCTCAATCTCGAAAACGCGAAATACTACGCATTCAACAACGTGCGCCAGCTGACCGACGTCGTCGTCACCGTAGGCGACGAAGAGGTCGAGCTGGTCGTTCCGTCGCTTTCGGTCGAAAAATTCAATACGGGCGACTATCAGGCGCAGTACGTGAAACTGAACAACATGACGCCCGCCCAGTCGTTCGTCGGCAAGCCGTGGACGGCAACCGAAAGCCAGTCGGTAACGCTCAACGACGCTTCGGGCAAGACACTGACCGTCTACATGAACAAGGCGCAGTTCGCCACCGGATTCGCCGACATGTACGTGGCCGACAAGACCGGCACGATCTACGGCGTGGCCGAAACCTATCGCGAAAACGCACAGCTCATCCCGACCAAAAGGCCGATATCGCGGCTCTAAGCACGGATCAGGGGGGGGGTACGGATCCCGACCCGACGCCGGGCGACGCGATCTACTATGAATCCTTCGGTACGGCCGACGTATCGGACAAACCGCTTATCGCCGACTATACGGGCTGGGCGAAAACCGGTTCGGGTGCAGGCGAAGTCTCCTACACCGGCGAGGGCAATATGTCGATCCGCACCAGCGGAAAACTCAGCGCCGGCTACGACGGTGCTTCGGGCAAGAACAAAGCGTTCTTCGGAACGAACAATCCCGCCTTAATCATCAACAAGATCAAACTCGACGGAGCACAGGATCTGCAACTTACTTTCGGTGCACAATATTCGAAAACGATCGACTATGATGCCGGTCTCTACGACAACGAGTTCAAACCGGAGAAATTCCACCTCGCTCTGAGTGCCGACGGCACCAGCTGGACGACAGTCGAGTACACCTATGCACAGGCCGACGAGTTCTGGGTATTCGCCACCTCGAAATTCAAGCTGAAAAACAAAGCGGCCTATCTCTACGTGAAATATGCAGTCGATGAAGCATCGGTATTCGCTATCGACGACGTGACGCTCGCCGAAGGCGAAGGCGGCACCGAAGTCGATCTGGGCGAAGGCAGCGAAGAACCCGAACCCACGCCGGGCGAAGCGATCACGGTGAACGAACTCTACCGGCTCGCCGAAACGGTTACGGGCAAGGACAAGCTCGTGATCGACGCCGAAAACAATCGCACGCTCGAAGCGGTCGTCGTAACCGACGTCGACGGCGGCAATGTTTCGGCCAATAACCTGATGGTAATGACCGAAGGCGCGACACAAGCCAAGAACGGTATCCTGCTGTTCAGCAGCGGCCAATACACCAATCCCAAAGATCCCGCATTCCCGTTCAAGTCGGGCGACAAGGTTCGTTTCACGCTTGTGAAAGGATTGGCCAAAGTGGCTAATTTCTCGAACTGCTACGAGGTAACCTGCGAATCGAGCGATGCAGCCACGTGGCTGACGGCCGAAGTAATCGGCAAGGCGCAACTCACCCCTGTCCCGCTCACATCGATCGACAATCTGATCGATTATCAGGGCATGCTCGTCACGGTCAAGAACGTCACTTCGCCCGCAACGGCCGGTAATTGGGCTGTGGGTACCACCACGTTCAAGGTCGGTTCGTCCGATCTGACCGTCTACGTGACACAGGACGCCGCCGGATTCGCAGGCAAGCAATACGCGGCTTCGAAAACGGGCGATCTGACCGGTTATGTCTCCCTCTATAAAGGCGCCGTACAGCTTTGTCCGCGCAACATGACCGATGCAGCCGCCTTCGCCGAGGGCGGCACGGATCCCGAACCCGCGGATCCGGCGCACATCGTGCTCGATTTCTCGCGCGGAAAGGACATGGCGACACCCGCATTCCCCTACCACGACAAGGACGACTCCTCGTCCGCAACGGAGGGCACCTATACCATCGACGGCTACACCTATCATATCAAGGCCAGCGCCGACGGCAAGTTCTACTGGTTCTACAACAACTACAACGCCGAGACAAAACCCGAAACGGTTTACGAAGCCTTCTTCATCGGCACGACCGGCGCCTACATCGAACTGCCCGCCATCAGCGGCAAGGCGCTCTCGAAGGTCATCCTGACCGGCGCCAGCGGTGCTTCGGGCGACAGCGAAGCCGCGATCACGGACACGGCAGGCGCCGACATCGCCGGCGGCCTGTCGCAAGTAGTCGGCAAGGGCGAAGCAACCTACGACCTGAGCGGCACGGTAGCCAACACCTCCTACCGCATCACCGTCACGAAGAAAAACTGCCAGTTCGCCAAGATCGAACTCTTCTACGGCGAGGAGGCGGCAGCACGCCCGTGCAGCCCACGCTGAGCGTCAATCCGACCTCGCTGTCGTTCGCGGCGAAGGATCAGGCCAAGACGATCGCCTGCACCGTGGCCAACGCCGACGGTTACACGGTAGGCACCTCGTCCTCCGACGCAGCCAACTTCGCCGCATCGGCAGCGGGCACGACCGTCACGGTCACCCCGACCGAGAACACCGGCAGCGCACGCAACGCCACGGTCACGGTCTATCTGACCAACGACGGCGGCGCGACCAAAGTCGCAGCGAAGACCGTCGCCGTCACGCAGGCTGCCGCCGGCGGTTCGGAACCAGCAGGCGATACCTACGACAAGATCACGAAAGTGGCCGAGCTCGTCAACGGCATGACGGGTTTCATCGGCTGCGAGCCGGGCGGAACTTACGGTCTTCAACTGGTTACGGGATTCACCGATTACGATCAAGGATTCACCGCCGCTTACACGTATGACGAAACCAAAAAGACACTGTCGCTGACAAGCGGTAATTATACAGCTATCGAATTCACGTTCGAAGCCGTAGCCGACGGATTCAACATCAAGCAGGGCGACAAATACCTGATCGGTACGGGCATTATCGACAACGGAAAGCCCAAACAGGGACTCGTTTTGGCCGATGCTCCGGCACAGCCCTGGACATTCACGGAGGATGCCAGTGGCGTAATCGCCACGACGAACGCATCGGGAACGGTAGACGGACAGGCATTCAACTACCCCGCCATCTATATGATGTGCGCAAACAGCGCATCGAGCCGGTTCCTGCGCCCTTATGTACAAGCATCCTACGGCAAAGGATTCTGCTTCTTCAAAGAAAAACTGAGTTGACAACGATCGCCGGCGGGTAACGCCGCCGGCGATTCTATCCGTTTCGAATGACTATGCAGACACACCTCCTCCGACAGTGGCTCCGACTCGCGGTCGCGGCCGTCGCAGTATTTTTCGCCGCCTGCGGCGACAGCGACGGCGATGCGGCGACAGCCCGTGTGGAGTCGTGCGAACTGGAACGGTCGTCGATCGTCGGCGGCCAGATCGCAAGCGGCGAGGAGACCGCTTCGCTGCGCGTGATCGTCGAGGTCTCCGGCAGCGGACAGCTGAACTACACGGCTACGATCACCAGCGGCGACTGGCTTTCGCTGAGCGCCCGCGACTTTTCGGCCGCAGGGCGGCAGCGGCAAGGGACGGTCGACAGCGGCGAGAACCTGCTGTTCTTCTACTACAAGGCCAACGCCTCGGCGCAAAGCCGCATAGCGACTTTCACGATCGCTTTCGACGACGGTTCGGCACCCTACGACTTCGAGCTGACGCAGCTGGCGCCCAATGCGACCGACAATCCCTACGACACGCCGAAACAGTGGCCCGAGCTGCCTGCCGGCAAGGAGGAGACAGACTATATCTATGCGGCCCACTATGCCAAGATGAACCTGAAAACCGTGCGCAACTACTCGCTCTGCTTCGACAAGAAACTGCGCGTGGCGCATTGGGTGGCCTATCCGCTGCACGCTTCGTACATCGGATCGCTGGACCGCAGCGAAGCATGGGCGCCCGATCCGAAGATTCCGCAGCAGTACCAGCCTGCACTCTGGCTGGGCGGTTATCAGAACGGCAACGTCTACAACCGCGGTCACCAGATTCCGTCGAAAGACCGCACGACCGTCGAGGAGATGAACAAGCAGACGTTCTACGCATCGAACATGACGCCGCAGCGCGGCCAGTTCAACCAGAACATGTGGGCAGCGCTCGAAGCGAAAGTCCGCAGTTACGTCTGCCCGGATACGCTCTACGTCGTCACGGGATGTTATTTCGCCAACCTCGACGAATCGACGAAAGACAAGGCCGGAAACGTCTGTCCGGTTCCCACGAACTACTTCAAGGTGCTGTTGCGCACGCGCGACGGCGCGACCGGCAAGCGGATCGCCGACTGCAAGGCCTCGGAACTGAAAGCCATCGGATTCTGGGTCGCCAACGAAAACGGACAGCAGCTCGGCAGGCAACTTTGCCGCAGCGTGGCGGAGATCGAGAAAGAGACGGATTTACCTTCTTCCCCGACGCCGACGCCTCGGTCAAGGCACAGAACAGCCCCGAACAATGGGGATTTTAACCGCGTTTTCGACAAGCCGAGCGCAGAGCCGGACGCCGTCCGAGCCATGCCGGGACGAGAAAACGAAGAATGAAATTCAACAATTCGAATCATGAGAAAGAAACTGATAATCACAGACGGTGCTGGCGTCGGTCATGGTGATGTGCTTCGCGCAGAAGCCCCACAAGATCATGTTCTACAACATGGAGAACTTCTTCGACACCATTGACGACCCCACGAAACCAACGACGAAGAGTTCCTTCCCGACGGTGCGAAGCGGGCGGCGTGGACGTGGCGTTCTACTACCGTCCCGACGTCTTCAAACTCGAAGGCAGCGCCGACATCCCCGTGCGGATCGCCTCGCTGCCCAACTGGCGCACGCGCGGCATCGTGACGATGTGGGGAACGATCGACGGCGAGCCCTTCCTCTTCATGGTCGCGCACTGGCCCTCGCGGCTGGGCGGACAGGCGGCATCGGCCCCAAGCGGCGCGGCCAACGACGATCCGACTCGGTGGATCCGCCAGCATCGTGGCGATGGGCGACTTCAACGAATGACCGACGAAGCATCCGAAGTCCATCTGGGCGCCAAGGCCAAGATCAAGGAGTTGCAGCCGGGCGATTTCTACACACCGCTTCGCCGACATGCAAAGCCGGTCTGGGAACGCTCGCCTACCGCGACGCTGGAATCTCTTCGACAATATCGTAGTGTCGGAAAACCTCGCTACCGGCTCCGCCGGCAAAGTTGCGTCTGGACGGGCTCCGGGAAAGTTCTACGGCAATATCTTCCGCCCCCTACATGATCCAGAGGGAGGGCCAGTATAAAGGTTATCCTCTGCGTACCTACGTAGGCAATAACTTTCAGGGCGGTTACAGCGACCACTTCCCGGTGTATATCTACATGGTAAATAAATAAATCTTGAAAGTATGAAAATAAAAAGTTTACTAATTTTTGATGCTACGCTGATGACGCTGACCGCCGTTTTGGACAGGACGGCGGCATCAAGGGAGGGTCGTTTCGCGTCGCGACCGTCGTTGAGCAATCGACAGGTGAAGGTTTCGAACCGCCGGGCGAAATGACGGCGACATGACCGACGGCCGGGGGTGGTTTCGTTTTCGAAAATATTCCTGCGGGCGAATATTCGCTGCAGTTCGAAACTCCCGAATTCGAGAACCCTCGACCTGATGGTGCGCGTGGACAAGATGGTGCGCGACATCAATACGGTGATTCTGGTCCCCGAAGTGCTTTCGACCGTAATGGACGATTCGATCTTCGCAGAGTTCGACACCGAGAGCGGCCAACGACACGCAGGCGCTGCCCTCGTCCCTCTCCGCCTCGAAAGACCTTTTTAACAACATTGCGTCGTACAATTTCAGCGAAATGCGTTTCAACGTCCGCGGCTACGATTCGCAGTATTCGGACATCTATATGAACGGTATTCGGCTCAACGACGCCATGACGGGCTACGCCGTGGTCGCTGTGGAGCGGTCTGAACGACGCTACGCGCAATCAGGAGATCACCAACGGTTCGATCATGTCGGATTACGGCGTGGGTAGCATCGGCGGTACGACCAACGTCAACGCCACTGCTTCGCAGGTCCGCAAGGGCTTCCGCGTGAGTGTGGTCAACGCCAACTCGATGTATCGCTTCCGTGCCATGGTCTCCTACGCCTCGGGTTATCAGGACAACGGCTGGTCCTACGCCTTTTCGGTTGGTACCCGTCAGGGCGGCAACGGCTACGTGGACGGCGTTTATTACAACTCCTATGGATATTTCGCTTCGGCCGAGAAGGTTTTCAACAGCGTCACCGGCTTGGGCCTCACGATTATGGGCGCTCCGACCGAACGCGGAGCGCAGCAGGCGGCCACGCAGGAAGCCTACGATCTGGTCGGCAATAACTACTACAACCCCAATGTGGGTTGGCAGGACGGCAAGCAACGTAATTCGCGCGTGCGTAACACCCACGAACCGATCGCGATGATCAACTATACGTTCGACATCCCGACCGACCAAAGGTCTGAACGCCGGCCACTTCGCTCCGTTTCGGTAAGAACGGCTATTCGGCCCTGACGTGGAACGCCGGACGGCGCCCCGACCCGCGCCCCGACTACTACCGTTACCTGCCGAGCTAACTACCGACGAGACGATCTATTTTTACGCGATGGATGGCGCCATAGCGGTCTGTGGCGTATCAGCCGACTACGACAAATATCCGCCAGACGAACTGGGATACCATGACCGCGGCCAACACCGAGAACGATGGGTCGACGGCGTACAACGGCAACCGTCGTTCGAACTATATGATCGAGGAGCGTCATACCGACCAGTTGGACTACAACCTGGCGGCGCAAGATCGCATAACATCGTTCCGCGACAACATCCAAAATCGTCGGCGGCGCCAACCTGCGCGTCAACCGCACGAATTACTACTCGAGATCAAGGACCTGCTTGGCGGCGACTATTGGGCCGACATCGACAAATTCGCCGAGCGCGACTTCGGGGTGAACGCCAGGCTTACCAGAACGACCTGGATTATTACTATCAGCACGGTCACGCCCGCCGCGTGCCCAAGGTCGGCGACAAGTTCGGTTACGACTACTACGCCAACGTCCTCAGGCCAAGACTGTGGGCCGATGTACAACTTCAACATTCGCCGGACTCGACGGTACCGTCGGATCGGTGGGCCAGGTGACGATGTGGCGCGCGAAGGTCTTTGGCGCAAGGGTCTCTTCCCCCAACAATTCGTTCGGCAACTCAGAGGCGCTCGACTACTTCACCTATCAGGCTAAAGGCTGAACCTCGCCTACCGCTTCTCAGCGGCGCATTCGGTCGAGTTCAACGCCGTTTACATGCAGAACGCCCCGACGTTCCAGAACGCCTTCATCTCGCCCCGCACGCGCAAACGACGGTGACGCCGGGTCTCAAAGCCGAGAAAATCTGGGGCTCGACGCATCGTACAACCTTCAGCTACCGCGGCATCAAGGCGCGTCTGTCGGGATACTACACCATGATCGAGGACCAGACCGACATCATCTCCTACTACGACGATACCCGCAATCGTCGTTCGTCAACTTCGCCATCAGCGGTATCGACAAGCAGTTTTTCGGTCTGGAAGTCGGGCCGTTTCGTTCCGTATGGAACGGCCTCTCGGCCTGAACGGAGCCGTTAGCTGGGGCAGTACACCTACGACGTCGAACCCCAGTTCGTACAGCTTGCCGACAACAGTTCGAAAAGATCGTACTCCACGGCATAAGGTCTACTGGAAGAACTTACCGCGTGGAGAGCACGCCGCAGACGGCCGTCAACGTCGGCCTGTCGTACCGCAGCGACAACAACTGGTTCGCATCGGCCGATCTGAATTTCTACGACAACAACTACCTGTCGATGAACCCGCTGTTCCGCACCGACGAGGTGACTGCGCGCCGGAGCGACCAACGCCGGACGGCCCCGACATCGATCAAGACCCTGCGCGCAGTCAGGAGAAGTTCGACTCGGCTTTTACGCTCAATGCCAGCATCGGCAAGAACTGGTATATCCACCGCCAGTATATGCTGGGCTTCAGCCTCGAAGTCAAGAATATCCTGAACAATCAGGATATCAAGCACCGGCGGCTACGAGCAGATGCGTCTGAACCAAGGCCGACGAGTCGAACACCAGTCTGGTGACCTCCTACGAACGGTTCGATCCGAAATATTTCTACATGTTCGGGACGACCTATTACCTGAACGTCTATTTCCGTTTCTAACGGCTGACCATTTCGTCAAGCCGAGCGCAGAGCCGAACGAAGTCCGGGATATGCCGAGGCGGGAAATGGGACATGAAAACAAACGAATTAAAGAGCAAGAATTATGAACAACATCCTGAAAATAGCCCTGACGCTCGCCGTCGGAATCGTTCTGGCCGGTTGCTACAACGATTTCGACAATCCGGCGCCGGCAAAGGTCTACACGGACAAGGACTTCACGGAGACGGGCGCCGAGATCATTTCGATCAAGGACCTGAAAGCGAAATTCTACGAGAAATGGGGCCATGACGCCAACGGTCTCGGCCGCCGAGTGGTGATCGAGGACGACGTCGTCATCAAGGGCAAGGTCATCTCGTCCGACGCCGAGGGCAACGTCTACAAGTCGCTCTACATCTACGACGGCGAACAGGCCATCGAGCTGCGCCTCATGAACGACAACTACGTCAACTATCCGCTGGGACAGATCGTCTACGTCAAGGCGCAGGGGCTTTCGCTGGCCAGCTACCGCTATATGCTGAGTCTGGGTGCCGCGCCCGCGCTCGAACCGGACGGCACCTTCCCCAACGACACTCCAAGCGAGCACGATTTCTCGGCTTCGGGCAACTCGAACATCCCCACCACGGAGATGGTTCAGCAGTACGTCTACCGCGGCGAACTCGACACGATCACGGAGGCCGACGTCACGGTCGTGAATAAAGAGAACTACAAAAACCGTTCTTGGCACGGCAGAGCAACGGAGGCTCTGCAAGGCTGTCTGATCCGTTTCGAGGGGCTTCGCAGCAGCTATACGACCGTCGACAGCAACACCTACCCCAACTATCTGGAAAACGTCAACGGCGTCTACACCAACAAGTACTACCAGGACGAGGGGCTGCCGATCACGTGGGCCTACAATTACGACAACACCAAGTACTACGGCTCGTCGCTCTTCACCTACGAGACGACGCCCACGTCGCTCGAATCGGGCAGCTACGTCGTCCGCGTCAGCGGCTATGCACGGTTCGCCCTCAAAGAGCTGCCCGCCGACAACGCCATGGTGAACATTACGGCCATTTACACGAAATACTCGTCCCGCACGGGCGGGTTCATCACCTACCAGCTGCTCGTCAGCAGCTACAAGGACATCGAGGAGCTGTAACTCCCGACGTCCGCTGTCAACCGAACCGGAAGCTGGAAAGCTTCCGGTTTTTTCGTTTTTCGGCCGAGAAGACCGTTCATCCCCATAGATTTTTAACAATCAGTACGGTTTTCGAAGCATTCGACAAGAAAAAAGTCGAAATTCGGAGCGAACGAAACGACTTTTTCAGTAACTTCGCAGTCGTATACAACACTTTAATTTCTACACACATGACTACTAATAATTACAAAACCCCGTTTCAGCAGGGGGGGGGAAATTACGAAGCCCCGGAGCTGACAATCGCAACCGTATCGATTGAAAAAGGATTCGCGGCCACGGAACCCAACTCCAACGCGCCGCTCGAAGACGAATCTTACGAGTAACCGAAAAAGTTTCCCGTCATGAAAAGATTCGTCCAATTTCTGGGAGCCGCGACTCTGCTGCTCTCCTTTACCCAATGTTCGGAAGACGCGACGACCGACTCCGCACCTTCCGTACAAGGTTCCGTCAAACTGACCGCATCCATCAACGAAACCCGAACCGAACTCTCCGGCAACGACGTCCTCTGGAAATCGAACGACCGCCTCGGACTGTTCTGCGGTACGAAGTTCGTCAACGCACCCTTCACGACGACGGCCGGCGGCACCACTTCGGCCGATTTCACGGGCGATCCGACCGATCCCTCGGGTTCCGAGGCCGAGGTATTCTACGCCTACTATCCCTATTCCGCCCATGCGGTGCTGGAAGGCAGCGTCGTATCGGGACTCTCGATCCCCGCTGTGCAGACCTTTGTTACGAAAAGCTTCGCCACCGAACTCTGCCCGATGGCCACGTCGGGCGCCGATTACAGCCGTCTGGCATTCCGCACGATAGGCACCGTACTCAAATTCCAGGTGACGGGGCAGAAGAACGTGACGAAAATCGAACTGACCGGCAACAACGGCGAAGCGCTGGCCGGCGATTACACGATCGATTTCGTCGGAGAGACCCCCGAAATGAAGTTCTCCGGTACGGAGACGACGCTTACGCTCACCTGCTCCGAACCGGTTGCGCTGAACGACGCCTCGGCGACAGAGTTTTATTTCGTGCTGCCGGCCGGCGTCGAGTTCACGAAGGGTATCACCGTAAAGGTATACACCGACGACAACGCCGAACCGATGGTCAAAGAGTACGCCTCACCGCTCACGACACGCCCCAACAAGCTCGTAACGGTCAAAGCGTTCACCTATTCGGTTCCCGTCACTTCGATCGAGGAAGCCAACGAAGCGTTGTCTAAGGGAACGTCGGGAGTGACAATCACCTCCACGACCGACCTGACGGCACCTTCGACCCTCGAAATTCCCAATGCGTTCGGACACGGAACCTCCACGTCGGTCGAGATCGAACAACCCGTTTCGACCGACCTGACGATCTCGGAGAAGACGACTTCGGACAAGGAGCTTCCCGAGACGCTCTCGGTGGAGATGGAGACCACGGCTTCGCTGATCGTCGACACGCCCAACCTGACCGTTTCGCTCGAAGGCTCCTATACGGCCGTCGAAGCCACCACGGCCGAAAACACGCTGATCGTAGCCAAAAATACGGTCATCGAGACGCTGACCGTCAAAAAAGGAAACGTCAAGATCTACGGAACCGTCGGGGAGATCGTCAATGAAGGGACGGGCAAGATCATCCGCTGCATCGACGCCCAGGATGAGGTCGAACGCACGCTCGCCGACACCCGCTGCGACCATATCCTGATCGAGAAACCTGCCGGAACGCTCGATTTCGGCGGAGGGACGACGACCAAGCAGGTCTGCGTCGAAGCCAGCGTGACGATCGCCAACCTGATCGTATCGCCCGAAAAGGAGCACCCCGTAATGGTCTCCGGCGATAACGTCAAACTGACGCTCGACGGCGTGAAACTCGTCTGCAACGCAGCGAAAACCTATGCCGTAAACTGCCTGGACGGAGCAAATCCCGACGTAACCCTTTCGAACTCCGAAATCATCGCATTGGGTACCGACTGCCGTGCCGTCAGCGTCGTCAACACCCGTGCGACGAGCGACACGTCCTACATCACGTTCGACAACACGCAGGCACGCACGTCGCAGACGGCGATCGGAAACCGCGAATACACGGCCGATGAAATCAAATATTTCACCTCGCGCGTGGCCGACGGCAACTATTATCCGCGCGGCATCTCCGTCGGCTCGACGGGCGGCAAGGTGAACATCGCCCTGCGGAACAACTCCTGCATCGAAGGATTCTTCTACGGCATCAATATCGCCGGAATCACCGAACCGGTCGACGTCGCGATCGACGACTCGCGGCTCGACGGCCGCGCCGCCCTCAACGTCCACGGCCAGAAATGCATCTTCCGCGTCAACCGTTCGACGCTCGTGGGCCGCAACTATTTCGGCGGCCCGACGGAGGACTTCGCCACGGTCGTTCTGGATCGTGCCGTCGCAACGTCCCACAGCAATACGGTGACGGTCGCCGACTCCGAAATCTACTCCTACAACAAACCGCAGACGGCGACCAACCACCAGTATTCCATCGACATCCGCTCGCTGCACAACACCGTCGAGCTGAAAGGCTCCACACGGCTGATCGAAGTCGGATCGACGGAATACCCCGCCCGCCTGAACTTCATGGTTTGCTACGATAATTCGACGGACAACGTCGTCAACGTCGATCCGGGTGTGACCGTATCGGGAAAAGAGGGGGCCAAAGTGCTTCCGGCAACGGTCTGGGACGGCAGCTCAGTTTACGCACCGGCCGCTGATGCCGACGGCGACTACCCCATTTACGAAGCGGCCGAGTTGAAGTGGATCGCCGACCAGATCAACAGCGGCAATTACCTCTACCTCGAAGCCAAGGGGCGCTATGCACAGGTTTACCTGATGAACGACATCGACCTGAACAACAAGCCGTGGACACCGATGGGCTGCCAGAACCACTCCTATACACTGAGCGGCGTCGACAAATGCGCCTTCTACGGCGAATTCCACGGAACGGGCCACACCGTCTCCAACCTCAACGTCGACATCGTTGCCGACGCCAAAGGATTCATCGGCAAGACGTTGGGCAAGGAGGCGTCGATCAGGGAGCTGACGCTGAAAAACGTAGCGATCCCATTGAACGACGATGCCGAGATTCAGGGAAAATGGGTCGGAGCGCTGGTCGGCTGCATGGGCGGCGATACCAATGTCTCGGACTGCCATGTCGAAAACGTGACGATCCACGCCCCGGGCATGTATCGCATAGGCGGGCTGGTCGGCGTATGGACGAATACCTCGCGGCAGAATGCGACGGCGACGGTCGAGAACTGTTCGGTAAAGGACGCTACGCTCACGGCAGGATACGCCATCGGCGGTTTCATGGGTACGATTCAGCCCCAGAAGCCTGCGGCGGGCTACAATACGATCCGAAATTGCAGCGTCGAGAATATCTCGATCACGCATAAAGACCAGTATTGCTGGGGAGACGACCCGAACTATGCCGCATACTATCCCGAGACCGGTCATTATTGTTACAGCTCGGCACCCTTCGCCGGCGATGTGAACAACGTCAATTTGGAAAAATGTACCGTCGGCGGCTCCTGCACCATCGCCGATGCCGACGGCCACAACACCTACATGTCGGCAACGTGGACCAAACTGCCCTACATGGGCGAAGTCGGCGGAAACGCCTGCATCGACGGCGTGAAAGTTTCGGCCGACCCGACGCCGGCCGAAGGCTACTTCACGAAGTAAATCCTTCCGGCGAATCGATCGAAAATCCCGCATGGAATCGTCCATGCGGGATTTTCATATCCAAAAGACAACCGCTGTCCGGCAAACGGCACTCCTGTCCTTGCGGACGTTCCGTCGCCGATTGCCGCCCCGAATCGCAACGCAGACCGTCGGGGTATCCGGGAAACCGCCCGCTGCCAAACGTCACCGCCGGTTTTACGCCCTCTCCGGCCCCGTGCAGGCACCGCCGCCGCTCAGAACTGCAACTTCACGCCGGCGGTAAAGCCCACGCCGTAATCGCGGTAATAGGCCCAGTCGTAGAGCTTCGCATCGCAGAGGTTGCGACCCTCGGCGAAGAGCGTCACCTTGCGCGAAAGGAACCAGTTGAACCGCGCCGCAAGGTCGACCGTGACGGGGACTTTGAAATCGTAGAGGCCGATAACGCGACGACCGAGGTTCAACCCTGAATCCGAATCCGGCTCCGAGGGTTTCTCGTTGACGGATGTATAAGTCGTCCAATGGCGCACGCTCTGCATCTGCGCCTCCACCTCCAACGACACCTTACGTGCACGATACTCGCCGCGCAGACGCGCCGTCAGTTGCGGACGACCGTATGCCAGCGTATAGGGCTGATTATTATTGTAGTAGACATCCTCCGCCCCCTTGAACGAATGCATATGCAGCTCACCGTCGAACGTAAAGCGGCTCGACGGCCGCCATGCGAATTCGGCATTGAGCGAAAGATCCTTCAAGGTCATCGTATAGGGGATGTAAAACGACATATAACCGACATCGGCCCGTTCGTCGCGAACGTTATTCGGGATGAAACGGGCCACCCACTGCAATGCATTCTTTTCGTGCGTATAACCGACATAGAGATTATAGGAGAAGCGGCCGTGTCCCGCTGCACCCTTGATACCGCCCGCCACGCGATGCTCCTCGGTATTGGGGACGATCGACGCCGGATTGACATAGGGATTCAACCGGCTCAGCGTCCGCATATCGTTGCGGCGCACCTTGCCGGTCAACTCGGCATAAAGCATGAACTTGCCGTCGGCCGGATCGTAGGCGATCGAAGCGGCAGGGAGGAACCGGTTCTCATGTTCGGTCTGCGATTCCTTGTACACCGCGTGAGGATCGGAGAGATCGCTTCCGACGATCTTCTCCTGCTCCGCTCCGTCGCGCACATAATCCAACCCGACAGACCAGCGGAGTTTATCGTGCCGGTAGGCGTAATGCAGTCCGAAAAGCAACTGTGTCGAACCGTAACCGAGCATATTGCGCCATGCACCGTCGAAATCGGCTTTGAACTCGAACTCGTGCAGACCGAACGCCCTGGCCAATCGGATACCGCCGCCGCCCGACAATTCATGATAACGGTCTCGATCGACTCCCCAGTCATAGTAAACCGGCTGCATCTGCAATACGTTCAGAAAATATCCGCCGCGCAGTTCGACGTTGAAGTTGAAGCGGCTCAGGTCGGTGAAATCGTCGCCGATGCGCACATGGAGCATGGCGTCGTCGTAATGCTGCCGATCGTTGGACACCTTGGTGAAGGATAATAAGACGCCGCACCGTCGTTCCCGTAACGAGTACACAACGCCTCCGCCCCGTCGAACCCATAATTATGGTAGACGCGGTTCGTCAGGTCGAGTTTGCCTTCGAGCAGACGGCGGCCGAGGTACTTGCCCGCCGCGGCGCCCATGCGGTTGTGCATCCGCCACGAGACAGGGCGCACGCCGAAATCGTTGCGGATCTCGGCCCAGTCGCCGGTGTGATTGAGGTAGCCGACGGCGTAGCCCGTACCGGGATTCTGCGTCGAGGCATAGAGATCGAGCACCGAGTTGAGCGGCGCTCCGGCGCCGACTTTCAGATAGAGCGGCCGCGGACGGTTGAACTCCCAGTAGGTCACCGTCGCCGGACGGAACGGCTCGGTCGAGAGATTGGTCGCCAGCGCCGACGGCGTGACGGTATAGTCGATTTCGGGCCGCAGACGCACCGTGTCGGTCATATCAGGCACGATGGGCAGCTTGACGGCCTTCGACACCTCGGGAACGTAGACCTTGGTCACCTCGACCTGCTTGGTGACCTGCGCCCGCAGCGGCACACCGCAAAACAGCACGGCGGCAGAGAGGATAAGAACTCTTTTCATGGCTATTTCTTCAATTTTTCGATCCGCGCCTTCGCCTCGGCGACGATGCCGTCGTCGGCCGGCGAATATCCGTCGACAATGCTCTGATAGGTAGCTCGCGCCTGGAACGAGTCGTCGCGTCCGGCGTAGATGTCGCCCAGGGCGATATAGGCTTTCGCCACCCAGTAGGCATGGGGCGAACCCTTCTCCGCGAAGGCGAAGATCAGCGTCTCCGCCGCGGCCGCATCGCCTCCGCCCAGCGTCGCCTCGATCACGCGGTAGGCCGACTCGGCACCCTCGGCCGTCCTGACCTCACGGCTCAGCTCGCGGTAGAGCGGCAGCGCCTCGGCCTGCTTCCCTCCGCGCCGCAGGATCGTCGCACGGGCGAATTTCGCCTCGCGCTGCGCCGTCGTGCCGGCATCGGGCAGCGCCTCCACCTCCGCGGCGGCGGCCAGCGTCGCCGCATCGTCGCCTCCGGCCTCCACCGAGCGGAAGTAACCCGTCGCAGCGGCGGCCCGCTCGTCGGCGGTCTGCACGACGTCGTACAACGCACGGTAGGCCTTCGCAGCTTCGGCGTGACGGCCTGCCTCGGAGGTCAGCTTCGACAGCGTACCGAGCGTCCTGGCCGAGTACTGGTTGGTCGGGCGGGCGGCCAGCTCGCTCAGCGTCTCGATCGCCGCATCGGTCTGTTTCGCTTTAAGATGGCAATCGCTCAGATAGAAGAGCGCATCGTCGGTATAATACCCCTTCGGATAGTTCCGCAGGTAGCTTCTCAACGACTTCTCGGCGGTAGCGGTATCGCCCGAAAGGTAGATCTTGCGCGCTGCGGCGAACGACAGCGAATCGCGCGCCATGACGCTCGTATCACACTCCACGCCGGCCTTCTCGGCGTAGGCGAAGTAGCCGTCGACATTGCCGTCGGCCACGTAGATCTCGCGGATGCCCTGCAAGGCGTCGCGCGCCGTGGCCGAACCGGGCGCCGACTCGACGACGCGCTCGTAGCAGCGGCGCGACAGTTCCGGCTGACCCAGATTGAGGTAAGCCAATCCCAGATCGGAGAGCGCCGGCGTGAAGAAGGGCGAATGGGGATTCTCCTCGACGAACTTCGACAACACCTTCGCACCGTCGTCGTAGCGCTCCGACGCGATGTAGGTGCGTCCCAGTTCGTAGGTGGCGTCGTCGACGTAGTCGCCCCGGTCGGCGGCGATGATTCGTTGGAGTGCCTCGATCTTCTGCGGCCCGCGGTCGAGAATGCCCAGCGTCACGGCACGCTGGAAATCGGCGTAATATTTCTCGTTCGTGCCGACGGCCGCCGCCTTTTCGTAGGTCGCCAGCGCTGCGGAGAACTGCCGCAGCGAGTAACGTGCATCGGCCTCGCGGTTGAGCGCATCGGCCTTATAACGGTCGGCCGCGGAATAGAGCTGGTTGAACCGAGCGAACGAGGCATAGGCGTTCGACATGTCGCCCCGATCGAAATAGCAATAACCCAAGTTGTAATGCGCCTTGGCGTATTCGTCCTCGGTGCGAGGCGCACGGTGCAGATACTCCTTGTAGCGGCGTTCGGCCTCGGCGTAGTCGCCGCGTGCGAAGGCGATCTCGCCCAGCCAGAACCGGGCCAGCGCCCCGTACTTGGGGCTGACGTTGATCGCGGCCGACTCCGAGAGGCTTTGCGCCGCGCCGTCCAGATCGCCGCGCGAATAGGCTTCCAGTCCGCGGAAATAGGTGATTTTCTGCAACGCCGCACGCAGGTTGCCGTCGGGCGAAGGATAGTGTTTGAGCGCCGTGTAGGCCGCTTCGTAATTGCGCGAATTGTAGTAGGCGGCGATCAGCAGCTCACGCGCCTGCACGGCGCGTTCCGACGTCGGATACTGCGCGATGTAACGGTTCAGCACGTGGATCGCCTCGTTGAAGAGGCCGCCGCCCAGTTCGTACTGCAATTTGCCGTAGTTGAACAGCGCGTCCTCGGCGATCGCGGCGTCGAACGCCTCGTTGGCCGCCATGGCGAACGACTGCATCGCCTGCTGCTTGTCCCCGGCGCGCAGGTAACAGTCGGCCAGGTGGTAGGAGGCGTTCTGCGTCAGCGCGTCGTCCGCTCCGCAGACCTGCTGCAAACAGGGCCGCGCCTCGTCGTAACGCGCCTGCCGATAGAGACTGTAACCCAGCAGGTAGTTTTCGTTGCGCCCCATCTCACCGCCGCTGCGCCGATAGGCGTCGAGGAACTCCTCCGTACGCCCGTAATCGCCCAGATGAAACCACCCCTCGGCCACGATACGCTCCAACTCGGTGCGGCGTTCGCCCGCCGCACGGTCGATGAGCGAGCCGCCCGTCGTGACCACATAGCGGTAATTACCCTCGTTGAACTCGATCTGCAACAGATAGAACGGCGCCACGGCGCCGTAGGCCGCCGAACGGCTCAACTCCGTAAATCCGGCTCTGGCCATGGCGTTGTCGCCCCTAACATAGGCGATATAGGAGATGTAGTAGAGCGCATGATCCGAATATTCGCTCGGCGAGGGGATGCGGCGGAAATAGCGCAGCGCATCGTCGTAATCGCCCTGCTGGAAACGGATGTACCCCATGCGGATGTCGTACTGCTGGCGGTGTTCGGGCGACAAGGTTGCGTAGTCGACCTTGCCGAAAGCCCGCTGCGCCTCGTCGTAACGCCCCGCCGTACACAGAAGCGACGCGAGGGCGAATTCCACGTCGTTGACATGGACCGATTCGGGATTCCGCCGCAGGAACTCGGCGAGCCGCGCCTCGGCCCCCGCCTCTTTCAACTCCATGGCGCACATCGCCATGTAATAGTCGGCCTCGACACACAGCGACGATTCCGTCTGCGGAACCGCACCGCAGACTGCGGCGAACTCCTCCCTGGCATCGGCCCAGCGCCCCAATGCATAGAGCTCGCGCCCCCGATCGAAATGGGTCCGGCCGCCGGACGTCAGCACCGACGCATCCGCCCCGCACCAGAGGCAGCCCAGCGCCGCGATCAACACTATCACTCCTTTACGCATCGTTCGATTTCATTGAACGGCATCCCCTTCCGCCGGCACCGGCCGGCGAGGCTCCGCCGGATAAAACAATAGGACAAAGATACGAATAAGCGAGGGCAATGTCAAATTTATTTGAACATTGCCGAGCGGGAGTATCTTCGGCGTCAGCCAAAGATACGAATAAGTGAGAGCAAATGCAAACACAGTTTGCGATTTGCCGAGCAGGAGTATCTTCGGCGAAGTCAAAATAAGCTTCTTTGCAGAGAATCCCTAACGGAAACAGCTCGAAAACAGAGCGGGGCCGGCAAAATATGCCGGCCCCGCAATCGTATTTCAGTACACGCCGTCAACGGATGTCGCGGCAGTTGCGTTTCTCCACGATCGTGCCGTCGTCGAGCACGACCATTCCGTTGAAGGCGCGCAACATGGTTTTGAGCGTCGTCGCGTCGATATTATAACAGCGCACGGCCGCACTTCCGGCGAACGAACGATAGGTCACGCCGCGGAGCCGTTCGGGCGTGAGGCAGACCGCCAGAGCCCCTTCGGCCGCAGCTCGCTCCACCACGCCGCGAAAGCGGCGTTCACAGGGAGCGTCCAACCCCTCGGAATCGGTGATACAGAGCATGTAGACCCGCCCAGGGCGAGTCAGCAACGACTCGGTGGCGTCGCCTTCGGCATCGCGCAACGAGAACTCCGAGAGCGTGGGATCGACCTTCGGCTCGTCGAGCTCTTCGGTACGGGTATCGACCCACTCCCACCTCCCGGCGTCCTGCCACGCGGTGTCTTCGAGCGAAAATTCGTGCAGACGCCCCGTCTGCCGGTCGCGATAGATCAGCACCGTCTTCCCCGCCTGCGGCCCGGGGTCCGCCGAATAGGCGTTCATCGCCTCGTAGATATTCACCCCCACCTTGAAGGGTCTGAAATCGATCAGCGGCAGATGCGCATAGCAGTAGATGCCCAGCCCCATGGCCAAGGAGAAGAAGAGCACGGTGCATCCACCTCCGCCTTCGAGAAGGCGAAGATACGGTCGCGGCGGTAGCGCCACCAGACGACGACCGACAGCGGCAGCAACACCAGATTTTTGGCGAACGTCTCCCACGGCGTGAGCTTGACGGCATCGCCGAAACAGCCGCAGTCCTCGACCGGCAGCCACGTGGCGCTCAGGAAGGTCAGCACCGTGAAGAAGATCATCGAAGCCAGCGCGAAAATCGAGATCAGCCGGATGCGCACCTTGAAAAGCAGCATGAGCCCCATCATCAGCTCGGCGCCGCACAGCCAGATCGAAAAGCCGAAACGCAGACCGCTCAGCGATTCCAGCCCGTAGATCGAAAGGTACTCCTGTATCTTGATCGCCGTACCCCACGGATCGACGGTCTTGACGAATCCCGAAAAGATGAAGGTCACGCCCAGCACGATCCGGCAGGCATGGGACAACCATTGCTTCGATTTTCGAAAAGATCCGTTCGGGCGTCTCCATCGAGCCGTCCGGCGCGCAGCAGTCGACGACGCGGAACGCCGCATCCTCGCGCGCGGCATCGAGGTAAACCCCGCGCACGCGCTGTTGCAGATCGAGCGACGCCTCGTGGATGTCGTGCGCCCCTTGCAGGTAATCGCGGTCGCCGCCCTCGCGCGCCTGCGTCAGTTTGCGCTCGGTGAACGAAAAGGGAACGTCCAGAAACAGCGACACGTCGGGACGCGGGATTCCGTAATAGCCGTACTCCGTATCGAGAATCCAGCGTTTGAGCGCTCCGGCCGGTCCCCGGCAGGCAGTTTGGCGCACTGGAACCCCACGTTCGAATAGACATACCGGTCGAGCACGACGGCGTCGCCCGCATCGAGCCAACTGCCGCAACAGCGCGCCGCATCGCCCCGGTCACCGGCGAAGAGCAGCGCCACCAGATAGGGATCGACCGTCCACAGCCCCAGTTCACCCCGCAGGAAGCGGGCGATCAGCTCGCCGTACACCGGCGCGTCGAAACGCGGAAAATGGAGGTAACGGCACGCGACGCCGCGCCGTGCGAAAAGCTCCTTCAACATGCGGATCTGGGTCGACTTGCCCGCTCCGTCCAATCCTTCGAGTACGATAAACATAAATTCAGGCAGTAGATTTATCTTGAATTTTTTTCGTCCATTTCCCCGCCTCGGCACAGCCCGAACTTCTCGGCTCGGCTTAACGAAATGGTCGCGCTCAGCGCAACCACGGCACGTTCGACGCCGGCTGCAAGCGCATCGATCTCCCCGCGCGTATTATACATCGCAAGCGAAGCCCGGCACATACCCGTAACTCCGTAATGCGTCATCACCGGTTCGGCACAGTGCTGGCCCGTACGCACGGCGATCCCCAGCTTGTCGAGGATCATGCCCACGTCGTAGGGGTGCGCACCCCCCTCGACATTGAACGACACGATCGCACACTTGTCCGGTGTCGTACCGTAGATCCGCAACCCGTCGACGGCCGAAAGCCGTTCGGCGGCATAGCCCAGCAGCTCCCGTTCGTAAGCCTCTACCTCGGCCGCATCGAACTGTTCCAGGACGGAGCGCACCAACGACACCCGATCGACCATGTCGCCGCCGGAGAGAAACGGGGGCATCCGGTCAAGCAAATCCCGCTTGCCGTACAGCACGCCGATACCCGTCGGGGCATAGAGTTTATGACCGGAGAAGGCGTAAAAATCGCAGTCCAGCGCTTTCACATCCACACCGCCGTGCACGACACCCTGACATCCGTCCACCACCACGACCGCACCGACCCGGTGAGCCTCGTCGATCACCGGACGCAGATCGGGCCGCGTGCCCAGCGTATTGGAAGCCTGCGTCACCGCCACCACGCGGGTACGAGCGTCGAGCAGCGCCGGCAGGCGCTCGGTCATCAGGCGCCCCTCCTCGTCGAAAGGCAGCACGCGGATTTCGGCACCCTTGCGCTCGGCGACAAGCTGCCAGGGAACGATATTGGAATGGTGCTCCATCTCGCTGACCACGATATTGTCGCCCGCCCGGAGAAAACGTTCGCACCATGCATACGCCACCGTATTGAGCGACGCAGTAGCTCCGGCCGTGAAAACGACCTCCTCCCGGGCTTCCGCACCGATGTACTCGGCGATACGAGCCCGGGCAGCCTCGTACATCTCGGTAGCCTCCTCCGAAAGAAAATGAACCCCCCGGTGGATATTGGCATTCGACTCCCGGTGCAGGCGATCGACCGTTTCGATCACGCACTCGGGTTTCTGCGCCGTAGCACCGCTGTCCAGATAAACCAACGGCTTGTCATACACGCGCACCCCGAGAATCGGGAAGTCTCGCCGGACTTTTTCCACATCGAACATAACGCTATATTTTATCCAAATGCCGGACAACGGCATCGGTCAATATCTCTTTCACGGCTTCGATCCGGCAGCGCCCGACCACGTCCGCCGCGAAACCTTCGATCTGCAGGCGCCGTGCCTGTTCCTCTTTCAGACCGCGCTGACGCATGTAGAGAATCGCTTCGTCCTCCATCTGTCCCACCGTCGCTCCGTGACTGCAACGCACGTCGTCGGCGTAAATTTCCAGTTGTGGACGCGCATCGATGCGCGAAGTGCGGCTCAACAGAATATTACGGCACTGCTGCTGGGCATCGGTATGCTGGGCATCCGGCGCCACATAAACCAATCCGCAGAATTCACCACGGCCGGTCCCCGAAGCGACGCCCTTGATGAGCGACCGGCTCGTACAGTCCGGGACCAGATGGTTGGTACGCAGATCGACCACGCAGTGATCCTGCTCCAACGCGAGAAACAGCACGTCCAGCTCATTGGAAGCCTCCCGTCCGTTCAGATCGAACCGGTAACGCACATTCGCACTGGTGAACTGGCACGCCGTCATGCGAAACTTGCTCCCGGCGGCCTGCTCGACCTGAAAATCGACGAATGCCTCGGCCGAGAAAAGCTGGACGAGCTCCGCATCCGCCCCTTCGAGCAACTTGATACGAACCTCTGCCTGACAGGGTTTCGTATGCAGCACGACCAGCCGGAGTGCGGCTCCGCCCGCGACCTCGACGGTCAGTTTATCGGTATCCCGCACCACCAGCGGACGCGACAGGTCGCAATCCTTTCCGAGGTGCAGTTCGCGGCTCTTGACCGGCTCGAAAGCCGGGCCGCTGAAAATATCGGTCCACTCCATGGCTACTCCTTATAATCGTTGATAAGCCAGTCGTACCCCTCTTTCTCCAATTTGAGCGCCAGCGAACGGTCGCCCGAATAGATAATGCGCCCCTTGTAGAGCACATGCACGAAGTCGGGCACGATGTAATCCAGCAGACGCTGGTAGTGGGTGATGACGATCGTCGCATTGTCCGACCGGTGCAACTTGGTGACGCCCGTACCGACGATGCGCAGCGCGTCAATGTCCAAACCGCTGTCCGTTTCATCGAGAATCGCCAGCTTCGGTTCGAGCATTGCCATCTGGAAGATCTCGTTCCGCTTCTTCTCACCACCCGAAAAACCTTCGTTCACCGAACGGGAAATCAATTTGGAGTCCAGTTCCACGATGGCGCTCTTCTCCCGCACCAGCTTCAGAAACTCGGCCGGCGCAAGCGGTTTCTCACCCCGGAACTTGCGCTGCTCGTTCACGGCCATCTTCATAAAGTTGGCCATCGACACGCCCGGAATCTCCACCGGGTACTGAAATCCGAGGAACAGCCCCATGCAGGCACGCTCCTCGATGGGCAGCGACAGCAGATCCTGCTCCAGGAAGGTCGCCTCGCCACCCGTGACCGTGAATTTCTCGTTCCCGGCCAGCACCGAAGCCAGCGTGCTCTTTCCCGAGCCGTTCGGTCCCATGATGGCATGCACCTCGCCGGCCTTCACCTCGAGGTCGATGCCCTTCAATATCTCTTTTCCGGCGACTTGCGCCCGTAAATTCTTGACTGAAAGCATATCTATTTTACTTTTTTTACATTCATAAACGCACCGCCGACTCCGTTTCTACCCGGAAACCGGCGGAAATTCTTCCGACAAACTACCCTACCGAACCTTCCAGACTGATGGCCAGCAACTTCTGGGCTTCGACGGCAAACTCCATCGGCAGTTTATTGAGCACCTCCCTGGCGTAACCATTGACGATCAGCCCCACGGCATCCTCGGTCGTAAGCCCCCGCTGGTTGCAATAAAAAAGCTGTTCCTCGGAGATTTTCGAGGTCGTAGCCTCGTGCTCGACCACTGCCGTCGGATTGCCGCTTTCGATCACCGGAAAAGTATGTGCCCCGCACTTGTCGCCGATCAACAGCGAATCGCACTGCGAATAGTTGCGGGCGTTCTCCGCCGCTTTCGCCACGCGCACCAGCCCCCGGTAGGAGTTCTCGCTGCGACCGGCCGAAATACCCTTCGATACGATGCGGCTGCGGGTGTTACGCCCCACGTGGATCATCTTGGTACCGGTATCGGCCTGCTGGAAATGGTTGGTCATCGCCACCGAATAGAACTCTCCGACCGAATTGTCGCCCGCCAGAATACAGCTCGGGTATTTCCACGTAATAGCCGAACCGGTTTCGACCTGCGTCCACGACAGCCGGGCGTTTTCGCGGCAAATTCCGCGTTTGGTCACGAAATTATAGACGCCTCCCTTGCCCTCCTTGTCGCCCGGATACCAGTTCTGGACGGTGGAATACTTCACCTCGGCATCCTTCTCGACGACGATTTCGACCACGGCGGCATGCAACTGGTTCTCGTCCCGGCGGGGCGCCGTACACCCCTCCAGATAGCTGACATAAGCTCCTTCGTCGGCCACGATCAGCGTCCGCTCGAACTGCCCCGTACCCGCCGCATTGATGCGGAAGTAGGTCGAAAACTCCATCGGGCAGCGCACGCCTTTGGGAATGTAACAAAACGAACCGTCGGAAAAGACCGCCGCGTTGAGCGCCGCATAAAAATTATCGGTATAGGGGACCACGCTTCCCAGATATTTCTGAATCAACTCGGGATAGTCGCGGATCGCCTCCGAGATCGAACAGAAGATGATTCCCTTCTCGGAGAGCGTCTCCTTGAAAGTGGTCTTGACCGACACGGAGTCCATGACGGCATCGACGGCGACACCCGCCAGCGCCATCTGTTCCTCGAGTGGAATACCCAGCTTGTCGAACGTGCGTTTGAGTTCGGGATCGACTTCGTCCATCGACGCGAGTTTCTTGGAGGGCTTCGGCGCCGCATAATAGATGACGTCCTGGAAGTCGATCGGAGGGATCGTCAGATGCGCCCACGTGGGAGGCACCATATTCAGCCAGTGACGGTAAGCCTTCAGGCGGCGCTGTCGAATGGCACGCGACGTACCGCGATCGCGACGGTGACGAGTGGCAGCTCGACATGATCCACATCGTGCGGGGTTCGCGCTACGACGGTTATTTCGAACGGGTTGCCGACCGGATCGCCGCCGTGCTGACACCCGTGACGCGGCGCGCCATCCTGCAACTCAAATACGACACGCCCGACGACGTGAAGATCGCCGGCATCGAATACTACGTGGCCGTGCTACGCGACGGCGTGCGCACCTACGACGCCTTCGCCGAGTGGCGGCGTACACACCCGCTCACGGGCATCGTCGAGTGGATGCCCTAACCGGCCCATACAGTCGCAGACCGGCGCAGGCCCCCCCCGTACCGGTCCGCACACGGTATCCTGTCGTCCTTTCTGCGGGCGGTTCGACCGCGAAACGGAATGCAAAAAAATCCCGCAGAAGAAAAAAGAAACCGATTTTATTTGGTAATTCCGCATTTTTGACTTACTTTTTGCTCCGCGTTTGCTGAAAGTCAGCGGCACGCATCCACAGAATCGGGGAGGTGGGTGAGTGGCTGAAACCACCGGTTTGCTAAACCGACGTGCTGGGCAACCGGCACCACGAGTTCGAATCTCGTCCTCTCCGCCAGGTTTGGAGCCGACAGGCGGCAACAAAACAACAAATCCTGCAAGACAAATACTTGCAGGATTTTTTCTTTTTCAGGGTATGGCTGAAAACAGCCTAAAACCGGTTCCGGAACAGGTAGCTGAACCTGAAAACCTCCGATCCCGACAGGCAACGATTTATCCGTAATTCTCTTACTAAATATAAAGATCCAGTAAGACAAACAGCGGAGTCAGTAGTTTTACAACCCAATCGGTTACCTACGAAAAGTACATTCAAAATTTTCTTCTACTTGAAGAAGGCCGCCCCTCGGGCAAACTTCCAAGACCTGAAACCGATTCCCATGAAATCGGAGGCGTCCGACGTCCGGTCACAGAACTTGTTCGCCACCACCCGACAAGGATTCCCGCCGTCGTCCGTTGTCCTCGTCGCCACAGTACCGTCGGGCTTGGCCGAATAGAGGCGATCCATGACCTCACGGACCCACCACTGCGCCTTACCACGGTTGCCCGGCGTAGTCGTAGAGGTAGATCATGTGCTGCGCGGGCTGGTTTCCGTGGGCGTAGTTGCCCATGTCGGCCACCTGCATTTCGGTAATTTCGTGGATGCGGGATCCGTAGTAGCTGTCGTCGTAGATCGGCGGCACGACGAACACCGAATCCAGCATTTCCGAATTCGGTTTTCCGCCTCCCATTAGGTTGCAAGGCCCTCCGGATCGTGGAACACCGACCATGTGTAGTGCCACGCGTTACCCTCCGAAGGCGTCGCCCCACTTGTATGGGCTGAACGGCGACTGGAACGTGCCGTCGGCGTTGCGGCCGCGCATCACTTGGTTTCAGGATCGAACAGGTTTTTATAGTTCTGCGAAGCCTTTTCCAGCCGCTCAGCATCGTCCGGTCCGGCCCAGCTTTTTCGCCACCTGCGCGATACACCAGTCGTCGTAGGCATATTCGAGCGTCCGTGCGACATTCTCGTTGATGCCTGCATCGTAGGGTACGTAGCCCAGCGTGTTATAGTATTCGTGTCCGAGGCGCCCGTGGAGCTTACCGTAGGATGCACTTGTCCGGCGTCCTGCAAGCATCGCCCCGTAGAGGGTTGCTACATCCTCTTCGGGTGTCACGCCTTTGAGTATTGCATCCGAAACGACCGACGCGGAGTTGTTTCCGACCATGCACCCACGGTGTCCCGGCGAAGCCCATTCGGGCAGAAATCCGCTCTCGCGGTAAGCATTTGCCAGCCCGGCCTGAATTTCGGCATTGACCGACGGGTAGACGAGATTGAGCAGCGGAAACAGGCTGCGGAAGGTATCCCAGAAACCCGTGTCGGTATACATGTATCCAGGCAGTTCCTCACCGTTGTAGGGGCTGTAATGCAGGGTTCTTGTCGATCTCGTAGAACTTGCGAGGGAACAAGGTCGAGCGGTAGAGACACGAATAGAAGGTCCGGTACTGGTCCGTTCGGTGCCGCCCTCGACCTCAATCCGCCCGAGCACCTCGTCCCAGCGTTCCTGTGCCCGGGCTTTCACCGTTTCGAAAATCGGCATCGCCGACCTCGGTTTCGAGGTTTCGCAAAGCCTGCTCCGCGGAGATGAACGACGAGGCCACGCGGGCCGTCACCTGCTCGCCGCGGCGGGTGGTGAAATAGACCGCCGCAAGGGCATGTTCGCCTTCGGCCTCGAAACCTTTCAGTTCGTTCTTTCCGTTGAATACCCGAAAGCCGCTGAACGGCTTGTCGAAGCGGATGACGAACCAGTTGCGGAAATTCTCGGGCACGCCGCCGCTGTTACGTGTCGTATAGCCGGCAACGGTATGCGCGTCGAGGACCTTCACGAGGAACCCCGGTCGAAGGCGTCAATGACCACGCCCGATTCCGTCGACTCGGGAAACGTGAAGCGCAGCACGGCGGCGCGCTCCGTCGGAGTCATTTCGGCCACGATGTCGTGGTCGGCCAAGTAGACCGAGTAATAGTAGGGCTTCGCCGTCTCCGACTGGTGGGAGAACCAGCTCTGGCGCGCATTTTCATCAACCTTGTCTTTGCCGCGCACGGGCATGATGGAAAACTGTCCGTAGTCGTTGATCCACGGCGAGGGCTGGTGCGTCTGCTTGAAGCCCCGGATTCCGTGCGCCTCCGTAGGTGTAGGCCCAGCCGTCGCCCATCTTGCCGGTCTGGGGCGTCCAGAAGTTCATGCCCCACGGCAAGGCCACGGCCGGATAGGTATTGCCCGTCGAGAGCGAATAGTCCGACTGCGTACCGACCAGCGTCGAAACGTACTCCGAGGGGCGAATCGCGGTTCCGGTGTCGTGAGGAACATGACCGCAGGCAGCAGCGAGGGCCGCCAGCACGATGAATGCGTATTTCTTCATTATCGGATGGAATTTAACAAATCTGCTTTACCTTCG
>VOFE01000383.1_pt1 | contig 76001 bp, 123 predicted proteins | sample 5384071 | NCBI WGS metagenome assembly VOFE01 (sample SAMN12384724, study PRJNA508395) | human gut metagenome | isolation source: healthy gut D | host: Homo sapiens
GCTCGACATCATTCATTCCGAGAGACAAAAAATATGATCCCGGGACTTAATTTTTTCACCTGTTTGATCTGCTCGTCCAACTCATCCAAATGTACTCCGATCTTTGCTACAACGCTGGATGTGTTCAAAATGTCATATTCTGTAAATCCTTCCGTAATAGAGTCTCCCACGATAACCGCGCCCGTAAACTTTTCTTTCAGACTCCGTTCCCCGGCGCCTTCTTCTCCGTCTTTTTTTCAAGCAGTTCGATTTTTTTTCTCAATCGCCGCAATATCTCCTTTTTCTTCTCCGTGAATATATTCCAGTCCTGCCGATGTGTCCGCTTTCTTATAAAAAGTCCCCTGCACGCCCTGCACGATCAGCACAATGACAAGCGCTGCCGCAAGAACACATACCGCAAGAACGATCTTCCTTTTTGTTTTCTGTTTTATTTTCTTCATTTATATTGTTTCCCCATTATAATACTCATTTTATTTTACAAATAAAAATAACCCAAGATAATAATACTTTTTTAGATTAAAAGTCAATGACGGCACATCCGTTTCGTGGTACAATCAGTATGACCCTGTCATATCAAAAACATGGCAGGTAAAATGAACAAATATACAATGATAAGGAGTCTTTCCATGATCGCATTTTCATTGACAAATATAAAAGATTTCATGTCGCACCTTCTGTTAAATGAAACATTTGATCATTTTTCATTTATCGAAGGAGAGATCACAACATTCAATACATTTCACATTGACGGCTTTATCAAAAAGAGTTCTTTGACTCTAACGCCGTCCTTCCTGAATACTCTTATTGGAAAAATGTAAGAAACTTCTGCTATTCCGTCATCAAAGGAAAGCGGACACCTCTTGCCTTCCAATTCGTATTCAGCCTTGCTCCGAAGAACATCGAAACGCTCCTCTTGCAAAACGATCTTTCCGTTCAGGCGGACGCTGTGCAGGGACTCTATCTGAACATCCGCTACAACGGAGAAACATTGACATGTATTACCGGAACTTCCTTCAAGACTTTTACGATGGATAAATCTTTAGAACATGCCTGGGATGAAATGACTGAAAATTTCTTTAAGAAAAAAGGGATTGATTTTGAATTACTAAATTGACAGAAATAAAAAACGGTTTAATTTAGCAGCCTGTATAAAAAACTATACAGGCTGCCTTTATCATTATCATTTTATTTTGTGAGTAAAAGCATGATCTCGTTGCTTCTTTTGTACAAACGCCGTCATTTCTTCCGGGCTTAAAGGCTTATGAGCAAGCATTGCAAGATCATAAAGCTGTTTACAGATGACAGTTACATTCTCGCTTTCTTTGTTCTCTGTCAGGAACTTCACAAGCGGATGGTTTGCGTTGAGTACAAGTGTCGCCTTGCTGCCGAACATAGCCGGATCCATTCCGCTCATACCGTACATCTTCATCATCTCTTCCATACGGCGGTTTTCTTCTGACAAAACAGCCATAGACGCCACTTTATCGTCTTTAAGCTTTTCCACTTTCACATCGAGCTTATCGTCATTTAGTTCTTTTCGGAAGATTTCCACGAGACTGTCTGCCATTTTCCGAAAGATTCTTTTCTCGGCTTCTGCAACTTCATCTTTCAAAGACTCATGTACATCGGCATCGATTCTAAAAATCTGACGTCTTCATGTTTCTGTTCCAGATAAGTCACAAACGCAGAATCAATATTATGTGTCAGTACGATCGCGTCTTGTCCCTGTGCCTTGAACATGTTGATATACTGGCTCTGCTGAACTTCGTCTGTCACATAGTAAATGACGTTTTCTCAGGCTCTTTATCCTGATCGTCCGTATCTGTCTGCACATCTGTTTCCGCTGCCGCCTCTTCGGCTGTCTCTTCTTCTGTTCCTGCAGCTTTACTTTCATTTATAATATCTTCTAATGTCAGATATTTGTGATCCAGATTTTTGTAGATCATCGAATCTTTCATCTTCTCACAGAACTTGTCATCCTTCAGACAACCGAATTTGATGAAGGGAGCAATATCATCCCAGTACTTCTCATAATTCTCTCTGTCTGTCTTAAACATTCCCGTCAGTTTATCCGCCACTTTCTTAGAAATGTAATCGGCAACTTTATTGACGAATCCATCATTTTGCAGGGCGCTTCTCGATACGTTAAGCGGCAGATCCGGACAGTCGATTACCCCCTTTAAAAGCATCAGGAACTCCGGAATAACTTCCTTTGATGTTGTCGGCGATAAAAACCTGATTGTTGTACAGCTTGATCGTTCCTTCGATAGATTCATATTCCGTATTGATCTTCGGAAAATACAAAATTCCCTTTTAAGTTAAACGGGTAATCCATATTCAAATGGATCCAGAACAAAGGCTCTTTATAATCCATGAACACTTTGCGGTAAAAATCAATGTATTCTTCCTTTGTGCACTCGCTCGGACTCTTGCTCCACAGCGGATGAGTATCGCTCAAAGAAACAGGGCGTTTCACGATCTTCGCTTTCTTTTTCGGTTCTCCTTCTTCGCCTTCTTTTACTTCTTCCGTAATATGCTCTACGACTTCGTCTGTGTCAAGCACATCCTCCTCATCGATCGTTTCATACTCCGGCTGCTGCATTTGCTTTGGAAAGGAAGATTTCAACAGGCATAAAAGAACAATATTTTTCAATCACTTCTCTTGCGCGGTATTCATTTGCAAACGCAAGACTGTCTTCATTTAAAAACAGTGTGATCTCTGTTCCGACCGTCTCTTTATTTCCTTCCTGCATCTCATATTCCGTACCGCCCTGACTTGCCCAGTGTACGGCAGATGCGCCTTCTTTATAAGACAATGTGTCGATCTGAACTTCATCTGCAACCATGAATGCAGAATAAAATCCAAGTCCGAAGTGGCCGATCATGTCGTCCTCTGTCGTCTTGTCTTTGTACTTCTCCAGAAACTGAGTCGCTCCGGAAAAAGCGATCTGAGTAATGTACTCCTCTACTTCTTCTGCCGTCATACCAAGACCGTTATCGATAAATTTCATTGTCTTTTCTTCCGGATTGACAATTACTTCGATCTTTGCCTTATAATCTTCGGGAAGTTCATATTCTCCCATCATATCAAGCTTTTTCAGCTTCGTAACCGCATCGCAGCCATTTGATATAAGTTCCCTCACAAAAATATCATGATCTGAATATAACCATTTCTTGATAATCGGAAACAGATTTTCGCTGTCGATCGATAATGTTCCTTTTTCACTGCCATTGTAAACACTCCTTATCTTTTTTTGATTTTATGACTTACGCATCTCCCGGTATACTTTATATACATCGGCTTCATGCGATCTGTTTTTTATGTCTAACAGACATTCTAGTACGGCAATATTTAAAAGTCAATAGAAAATCAGCACTCTTTTGTGTTGAGTGCTAATAATTAATATTATTTTTAGAAAGTTGCGGAAAATATGTTATTTGTACTATAATATTTGATAAAAAAAAGAAGGGGGAATATTTCTCATGGATCAGACATCTTCAGACAATCGAACGGATCAACCGTTTACAATCCGCAAGGCAGAAACTAACGAGGATCTTCAAGAGATCGCCGCTTTGGCAGATGTGATCTGGCATGAACATTTCACGCCGATCATCGGCAAAGAGCAGGTAGAATATATGCTGTCACGTTTTCAGTCTTATCCGGCTTTTACAAGATCAGGTTCTTACCGGATACGAATACTACCGGCTTCTCGGCAACCGAAAACTGTGCGGATATATGGCGATCAGGCAGGATCAGGACGGAAGGATGTTTTTGAGCAAACTGTACATTGCCAAACAATACCGCGGCAGACATTTAGCCGCATTTTTGTTTGATTTTCTAAAAAATTTATGTCGGCAGCGAAATTGTTCCGCCATTTGGCTGACATGTAATAAGCACAACGATCACTCTCTGAACGTATACCGTCACTTTGGTTTTCAGACGATCGGCGCTCAGAAAAATGATATCGGAAACGGCTTTTTCATGGATGATTACATTATGGAATATCGGCTGTAAATACTGTGACATAACAATCCCCTTAAACAGGTTTTCGTTTCCTTGCCTGCCTAAGGGGAATATGTCAGCATCTTTACTTTTCTTTTTTGCCTTTACAGCTTATACTGTCTCCGGTTCGTCATATGTTTCTCCGAACAATTCTACAGTCACCTTTTTTCATTCTCTGCTCTTCAAGCGGACGATCGCTGTAATCTGTTGCGGTTTCTGCGATCTTATTTACAATATCCATTCCTTCCGTGATCTTTCCAAACGCCGCATAAGCGCCGTCCAGATGCGGTGATTTTTCATGCATGATAAAAAAACTGGCTTCCCGCAGAATCAGGATGCATGGCGCGGGCCATGGAAAGCACGCCCGGATCATGTGCAAGATCGTTTTGGAAACCGTTCTGTGCAAACTCACCTTTGATCGAATATCCCGGACCGCCCATTCCGGTTCCGTCCGGGCATCCCCCCTGAATCATGAAACCGCTGATGACACGATGGAAGATCAGTCCATCATAAAAACCTTTATTAATCAATGAAATAAAGTTATTTACCGTATTCGGCGCAATCTAGGGATAAAGCTCCGCTTTCATGATATCGCCGTTTTCCATCTCAAATGTAACGATTGGATTTGCCATAATTTTATTCCTCTTTTTCTTTACTGTTTTCATCGCTTATAACAGTGCTATTGTATCTGATTTCTCATTTTTCGTCAACATGTACACTTTCCGCCGCTTTTTTAGTCACTCATGACATTGTTCTGTTTCTGGCTTACGGTTATACTTATCTCATAAGAAAATCCAGAAAAACAAGTTTATTTTTTAGGAGGAACATAAAATGGCAAGTTTATCACTTAAAGGCGTTCAAAAAATTTATCCGAACGGATTCCATGCAGTAAAAGATTTCAACCTCGAAATCGCAGATAAAGAATTCATCATCTTCGTCGGTCCGTCCGGATGCGGTAAATCTACAACACTTCGTATGATCGCAGGTTTGGAAGATATTTCCGACGGAGTATTCAAAATCGACGGAAAAGTTATGAACGACGTAGAACCGAAAGACCGTGATATCGCAATGGTATTCCAGAACTACGCATTGTATCCGCACATGACAGTATATGATAATATGGCGTTTGGTCTGAAACTTCGTAAAGTACCGAAAGCAGAAATCGACAAAAAGTCCGTGAAGCGGCAAGAATCCTTGACCTTGACAAACTGCTCGACCGGAAGCCGAAGGCTCTTTTCGGGAGGACAAAGACAGCGTGTTGCCATGGGACGTGCCATTGTTCGTAATCCGAAAGTATTCCTTATGGACGAACCTCTTTCCAACCTTGACGCAAAACTGAGAGTCCAGATGCGTATCGAGATTTCAAAACTTCACGAAAACCTCGGCGCAACGATCATCTATGTAACACATGACCAGACAGAAGCCATGACTCTCGGAACGAGAATCGTCGTTATGAAAGACGGAGTCGTTCAGCAGGTCGATACACCGCAGAACCTTTACAATACACCGTGCAACCTGTTCGTTGCAGGATTTATCGGATCTCCTCAGATGAACTTTATGGATGCCGTATGCTCTGTAAAAGGTGATGATGTAACATTGACTGTAGGAAAACATGTATTAAAAGTTCCTGCTTCCAAGAAACAGGCTCTTATCAACGGAAACTATGACGGAAAAACAGTTGTTCTCGGCATCCGTCCTGAAGACGTACATGATTCTCAGGCATTTATCAGCAATTCACCGGACAGCATTATCGAATCTGAGATCAAAGTATACGAATTGCTCGGCGCTGAAGTATTCCTTTACTTTGACGTAGAAGGAACACAGATGACAGCTCGTGTAAATCCTCGTACGACACTGCGTACAGGCGATAAAGCCGTATTCGCGCTTGATATGGAAAAAATTCACGTATTTGACAAAGAAACCGAGTTGACGATTACAAACTAATGATTTAAAATCAAAACAGCAGTTACATAGTGTCAGAACGCCCGGTTTGATCAGGATCTCATTTCTGACAATACTGCTTATAATAAGAATTTAAAGGGGGCTGCACTTATTACAGGTGCGGCCTCTTTATTCAAAACGAGGTTAATCTATGGGAGAAAATACTGAACAGACTACAAACCGCAAAACAGAAACTACAGCACAGATGAATGAACTAAACAAAGCTCTGCTTGAATTAAAAAAATTACCGGAATCTCGCTTGAGGTATCCGGTGCAGCGCCTGAACAGATCGAACCTGCGCTGACACAGATCCACTGTCTTTGCACAGCTTACAAAGAAAAATATAACCGCACTGATTTTCTGCAGGGACTGATGACCGGGAATATCCCGCACTATGAAATTTCCGATCGGGCATCGAGACTTCACATTGATCCGGAGGAAAAACGAATTCTTTTTCCTTATAGAAGGAAAACACTTTGATGAAACTTCAGGCGCAATATTGAAAAATCTACTGTCCTGCCGTTCAAAAACTTATATCGTTCCCCTTACGGAAACGCTGCTTGCAGTCATACGTCCGCTTTGCCAAAACGAGACGTTTGAAGATATGAGACATATTGCGGAGACGATCGTTGATACGCTCAATACCGAGGCGCTTATCCGTGTCCGCCTCTCATACAGTTCTGTAATGAACACGCTTGCCGATATTCAAAAAGCTTTTCAGGAAACGAATCTTGCGTTGAAAGTCGGAAGGCTCTTTATTCAGAACAAAATATTTTCCCGTATAACGAACTCGGGATCGGCAGACTGATCTATCGTCTTCCTGTTTCACTGTGCGAGAACTTTCTGTCTGAAATATTCGGTTCTCTATACCGAAAACGCTTGACCCCGAACTTATGGCAACAGTCAACCGTTTCTTTTTAAACAACTTAAACATTGCCGAAACCGCCAGACAACTCCATATGCACAGAAACACTCTTATCTACCGTCTGGAACAGATTGAAAAACAGACAGGTCTGGATCTTCGTCTCTTTGACGACGCCATGACATTTAAGATCGCTATGATGGTCATAAATTACTTGAAAGGAAACAAATAACTATGAATGACGCATTATATGAACAACTCGTACCCCGCAGACAAAAAACTTCCGGCATTCTCATCAGCATACTTATCATCGTTCTTGCAGTCGCTGTTGCTGTTTTAGGAATGCCTCTGGTCGGTTTTCTGTCATTTCTTATCGCAGTTTTGATCCTGATGATCGCTTTTTATTTTATCTTTCCAAAGCTCAATGTGGAATATGAATATATGATCTTAAACCATGATCTTCAGATCGATGCCATTTACAACAAGTCCAAAAGAAAACATATGCTCAGTTTTGATATTCAGTCTGCCGAGATCATTGCTCCGAAAAAATCTCCGCGGCTGAACGCTTTCCATCCTGACAAAACATATGATTTCACTTCAGGAAATGAAAATGCCGACGTCTATGCCGTTATGATTTCTCTCGATCAGAAAAACTCATGCGTATATATCGAACCTGACAGGAAAATGATCGAACATATGAGACAATGGATGGGGTCAAAGATGTTTTTAGATTAAACGTGACGTGCAATACGATCTGCAAAAAATTCTTCTTTTTAGCAGTCTGGCAGGACCGGTATCAATATCCGATCCTGCCAGACTGCTGTTTTTATTATATAGCATGCTATTATATTTATCTTGCCGGGAAAACTTTCATGATAGCGCCTGCCACATTTGAAATCGGCATTGTCTGAAGCCATACCCGTCCCGGTCCTGTAATTACCGTATTAAACAGACCTTCGCCTCCGAACATCATGTTTTTTGATTCCGGGCACTGTGCGAATCTCCATATTGCATGTCGCCTCCATAGCGGCAAGGTAACCTGTATCGACTACGATCTGTTGTCCCGGCTGGAGTACATACTCTATGACAGATCCGTCAAATTCAAGAAACGCCAGACCATGTCCCGAAATTTTCTGCATGATAAATCCTTCTCCGCCGAACAGACCGGAACCTAATTTTTTCTGGAAAAAGATCGATAATTCAACGCTTTCCTGCGCCGCCAGAAAACCTGCTTTTTGCACAACTATCTCTTTTCCCGGAGCGATCTCCCAAGGTCTGATCTGTCCCGGAAAACTGGATGCAAACGCGATCATCCCCGGACCGCCTTCCGCTGTATAACGGTTCTGGAAAATCGCCTCTCCTGCGAACATTCTTCCGAGCGCTTTTCCGACCCCGCCGTTTGACGTCGTTTCCATCTTCATGTTCGGTGACATCCAGCTCATAGAGCCTTTTTCTGTAATCATCGTTTCTCCTGCGTCCATAAAGCAGACTACTACCGGAAGTTCTCCGCCTTTAATCTCATATTTCATCTTCTTTTCCTCCCTTTTCCCATTCTTTATGCCAGCATATTTTTTCTTATTCTGTCTCTCTTTATACCGACTCTGTTTTCTATCCACAGATTATCATAAAATACCGGAAGAGTCACTACTCTCCCGGCATTATTTACATATCCGTTACATTTATAAATTTTCAGGATACCCCCGGGTTTTTCGGGCATTTCCTTTGATTTCGGTAAATACAAGTCTGCTTTAAAGAGATCTGCCTCTGTCGTAATCTGCAACGTACCATGCTGCAATTCAATAAAGCTTTTTGCAATCGCAAGTCCCAGTCCTGATCCTTCTGTATTTCTTGAAGAATCGCCACGGACAAACCGATCCGTAATCTCATCTGCGTTAAAGTTCAATTCTGCCGCAGAAACATTCTTCATTGTAATATGCACTCCGTCTTCCGTCTCTGTCATATCAATATAAACTCTCGTCTGTGCCATGGCATACTTTGTGATATTCACGATCAGATTTTCAAAAATCCGATATGTTTTCTCACTGTCAAGCCACATGACAACTTTTTGTTCCGGAATCTTTGTTCTGAATTCCAAATTCGCCGCTTTGATTTTTCAACATTTTCCAGCTCAACCTGCTTAAATAATCCTACGATATCAACTTTCATAAAATGCATAACGACACTTTTGCTTGCCGCCTTGCTGATCTCGAATAAATCTTCGATCAACACTTTCAAACGAAGAGACTTTCTTTCCAGAACGCTGATATATTCTTTTCTCTTTTCTTCGTCTTTCTCATTTTTCAACAGATCTGTATATGTGATGATCGCTGTCAGCGGCGTCCTAAGATCATGGGAGACGTTCGTGACGAGTTCTGTCTTCATCCGCTCGTTTTCACTTCTTCATCTACTGCTTTTTTAAATCCTTTTTGAATCCGCTTTAATTCTTCCTGGATCGGATTGAACAGACCGACATCGCCTTCGATCGGAATATCCAAATGACCTTCTGCAAGCTGATTCGTTGACTTGAGCAAAAGAGCATATTTTTCAGAAAGATCCTGCGTATATTTTTCAAAAAACATAAACAGCATCACCGAATAAACGATCAACGCGACCGTACCGTACCACCAAAAAAGACATACGACAAACAGAATCGCAAAGTTGATCAGCACTACGCGAAGGATCGTCCGGTTCGTTTTATCCTGAAAATCAAGATGAAGCAAAGCGTCATACTGCCGGGCAAAAAAGTTTCTGATCTTTCTCCCGATACTTTTCACTTTCTTTTGTATCTTTCCTCCGCTTTCTTCTCCTTTATTCTTCATCTTTCTTAACATCTTTGCCGTCAGCGTCCTTTCCGTCCAATACGCTTTCTTCATGCGGAACATTGCCCGAAGCGATGTAACGCACCAGAAAAAATATCCCGAACATAAACATCAAAGCAGGAAATTCGCCACAAGCAAAGCCGGCTCGAATCCTGCCGGAAGAGATCTTCCTTTCACCGTATGATAAACAACATAAGCCATTATATCAAAACCGCCGAAAGCGAAAAATAAAGCTCCGCACCTGCCACTTCAAAGGATGCACGGAATACTTTCATCTCGCTTAAGTCGAGACATTTTACAAACGGCATAAGAATCGCCGCCGCGATCAGCAGCACGCTCAACATTTCAAGCGTATCTCTGAAAGCCGTTGTATAGCTGATATTGTAATACTCGAGATATTCTCCGTTTTCCGAAGCAATGATATTCCCATAAGCTTCCAGATTTTCTTCTGTTATCCCGTAAATGAACGTAACATCCGTAAGCGTTGTAATGCTTGATATCTGCCCGTAAGACTCGACGCTTTCAACCTCGTTAATATAGATCGATTCCATATTGTATGCCTCTTCTGCTCCGAATGCCGTTCCGCCGATCTGGATATCCTCCAAATCTCCGTTTTCGGAAAAAATATATTTCACACGGAAGGCATACTCTTTTCCGTCTTCATGCAGCTTCTCCTGTTCTTCTTCCGGCAGATCAGAAGCTATCACCTCATCTTTACTGTCGATCAGCTCATAATCTAAATATTTTTCTGCCAGATCAAACCTTTGCTGTCCGTAAAAGAAAGTACTTCCGCCGGATCAGTGTCCCGTACATACCGATTATAAAGAAGATAATTGCCTTCCGCCAGCGTATTCGCCATATCCGCCGCCGTTTCTCCCGATCGGGAGCCCTCCTCCTGCACCGATTCTATCTGCCGTCTGATCGTTCCGTATTGCAGCATCATAACTGCGGAACTTGCCGCCAAAAGCAAGATCAGAATAAGAATTCCAAATTTACGGCTGTTTTTCAATTTTGTAACCAATTCCCCACACCACCTTTAAATATTTCGGATTTTTCGGGTCGATCTCGATCTTCTCCCGAATATTTCTTACGTGTACCATAATCGTATCCGTATTGATCGCTTTTTCCTGCCATACACGCTCATAAATTTCCTCTGAAGAAAAAACTCTTCCCGGATTTTTTGCAAGCAATAAAAGGATCTTGTACTCGATCGGCGTCAGTTTTACCGGCTTCCCGTCCATGGTCACTTCCACCGTATCCTCATTGATCTCCAGGCCCCCGATCACATGCGTATTTTCCTGAGGTGCTAATTTTTCAAGAAACTTCCGGTATCTTCTGAGCTGGGAATTGACCCTCGCCATCAGCTCCATCGGTGTAAAAGGTTTCGTCACATAATCATCTGCCCCAATATTCAAGCCTGTGATCTTATCCACTTCCTCGGATTTGGCCGAGAGCATAATCACCGGGAAATCATACTTTTCCCTTAATTTCATCGTCATCCGTATTCCGTCCAGTCTCGGCATCATAATATCCACGATCGCCAGATGGATCTCCTCTTTTCAAGTATTTCTAAACCTTCAATTCCATCTGCTGCCTGAAATACGACATACCCCTGACTTTTCAGATAGATCTTTACGCCTTCCCTGATCTCTTTATCGTCCTCTACTACCAGTACATGATTCATTTCCATTGCTTATGCCCTCTCCTTTTCCGTCATTCCCCGTATTTTTATCCTATCTCTTCTTTTTGCAAAAAGAGAAATGTTTATATTGTCTGCGCAACATATATTTCTTCCGACGCTGCATCTGCATTGACCGGAAGATTCGGAATCGCCTTCTTCTGAACGATCCCATAATCTTTTACCGCAACGTCCACTGTTGTAAACGGAAGCGGAATTACATATTTATCCCATCTGCGAGTCAGCCTGATACATGAAGAATAAGAAAGGCTGATGCCTACAAATGCTTCTTCTGCATGTTCCGACAAGTAAAATGCCAGTTTTTCGGCTCGTGCCGCGGACCGAGCGGTCCGTCTAACGCAACGGCGATCGAATGTGCCTTCTCATAAGAATCGCGGACGATGTTTTTAACGCCCCGAACGCCTTATACCCGTCAGGAACGCGAAGCGCGTTTCCGCCGCATCGCTTTATCATATGTTCAATATAATTTCCCCGTGTATCGGCTGTAACAATCACATCTACAGGTGTTGTCTTATCCGCCAGACGCTCAAGCACGAGATTCATAAAAAGCTGTCCTCATGCCAAAATCCGAATATCTGACTTTCACCGTATTCATTTTCTTCATGCCAGTTTATTTTTACTGTCTTTTCAAGCAATGTGAGATATTTTGTGAACAGCCATCGCAGCGCCTTCTCCGTGAGCTTCTCCGTTTTCATAAGAATATTCTCCTTTTCCGTCTTTTGCCGATCCATTGCTTTTCCGCAGATACATTGATTGTAGAGCATCTCTTCATATAAGGCAAGTGTGTCGGAACGATAATTTTGTGCTTCTTTCAAAGCCGCTTTTTCATTTTAAACCGGTTCTCCGGCTGTGCTGCTTCGATGACTTTCTCCGCCCACCTGCTTTCCTCTTCTTCTGTCAAAAATCCGTTTACTCCGTCTTTGACAATATCGTCCGATCCGACCGCGTGAACCGCAACTACCGGAGTTCCTGCTGCCATCGCTTCTGCCAGAACGATTCCCTGTGTCTCTGATTTTGATGCAAATAAAAACAGATCTGCCGCATGTACATAATGTTTTACATCTTCATTCTTCACGTTTCCTACAAAAGTCACAAGATTTCCGATCCCTAAAAAGAGCGGCTTTCGTTTTTAATTCTCCTTCTGACTTCCGTCTCCAAGTATCATCACATGAAAGTCATCCCCGGCTTCTTCTTTGATCTTCGCGATTCCCCGAAGGATAAATTCATAATTTTTCTCTTTCTCAAGTCTGGATACAGTGACAAATAAATGTTTTTATCTCCCTTATACGTCTTCCTGATCTCTTTTGCCTTCTGCTCATCCATCGCAAAAACGACTTTTCAAGTCCGGTCGGAAATACGGCGGATCTGCTTCTCATACCATATTCCCACAATATCTTCTGCATTCCTGCCGACGGAGCAAGTACGAGATCGCACTGATTTACCAAACCAGCTCATATAAGTTGGTATGATCTTTGTCCTGATCAGTCCGATCGCCTTCTTTTTTTAATACAAAGCTCTTCTCATCAACTCGCAGTCCCGGTATATAGTGCAGATAATCTTCATATCTCGTATGATATGTATAGATAAGCGGCAGTCTGTATTTTCGTTTCAGATAGAGAGCGCACGGTCCTACGAACATCGGATGATGTACATGGATACAGTCAAATTCGTCTCTTTCAAATGCTTCCATGATCTCAGACGGATAAAAACTCGGATATACCATCCCATTATCCATCTTACGTTTCTGCGTTCCGTAGCGTACAACCTGCTCGGGAGCAGAAACATCGGCTGCCAGAACTGCCTCTCTTTCTTCTTGTGTTTCCCCGTACATCGGTGCAAACACCGTTACCTGATGCCCTAATTTTATCAATTCTTCTGCCTGACGCTCTACCGAGATCGGCACTCCTCCTACAAATGGTCTGTAATTGTTTGTCAACATTGCGATTCTCATGTCTTTTCCCCTTGTCTGAATTCTCTCGCCTTATTTTTAATAACTTTTTCGGATAACAATTATTAAATAAACTCTCATTTTTCAAATGATATAAAAATTATGTGAAAAATTATGCATAAATTTATGTAAAGAAATTGATCGCCGCATCTCCGAAGAAATATCCCGCGCCTACAAACGCCAGATTCCACAGGAAGATTCCGCATGCGGAGCTAACCGTATATTTTGTAAAATTCATTTTTACCATTCCTGCCGGAATAGAGATCAGCGTGCGCACCATCGGAAGAAGCTTGCTTACAAATACCCCTGTTCCTCCTTTTTCTCTTAAAAACGCCATTTTTTCTTCAATCACCGGCCGATGTTTCGGGAATTTCTTAAAATAAAATTCCATCACCTTCCCGCCGCCGAATCTTCCGAGAAGATACAGCGCCCAGCTTCCGGTAAGTCCCGCAAATACAGTCAGAACCATGACCATAGGAAAACTTATTTCACCTTTCGCCGCCCATATTCCCGCCAGCGGCATAATAACTCCTGCCGGAAATCCGGGGAGATTCAAATATTCTAAAAGCACGATCAAATAAATAAAAAATGCTCCGTATCGTAAAAAATAATCGGTAAGTTCAGATATGCTCATAAAAAAATCAGCCTCCTTTAACTATCTACAGGATATCCTGTAAATCTAAAGGGGGCTGACATAAGATTCAAAAGAAATTCTAAAGATTTTTTTGAACAAGATTTTGATATTTATTTTTTTCTTCGGCATAAGACTCGCTTTAATAACTGCTCCTTCTCCGTATTTTTTATTCAGTTCGTCCATCGCCTTTCTAAGCCGTTTATGTTTTTCGTCCGGCTCTGCTTCCGGTTTCATATCGAAGATCGTCAACTGCTCCGGTTCGTTTTCATCCGACAATTTTGACGTTCTGATTCCCAGCAGACGCACCGGTTCTCCGGTCCACACTTCCCGAAACAGATTGACTGCCGCCTTGCATATTATATCGCTTTCGTTTGACGGCTTTTCCAACTGCATCTGATGAGATAATGTACGAAAATCATAGTATTTAATTTCCGCACTTACCATTCCTGCCTTTTTCCCGGCTTTTTTCAGACGTCTTCCGACGCTTTGAGCCAATTCTTCAAACACCGGACAAACTTCCTCCATTGTCCGTGCATCTTCCCTAAGCGTTGTGGAATTCCCGATCCCTTTCGCTTCTTCCGGCTCAGACTGAACGGTCGACGTACCGATTCCGTTGGCAAACTCCCACAACATCCGTCCATGACTTTTCAAATGAAGTGAGATCAGATCGGGATCTGCCTGCGCCAATCTCCGATTGTATTAATCTCCAGTTTTTCAATACCTGCACACTGGATTTTCCTGCCATATACAGATCTTTGATCGGAAGCGGCCACATTTTCACTTCAATCTCTTCCGGAAATAATGTGTGTATCCGGTCCGGCTTTTCAAAATCTGACGCCATTTTCGCCAGTAATTTATTCGTTGAGATTCCGACATTTACCGTAAATCCAAACTTCTTTTAATCCCTTCCTTAATCTCAAGCGCTCCGTCGATCGGAGAACTGTACCGCGCGGCGATCTTCGTAAAATCCATATAACACTCGTCTACGCTGACCTGCTCTATCTCTTTCGTGAATGTCTTTAAATACTCCATCATCTGTCTGCTCTTCTCGCGGTACATCCGATGATCAGGCGGATACATTACGAGATTCGGACACTTACGAAAAGCATTCGCAACAGGTTCCCCCGTACGAATGCCATATTTTTTTGGCAAAAAGTGGATTTTGCGAGAACAACACCGTGCCGGGATGTCTGATCCCCGCCGATAATTGCCGGGATCTCCCGAATATCCACTTTCGCCCCGTTTTTTAATTGTTCTACAGCCGTCCAGCTCAAATAAGCTGAGTTTACATCAATATGAAAGATTATCGGTGTCACTTGCGCCATCCTTTCACACACCGGCTTCATGCAGACTCTTTTCTTCTCGCTTTTTTGCATATCTTACTTATGCTTCCTGTCTTTCCAAGCTGTTTACCCGCTTCACATCTGCTTTCAGTTTGCCGTCTTTCGCATCGATCAGTATCGTGTCTTCTCTTCCGACATTTCCGGCAAGAATCAACCGTGCAGCCAGTGTCTCTACGTTTTTCTGCAGATATCTCTTTAACGGTCTTGCTCCGTACATCGGATCATATCCGCCTTCTACGATACAGTCTTTCGCCGCTTCCGTCAGTTCGATCGTCAGTTCTTTTCCTCCAGCCGTCTGTTTACATCTGCCACTAACAAGTCAATAATGTCATAAATATTTTCTTTCGTCAATGGCCGGAACAGAATCATTTCATCCATACGGTTTAAAAATTCCGGTCTGAAGTGAGCTCTTAAATCATTCATCGCCATATCCTGCGCCTCTTTCGAGATCGAACCGTCTTCTTTTATACCGTCTAAAAGATAACCTGCTCCGATATTGGACGTCATGATCAGAATCGTATTTTTAAAATCTACGGTACGGCCCTGAGAATCTGTAATCCTTCCATCGTCAAGCACTTGCAAAAGCACGTTAAACACATCCGGATGCGCCTTCTCTACTTCGTCAAATAATACGACTGAATACGGTTTTCTTCTGACTGCCTCTGTCAGTTGACCGCCTTCGTCATATCCTACATATCCAGGAGGCGCTCCGATCAGACGTGATACGGAATATTTCTCCATGTATTCGCTCATGTCAATCCGCACCATATTATTTTCATCATCAAACAGGCTTTCCGCCAACGCCTTCGCAAGTTCTGTTTTTCCCACGCCTGTAGGTCCGAGGAAGAGGAACGATCCGATCGGCTTGCTCGGGTCTTTGATTCCGGCTTTGGAACGGATGATTGCCTCCGTTACAAGTTCTACGCCTTCGTCCTGACCTATGACTCTTTTATGAAGTTCATCAGCAAGATGAAGTGTTTTGTTTCTTTCGCTTTCATTTAATTTTGCTACGGAATACCCGTCCATCTTGAAACGATTCGTCCGATTTCTTCATCTGTCACCGCTTCATGCACAAGAGACAATTCTTTTTCTCTTACTTTTTCTTCCTCTTCTTCAAGCTGTTTTTGCAGCTGAGGCAGTTCACCATACTGCAGCTGCGCGGCTTTATTCAGATCATACTCTCTTTGCGCTTTGCTGATCTCCTTATTCACATGTTCGATCTCTTCACGAATTTTCTGTACCCGCTCAACAGAATGCTTTTCATTCTCCCACTGTACTTTTTTCACCGGCATATTCTTCTTTCAGACCCGCCAGTTCTTCCTGTAAATGTTCCAGACGTTCACGGCTTAATCTGTCTTCTTCTTTTTTCAGCGCCTCTTCTTCAATCTCAAGCTGCATAATCCTTCTTCTTAATTCGTCCAACTCTGTCGGCATCGAATCAAGTTCTGTCTTAATGAGCGCACAAGCTTCATCTACAAGGTCTATCGCTTTGTCCGGCAAAAACGATCCGAAATATATCTGTTCGACAACATTGCCGCTGCGACAAGAGCGCTGTCTGTAATCTTGACACCATGGAATACTTCATAGCGTTCTTTCAGACCACGCAGAATCGAAATGGCGTCTTCTACTGTAGGCTCGTCAACTAAAACCGGCTGGAAACGGCGTTCCAAAGCCGCATCTTTCTCAATGTACTGACGGTACTCATCAAGCGTCGTTGCGCCGATACAGTGAAGTTCTCCTCTGGCAAGCATTGGTTTGAGCATATTGCCTGCATCCATAGCGCCATCGGTCTTGCCCGCACCGACAATTGTATGCAGCTCATCAATAAACAGAATGATCTTTCCGTCACTGTTTTTCACTTCTTCGAGAACTGCTTTCAGTCGTTCTTCAAACTCGCCCCGGTACTTTGCTCCTGCGACAAGAGCACCCATATCAAGAGAAAATATCGTTTTATCTTTTCAGTCCTTCGGGGACATCACCGCGGACGATCCGCTGCGCCAGACCTTCTACTACTGCTGTTTTACCAACACCCGGCTCTCCAATGAGCACCGGGTTGTTCTTGGTCTTACGGGAAAGAATCCGGATCACATTTCTGATTTCCTCGTCACGGCCGATCACCGGATCAAGTTTTTGATCCCTCGCCCGCTCTACCAGATCCTGACCGTACTTATTCAGCGTATCATAAGTCGCTTCCGGATGGTCGCTTGTCACTCTCTGATTGCCTCTGACAGTAGACAGCGCATGTAAAAATCCTTCCCGGCTGATGCCGAATTCACGATAAATCTGTTTCATCTCTTTGCTTGCATATTTTAACAGGGAAAGGAAAAGGTGCTCTACGGAGACATATTCGTCACCCATCTGTTTCGCCTCGTCCTCGGCATGGATCAACACATTGTTCAGATCCTGCCCTACGAAAAGCTGACCGCCCTGAACTTTCGGACGCTTTCCGATCGCCTGATCTACCCGGTTTATCAAAAGCTGACCTTGTATATTCATCTTTTCAAACAATTTTAAGATCAGACTGTCATCTTGTGTAAGCAGCGCATACAATAAATGTTCCTGCGCCAATTCCTGATTTCCGTTATCTGCGGCGATCTTCTCACAATTTTGCACCGCCTGAATGGAATTCTGTGTAAATCTGTTTATATTCATGCTAATCCCTCCTTTATTTTCGTGTTCTACTAGGAATATAGCATCTGTTGTTAGCACTGTCAAGGGTTGAGTGCTAATATTTTTGTTATTTTTTGCAAACCCTTTAAAATCAATGGTTCGCAGTATCTTATTTCTTTTGAAATTGTGATTTTTTCTGTTTTGACACCAATTTGACACCAATTTTTCTTTTTATGGTATCAAGCATTTAACACCATATTATCTAGTCTTATAATCTCATTTTCAATCCTTGTCAGCTACGAACCAAAAGTTGCCATGCTGAGCCACTATATGCCGACCTACTCACCGACTGACGATTAATTTTATATCGACAACGGAATACAGAAAAACGACCGGTACACAAGCACCAGTCGCTATCAGTATGGTCAAAGTATTAAACTTACAAGATAAAATATGAACAAATGGCCAGGATAAAAAAATATAGAAGAAATATTTCATTTTCATTCCACGCTCACCATTATACATTGAAATAAACAATAAAGATGTTGCAGCAGTTAAAAAATAAGGGTCAATAAATCCACTTATTGTAAAATTCAATCCACAAATATACATAACTAAAATAGAAGCAGTATATTTTAATGCTGGCATATCATAAAAAGATAAAATACACTGATTAAGGCTATTCCATAATACCACCCGTCTAAATTGCAAATATATGAAATGTACGCCCCGACTACTATTGCTGCAAAAGAGATTATTACATTTTTGTGGGATCTTTTTATAATTGTTAAGATGATCAACCCTAATAACAGCGTAAATAGCACATTTTGCTGTTCCAAACTGAATAAATTTCCCGTATTGGCTAAATCATAGATAGGCTCAGAAATAAGTGCAAAAATTCCTAAGCTTAAAATATATTTCTTAAGACTATGCGTATGAAAAAATCCCTCTGCTAATAGAAAGCAGAAAATAGGGAATGAAATTCTACCTAAAATATGACAAATATTGACTGCGGACATTAACATATCGAATTGCTCATCTGTAAACATAGAATATGGAGCATGTAGGATAATTCCATTTTTTAACACCACTTGACCAAAATGGTCTATTACCATAAAAATCATTGCCAGTATTTTTAATGTACTTCCTGAAATAATTTTTTTTCATTTTATTATGACTGATGATTTCCCGTTAAGATTTACCGTTAATTTTCTATTTTAACATTATAGTTAAGACTTATAATGTCTTCTGTATAATCATCAGCAACGATTTGAATAATATAGGAACCTTTTTTCAAAATATAAAGTTTGTAAATCATTCAACTCTTGACCATCTAATTGATAATAAATCTTATTGTCTTTATCTGCAATGGTAATATGAAGTTTACCGTTGTCAACAGTCCCTTTACTTGTATATCAAGTTTTTCGTCTTTAGGGACTGAAAATATCCGTTTGCAATATTCATAGACGGTTCTTTTGTTTCATTGCTTTTATAAGTTTCATGCTTTTCCATTGTGAAATCAACTTCTATGCTATCTTGATATTTACTGTATAATCCCCAGATAATAACAGTTCCTAAAAACATAAAACTAGCAATAGTATAAGATACTTCTTTTTTGCCTTTTTTTCATTATCAATTTTTTTACAGTCTGAACATCATTTTTTAATAATTCATCAATAGAGATTTTGAAATAATCACTTACTTTTATAATCATCTCTAAATCCGGATAACTTTTACCATTCTCCCAATTAGAAATAGTCTGTCTGGAAACATTAAATAAATTTGCAAAATCATCTTGACTTAAACCATGTTGTTTGCGCAGATTGTTTATTTGTTCTCCTATATTCATTTCAAATCTGTCCTCCTTTCAGACATCATTATCTTATTTTTTCCGTTAGAAATCTATCAAAACTCCTTTACATCTTAGCAAAGTTTCTTTTTTACAAAGCGAAATATTGCTTTTGATATATACAAATATAGAATAATAAGGTTATTTGACACTATTTCTTGTATATTGACAATTTTTGATGAAATGCGATAAATCCATAAAATCCGTGTATTCCTCCGTCGTTTTAAAAACGACCTTTCCTGCGCTGATCTCCGTTAAGTGCTTAGAGGCGCAGCATATCTTGATGTTTTCCGCTATTTTTGACTGATTAGAGTCTTTATCTTTTCCGGCTTTTTTCCCAACAACAAAGAAACGTTTTCCTTTCGTTTCCCGGTACAAAGCGATCGCCCATTCCGGCATATAACGTCCTGCAGGAGTGGAGATATAAAATTGTTCCGGAAGTTTTACATATACCGCAACCTCTTTTGATGCTTCCAGCCGTTCGATAAATTCCTTTTCTGCGCCGGATCGGTATTTCACATAATCATACAAATGCTTCCCGACTTTCATTACGTCCACTCCCTGTTTTCCCTGAATCGTCTGCTGTGTAAAAATATCTTTTGTATATTTTTTCGTCTGACGTATGATATATGATATTTTCCGAAATCGCTGTTTCTTTCACATTTAAGATCAATCTTTCTGCCTGAGCGATAAATTCTTCCGGACTTTCTTGAAACTGTTGAAAAACAGAACTTTCGACTCTGCTCAATATTTCGATCACTGTTTTCCTTTTCAGCCCTGTCATATCGGCAAGTTTCCCCGCAAGATCATATTTCACGACGCTTTTTGCCGCCTCATTCTTGCCTTTAAATCGCATATCTTGTATATGCAGTTCTCTGTTTAATATTTTCACCGCATCTTCTACTAATTTTTCCGTATCAAAATTTACGGTATATGTCGATTTCAGGCAAATATTTGACCACAATGCGCTGAATTCTTCTCCATTTAGCTTTTTTCCTGATCGACTTTTAGTTCTACTCGACGGCTTCTTGCATTCTCGGGTATGATTACTTCTATATCGCGACAGACGTCGGCCTTCCGACTCTGTTTACCGAAAACATCTTCTGCAATTTCACTTTGCAGGCCCTTCACAAAACTTTCATAGCTTTCGCTTGCGATCACGGTCAACGTATTCACTCTGTGAACGTCCTGCCCCAGAAAACTTCTGTCCATTCTCTGTCCGTCTCCATTGACACACAGACGAAGCCCTCTTCCGACTTCCTGCCGTTTTCGTACTTCGCTTCCTCCGTTTTTAACGTACAAATCTGAAATACATTTGGATTGTCCCAACCTTCCCGAAGTGCTGAATGAAAAATGAATCGAACAGGAGACTGTTTCGGGTCACACTCCAAAAGCAGTTCTTTATTTTTCATGATCAGATCATAAGCATCCTGATCGTCTGACATCATTTCTTTTCCTTTCCCTTTACTGTCGACTACATGCCCTTTTTCTGTCTATTGAAAAATATCCTGCATGAGTTTTTTCGACAGGGATCATTTCTATGTAATCCCGATACTTTTCATCTCCCGGTCCATACTTCATATTCTCTATAATGTTACGGTACTCTTCTTCAAATATGTCCGCATAACTGCCGTTTTGAGGACATCCTGTTTCGTCATACTTTTTATAACGGGCAACTTCATCAATAAAAAACAATGACAAAACTTTAATTCTTCTGCCAAACAACCGGCGTTCCCTGTCTATATGAGACAGGATTGTCTCTCTGATCTGTATTCTGCGAATCTGTTCCTCGTCCACTTTTCCGTTGATATCGCCTGCATATAGTTTCATCCCTGTTGACAAACTCAACCGATTCTTCCTGTCTGTTAATCTGTTTTACTTCAAAGCCGCCTTGATATTCTTCCAAACCTCCCGAAATTTCGTATAAGTCGTCGCCGATTCCTACCTTTCGATATTGTTTCCGAATCCCGCTTCCCATTTTAAAATCATACTGTATAACGGCAGCCGCATCAGACTCAGAACAACAGATCCTTTCTACATATATATAGCCGTCTGACGCCATTGTTTTTGTCTCTGCGATTCCTTTTACTTCAATTTTTTCACAAGGTATTTTCTGTAAGCATCTGCCGCACTAAGGCGATACACCATATTATACAGACTGTCAGCTTTATGCGTTGCAGAATACCGAAGCGTAATAAGAGGGCAAAACTGTTTCATCCTCTCTTTTGTCTGCCTGCCTTCCACCGACTGTGGTTCATCAATAATTATGATCGGATTTGTTCCCGCGATCAAATTGATCGGCTTCCTTCCCTGAAACTCATCAAGATTCATATAAATTCTCCTTGCATCCTTTCCTTTTGCATTGAATGCCTGAGAATTGATGATCATTACATGAACAGAATTATCCGATGCAAACCGGTCGATTTCCGTAAGTCTCTCTGAATTATAAATAAAAAAAACGGATCTTCTTTCCATACTCTTTTTGCAAAATGTTCTCTCGTTATCTGAAATGTCTTATATACGCCCTCCCGAATCGCGATGCTTGGCACGACGACGAGAAACTTACTCCATCCGTATCGTTTATTTAATTCGTATATCGTCTTAATATAAGTGTACGTTTTCCCAACTCCGGTCTCCATCTCAACCGTCAGATGATATCCGTTTTTCCCGCCCTTCCAGCTTTGAAGAAACCGGAATCTGATTCGCCTTTTGTATTTTCCGCAGATTATCTAATATTCTCTCATCGCTTAATTCGGGCACGATCTTCTGATTGCTCCATCCTGAAAAAGTTCCTTTTCTCTCTTCTGACGACGAATTTTTCCCCGATATTTCCCCTGTCATATAAGAAGGCGCCAAATATGGCTGTCCGTCAAAGACATCCGCAACTGCCTTCGCCGCATCAGCCTGAAATTTCTGATATTTAAACTGCAGTTTCATTTTCAACGTCTCCTTTTCTTCTTTTTTATACTTTTCCTGTCTGCCGGCGATTATATATTTTTACTTTATATTCAAACAAAACGAAATAAGTATCGGCACACAAAATGAACAGATCACTCCGTTTAAAACAGATAACACTACCGTTTCTTCATTTGTATATTTCAGCATTACCGGAAGCGTTGTATCTTCACTTGTCGCTCCCGCAGGTGCAATGCACGTATAATAATTAAAATGTACCGCCAAAAACGGAATAATAAAAAACGAAAAGATCTCTCTCATCAGATTACTCAAAAAAGCGATACTTCCGGCTTCTGCGCTTACCAGCTTGCTGATCGTTGCTCCTGAAAGACTGTACCAGCCTAATCCGCTCGCGATCGCCGTCCCATGACCAACAGGCATTTTAACGATCATAGAACAAATTATTCCTCCCAAAAGAGAGCCTATAATAATTCCGATCGGAATAATAAAAATCTTAATATGATATTCCCGTATTTTCTGCACAATACCGTCATACATTCCGATGCTTATTCCGACGGAGAACATTAATATATATAAAACAATATGGGTATTCTGCGTGATTGCGGAAATGAAACTGCTTTCCACATCAAAATAGCCGTAGACAAGTCCTGATACTAAGGACAATATCGTTAAAAAAACGATCATCTAAACCCCTTCTTTCCTAAAACTTTATTTTTTACAACGGCCTATTTATCTTTCTTCATAAAAACTCTTGTCAGCCAGTAAACCAATCCGATAGAAAGCACGGTCGGTATAAGGAAAAAGAGAAAGCTTGTCAGACCAAGCGATGATAATTCTTCAAAAAATGATCCTTTTTTCCAAGCATGACTCCCATGGAAAAGATCAAAATCAAAGTACATCACAAAGAAACATATTCATTTTTCTTTTTTCGCCCTGCGCAGGATTGAAACTCTTCCTACTAAAATCCCTTGATACACATAACAATCAATATATCCATTTCTTAACTCCTCACAATCCGATTTTTTCGCACTTATATACTATATCAAAATTTTCCTGTTTCGTCATGTATAAAAGGAAAACAAATACTTCAGGAATCACCGAAAAGCGCCAAAAAGCACATTGTCATCTGCTTGCGTGATTATATCACAGAATCTTATCATCCTCTATGCTATATATTAATAGAACAAACTTTTAGGAGGTCCGTCATGGAAAAACATTGGTATGACTATTTGTGGATCGTATCCTCGCTTATTTGATTCTCGGATTTTTCAATATCCTGTTTGCATGGATCGGACTTCTTTGTTTTTTCATCCCTTTGATCATCTCTCTTGCAAATGGAACAAAGGGATATTGTAACCGGTATTGTGGAAGAGGGCAGCTTTTTCGGTCTGATCGGAGGACGTTTCGGTCTTTCCCGAAAAAAAGACGTGCCTCTGTGGATGAAAAGTAAATGGTTCCGCTATGGTTTTTTGATTTTCTTTTTCCTTATGTTCTTCCAGATGCTCTGGAACACAGGACTTGTATTTGCAGAAATCCACAGCTTAAAACAGGCAGTCTCCCTGTTTGGACATTTTCGTTCCCGTGGATTGGGCATACCACGGAACACTATTCCATCCGGCGTCGCACAGTTTGCTTTTTGATTTTACAGTGTCATGCTGACATCTACCGTACTTGGGGTTGCAACAATGATCTTGTTCAAACCGAGAAGCTGGTGCGTTTACTGTCCGATGGGAACAATGACTCAGCTCATCTGTAAGGCGAAAAGTCCAAAACTAAACGATTCAAAATGAGCCCACACGAAAAACCGATTCAAAAAACCGATTTAAAAACTTATTAAAAACAATTTGAATAATGATGAAAAAGCGGACAGTTCACTGTTCCGCTTTTTTCTGTTCAGATGTTCAGACTTTCTGCTCAGATTTTTCCGTTAAACTTATTCTGTTCCATATTGTCCGCCCATATTGTTTTTATTTTATTTATTTTGATCTTTCACTACTTCCAAAGCTTTCTCTAACTGGGTGTCTGCTTCGGGATTATTCTCATCGTATTCATACTCTTACTTCCACGTCAGGCTCTACGCCTTTGCCGTTGATGCTCCGTCCGTTTGGAGTATAGTATTCTGCGATTGTCATTTTTAAGCATGTTCCGTCTCCAAGATCCATTAACTGCTGAACGACCCCCTTTTCCATAAGTCGTCATACCGACGATCTCTCCGATGCCGTAATCCTGCACAGCCCGCTGAAAATTTCCGACGCGCTGGCGCTGTATTGATTTACAAGTACGGCAAGCGGCTTATCAAATTCATTTGCTCCGTCGCAAGTAACTTCTTCTACATTCCCTTCTTTGTCTTTTGTCGACACGATCACTCCTTCCGGAAGAAGCAGCTTCAGCATATCTGTTACTGTATCAAAATTTCCGCCGGGATTATTACGAAGATCAATTACAAGCCCTTTCATTCCCTGCTTTTCAAGATCTTCCAGCGCCGTTTCAAATTGATGATAAGTTACGCTGTCAAACTCGCTTACAGCGATATAGCCAATCTGATCTTCTTTCATTTCATATGCGACTGTCTGTACTTCGATCTTATCCCTGACAGCCGTCACTTCAACTTCTTTTCCGTCTCTTAGCACATGGAGGACAACCGACGTACCTTTTTCGCCTTTGATCCACGAAACGACTGTATCCAGTTCATATCCCGCCGTCTCATGTTCGTCTACCTTATATAAGATATCGCCTGATTTCAAGCCCGCCTTGTCTGCAGGTGAATCTTCATACACATTGACGATCGTAATCTCATCTGTTCCGAGCTGCTTCGACATCGATGCTCCGATTCCGAAAAAATTCACCGTTCGTTGTTTCAAAAGCTCCTTCGCTTCCTGTTCATCGTAGTATTCTGTATACGGATCTCCCAGCGCCTGCATACCCTGAATAAATACCTTCTACAAGGGCATCTTTATCAATCTCATCTTCATACAGATAATACTTCTATCAACGCGTTAAGCCTGTCAAGTTTATGTTCCATATCTGATCTTGATGTACTTTCCGTTGCAAAATTGCCTTTGAAAAATACGGCAGATACCACCTTTGCAGCTCCCCATACCCGGTAATTATAACTGCGCCGATCACGATTCCTACAAGAACGCCAATCCCGAATCTGCTTTTTTTTCTTCCCGCTGCCTAAAGAACCTTCATTTGCATCCACGCTGCCCCGACTCATCTTGATTTCATCCGACTCATTTTGATTATTACTAGTTTGATCCATGTTTTTCATTCCCCTGTTTTCGTTCATCCGCAAATTTTCTTACATCACATCGCATTACTTTCCAACGCCCCTCTATCTATTATATAACCGTTTTTATTTCCCATTCGACTTTTATGAAATGTCGCCAAACTTTTTGTCTATACAGAAGAAAGACAAAACAGATCATACTCTGCCTTGTCTCCCCTCTTCTTCCATATACGGAAATCTCCCATATAGTAAATTCACTGACTGAATCATTACCCCCGGCTATTCCTATGTATAACCACTTTACATATACAAATCAGGATTTACAGGTACATTATTCAGCTCCACCTGAAAATGAAGATGCGGTCCGGTTGACTGCCCTGTGCTTCCCACATATCCGATCTGCTGACCTTTCTCTACATATTGCCCTGCTCTGACGGCAAGTGCGCTGTGATGCATATATTTTGTCACAAGTCCGTTTCCGTGATTAATAACAACCCAGTTTCCGGCGCTGTAGCTGAATCCGGCGATCACAACCGTTCCTGCCGCAGCCGCATATGTAGGTGTTCCTACAGCCGCAGCATAATCATGTCCTTTATGGCCGCCGACCTCATATGGCCTGATCTCGCCAAAATAACTGGATTGGTACGACATACCCGGACACGGATGCGTAAAATATCCGTTTCCGCTCACGACGTTTCCGCCCGTTGAAGGAATATAATTATTTCCTGCCTGCTCCTGTTGGATTCTTTCAACTTCTGCTTTTTGCCTTTTCCAGCGCAGCAGCATTCGCATCGATCTCCGACTGGATATTGCTATCTTTGCCTTTATTCTCATCGATCATTTTCTGAACTTCCGTCTGCTGACCGACAAGCTTTGTCTGAAGCGTATTCAGTTCCTCATATTCTGCCTGAACTTCTTCTTCTTTCACCTCGATTTTTCAACCGTATCCTGATACCTTATAAGTTCGTCTCTGTCATACTCTGAGATTTGAGAAATATATTCTGCCTTTATTCAGAAAATCTCCCATATTCTTATCGAACTCTCGGCAAGAACGGCTACAAACTGAGTATTTCCACTCTCATACATATATTTGATACGAACTTTTTCATTCTCTCATACTGATCATTCGCATCAATCTGAGCCTGAACAAGTTCATTTTCAACCTGTTCGATCTCTCTTCTTTTTCTGTCAGTTTCTTCTGCGTTTCTTCCATATCGGCAACGATCCCTTTTAATTTTTCCGTGAGATCTTTCGCTTGAGCGGAATCGCCGCACCGAAAATACCGATGATCAGACCTTCGATCACGAATGGTGATCTTACAACAAAGTCTTTCGCACCAATATATTTCATAATAGCGATCTCTTCTTTTCTGACTGTAATACCCATTGTGACCGTATTACTGATCAGGAAGATTGACACTCCCAACAGGATCGCAATGATCGCAATGGAAATATACGCAACAAGCATATTAACGCTGGAGAGTGTGTTCGCTACAACATCTGACTTATTGACCTGTCTGACTCCGTCCAGACTCTGTGCAAATTTAACCAATCCTGCTGCGTAGCTGAAAGAGACTCTTCGCGATCAGATCCTATTAACCTTTTACCGTCTTCATGTAGACTTCATAGTTATCAGATCCTGCCAGAGGATTATCATCCTTAAAACCTTCTGCAAGTTCCGGGTTGTCTCCAAAATACTCTTTTTGGAATTCTCCCATGCATCTCTGATCCACATACTTCACTTCTTGAAACATCATCATCCTGCTTTTTAAGCTGTGCGCCAATATTATCAATCTGCTCCTGCGTTGCATCATCATTAAAAAATACAGTGATTGCCACGCCTTCTTCTTCTGCTTTGTGTACAATATACTGGAAGTTTATAAGAATTGAGAAAAATAGTCCGAACACAAAGATACAGGCAGACATAGTTGCAACAGATGCCAGAGAGAACATCTTATTTCTCCCAATACTCTTAACTCCCTGCTTTCCTACGTATCCTATCGTACTAATTCTCATCGAAATACCCACCTTCTTGTTCGTCGCTGACAATGACACCCTTCTTCATCGTAATAACGCGTTCTTTCATCTCATTTACAATCTCCTGATTGTGAGTGACTACCAGCACGGTAGTTCCTCTCTCGTTTGCCTCTTTCAGAAGGTTCATGATCTCCCAGGAGTTCGTTGGATCCAAATTACCTGTCGGTTCGTCAGCCAGCAGGATGGCAGGCTCATTTACGACAGCCCTGGCGATTGCAACTCTCTGCTGTTCCCCTCCGGACAATTCCTTCGGGAACGCTTGTACTTCTGTGCCAGTCCTACAAGTGACAAAGCCGCCGGCACTTTCTTTTTGATCACACGGGTCGATTTCTCTGTAACCCGCTATGCAAATGCAATATTCTCATAAATATTACGATCTTTCAGAAGTCTGAAATCCTGGAATACAACTCCAAGTCCTCTTCTGTACTGCGGAATCTGGCGATGTTTCATACGATTCAGATTCTGACCGTTGACAATAATCGTACCTGACGTTGGTTCGATCTCCTTCATCAGAAGACGTATCAACGTAGACTTTCCGGAACCGCTGTCTCCAACTACGAATACGAACTCTCCCTGTTCGATCCGAAGGTTGATACCATTGAGTGCAGCAATACCCTTGGAGTATTCCTTGTTAACGTTTCTTTAAGTTCTATCATATGCTCCTCCTAATTATCCATACTCCGATATAACTTAATACTCCAGTGTTTCCATGTATTTCATATATTTGACTACCATCAGCGCGATCTTAAATGTGATTGCGTCCTCAAATACGCGCAGATCCAGTCCTGTGCTCTTCTGCAGTTTGTCAAGACGGTACACCAGTGTATTTCTGTGAATATACAGCTGTCTTGATGTCTCGGACACATTCAGGCTGTTCTCAAAGAACTTATTGATCGTAGTGAGCGTCTCTTCATCAAATTCGTCCGGAGATTTCCCCTCAAAAATTTCGCGGATAAACATCTTGCAGAGCGGAATTGGAAGCTGATAGATCAGTCGTCCGATTCCAAGCGCACTATATGCAATAACTTCCTTCTCGTCGAAGAAGATCTTTCCTACATCGAGCGCAAGCTTCGCTTCTTTGTAAGACTTGGATACTTCTTTGATGTCATTGACGATCGTACCATATGCGATACGGACATTCGTCTTCTCCTTCTGCTTTCAGAAGATCAAGAATCTCATGTGCCAGTCTTGTCCATCTCCGGATATCCATCGCCAGGACCTAATTCTTTTACTACGATGATGTTCTTCTCATCAACAGCTGTAATAAAGTCCTTGCCCTTTCCACCCAGAACAGAACGGAGACTGTCAAGCGCACTGACATCTCTTTCCCGGGAAGTCTCAATATAAAGATATCACGTTTCACTTCCGTGTCAATATGTAATTTTTTGGCACGATTATAAATATCCACCAGCAAAAGGTTATCCAAAAGCAGGTTTTTGATAAAATTATCCTTGTCAAAACGCTCCTTATATGCTACCAGAAGATTCTGGATCTGGAAGGCTGCAATCTTGCCAACCATATAAACATCTTCACTGCCGCCATTGGCGATCAGAATGTACTCCAGCTGGTGTTCATCATAAATTTTGAAAAACTGATACCCCTGAATCACCTGGCTTTCTGCCGGAGATTCTACAAACGAAAGAACGGCATTCTCATAATCTCCAGGCTCCGGAAATGTTGTCGCCAAAGTCTTTCCATCTGTATCCATCACTCCAAGATCAATCCTTGTAATTGATTTCAACCCTTCAATCGTATTCTGCAGTATCTGATTTGATATCATATTCTCTCTCCTCCATCCTCCGTGGTTCTATACACTTTGTACAATCTTCATCCCCCGCAACTGTGGACTTAGCCATATACATATAATACTTTTGATCCCATTTTCTTCCCGGTTTTTGATTTGCGCGTGTCCCGTCAGAAAAATTCCTTTGTCATAATACTTCATGGCATTTTCCACAGTATTTAGCTTTTCTTCCGATTCGGCAAGCAAAAAAACTCTTTTCTGTTCTTCTGAAGGTATTTCATAAACATTTTTATAAATGTCTGATTTTCCGCTTCTCTTAGTTTTATCCTGTCGGTTTCCCCCTGCCGCTTCGAGAATTTCTGTCTCTCCGGGCAGAGTAAGACCAAATCCGGATGTCGATCTTATCCACTCGTCTTCATCCCGCGCGCGCATCAATGCGCTCATAGATAAAACTTCGATAATATCAACCGACTCTCTTTCCAGAAACGCAATCGCTTTTAACATCGCTTCCTTCGCTGTTATGCAGTCCATTTCCGTACTCAAAACATTTATTCTTTCTTTCATACACATCACCTGTCGTCTCCCTCGGATGTATAATTCTATCAAATTTGTCTATCTTTGTAAAGAAATATTCTGCCCGCCGGATCGCTGCTTCTTCTTTCGTGTCACTAATCCTCCGATCCTGCCTGTCTCCTTTGATGTAAGTGATTTCCAGCCTTCCGTCATCACTTTATCGAGAAGCCCTATTTCCTCAGCCACCTCATATTTCAGCTTTTCATCCGGATCAAGATTTGCCGGATCGATCGTCTTTGATTTTTTCCCTGACATACAACTTCCCTTTCTTCTTTCAAAGGAGTGTTGCCCGTTTTAGCAAATCGTATTCATCCGATCTGTCCGTCAAAGATATCGCTGATCTTACATGTATAATTTTTCCACTCTTCCCTATAAAAACCAACTGCGCGATTCCTTTTCGGTCACTTTATAATAACGTCTGTTTCTTCCATCACACTGTCTGTCATAGACTTCCAGATATTCCCCTTTCTGCAGCCTTCGAAGTACCGGATACAATGTAGATTCCGATACGTCGATCACTTTTCTTACATCCTGCGTGATCCTGTATCCATATGTTCCCGTTTCTTCCATAGATACGACTGCCAGTACGATCGCATCCAACAGGGCAGCTCCTGTATGAAATACCATCTGTTCCTCCTTTTTGCCAAAGACATTGTATTATATGAGTAATATTATATTTTGTATAATATAGTTTGTCAATACAATATTATCCGAAAAACCATTGATCGCCGCCCTGTAAATCGTCTGTTCAGCTCCGCTTATACCCGGTCAACCCAATATCGAATTGCAGATTCGAGAAACTTTGCACATCCATTCACTTCTTTATCATAATACATTTTAAACCTCTCGTCGCTGATATAGAGATTGCCGATTGCCGCATGCGCCTCTTTCGTATACTGTTTCCATGTCTTTCCAAGCCATTCTTTATGAAGTGCGACGATCCGCCTGCCGCATTCATCCTCCGGTTTGCTCCGCCTCTTACCGCATCCTGTAATTGTATGCGGATTTCTTCACCCAGATTTTGAAATCTCTCGTATTCCTCCTCTGTCATATCTAAAACTTTCCTGTTTGCAGCATCCATCTCTTCATCGCCATATTTTTCGCGGATTTCCGCCCTGTGTTTTTTCTTCATTTTCCTGAACTACTCTTTTCTTTAAACGCCTGAAATTTTTCCTGATCACTCATATCATATTCTCCTTTCATTGAACGTATCGTCTGTTCCACTGTTTGGATCAGAGCTTCCATATGGTTTCTCTTTTCCTCAAGTTCCAAAAAGGTGTTCCCGCAAAGCCGCCATAATGTCAAAGTCTTTCTGATAGATGATCTTCTTGATCTGCTTTAGTTCCATTCCCCGTTCCTTGTAAACAGAATCTGCTGCAGGATCTCCAGTTCCCGCTCTCCATAGTACCGATATCCGGCTTCACTTGTCTTTGATGGTTTCAGCAATCCGATCTGATCATAATAACGAAGTGTGCGCGCACTCACTCCTGTTAGTTCCGATACTTCTTTAATGCCGCACTTCACCGTTTTCACCTCCTGTTAAAATACCCTAAGCCGATATTTTCTTTCTTTTCTATCAGCTTAGGGCAAGTATATTACTTGACGTTACGTCAAAGTCAAGAGCATCTGACATATTTTTTCGTAACAGTTCATCCATACAGATGTACAGGAAGCACAAAACATGCTTGCATATTTTTGCAAGCGGACATCTGTATGTGCTTAGCGCCTTTTTTTATGAGTAAAACAGTGGCGGCAGCCACAATAAGCACGCAGTGCGGTTTTACGAATGGCGCGGGCTGAACTGTTACATTGTTCTTTAATAATTCAAAAGCACATATCCGGCTATCACACAATGGATCACAAAAAATATCGGTACGCTGATGACAAATTTTGCTTTCTTTTGTTTTATGCCTGAACATCATCATTCCTGCTAAAGCTCCAACCGAACCGCCTGCAAACGCCGCAAGCAGAAGAACTTTTTCGGGAATCCGCCATCTTCCCGATTTTGCTTTCCACTTATCTATACCGTACATCAGCCATACCCCAACATTTAATGCGAGCAAACAATACATCAAAATCTTCATACGATGATCTCCTCTTTTAAAGTAAACGAATAAATAATCTTTCTTTTACAGTTTTTCCCGTAAGCTGAGACAGGGCATGTGCATAATATTCAAGCTGCGCATGATATTTTTCCGCAAGTTCTTTTCTGCTTTTCACCTGATCCGTCTTATAATCAAGCACGACAAGTCCGTCTTCTTCTTCAAAATAAACGTCGATAATCCCCTGCACTAATATCTTTTCCCCGGACAGATCTCCCTGATAGATCTCCGATGCATTCACGCTGATCACAAAAGGCTGCTCTTTATAAAGTTTTCTGTTCCTTGCCGCCTGTAACATCCGCACTCCGCTCTTAGTCCGAAGAAACCGCATCATATCTTCTGTCTCAATACATTCTGCCATTTCCCTCGATAAACGTCCATCTTCCGCAAGCCTTTCCACCTCTGCTTCCAGATCATCTGCTTCGTATTCTTTTTGCAAAATCAAGCAGTTCTAAAACTTTGTGATATGCGCTTCCCCGTGAAGCGCCGGAAAGAGTTTCTTCCTCTTTTATAAAACGGGGAAGAAGAGGAACCGTCTGTGGTTCTTTATACATTTCCTCTCCCGCTTCTTCTTGCAGCGCCTTTCTTTTTTTTCAGCTCCGATACGGTAAACTTCATTTTCATACCGCCTTCCGAATAATACGGATAAACGTAATCTGCCTGTTCATCCAGACATTTTCGTATTTCCGGATCATACACTTTTGTCACATCCCAGTGTTTCAATACGTCAAGCGCCAACTGTTCTGACTTCACCTGTAAAATATCTGCTCCTATGTCATTTCCTGTATACTGAAAAATGCAGACAGGCGCATCTTCTAACGCCGCCTCCTCCTCTTCAGACCAAAGAGCCGGTATGATCCAGTCGAAATATGATTTTGCACCTGCCGTGATAACTCCGTCTTTGCCGGAGCGCATAATGAAACGATCCGGCAAAACCCCTGTCATGATCAGTTTTTCCTTTGCTCTTGTCAACGCTACATACAGAATGCGCATCTCCTCTGCCCACATTTCATACATTGCCTCTTCCCGAATCAGCTTTTTCAAAAATGTAGGCGCCTTTGTCCTCCGTTTCAGATCGATCTTATCAATCCCAATGCCCCATTCAGGATGAAGGATCATGCTGCTTTTCGTATCCTGTGTATTAAATTGTTTTCCCATACCTGCCGCAAAAACAACCGGAAATTCCAAACCTTTACTCTTATGAATACTCATGATCCTTACCGTATCCGCCTGTTCATCCATGATCCCGGCTTCTCCGTAATCAACGTCATATTTTTTCAGTTGTTCGATATACCGCACAAAATGAAACAACTTTGTAGCTTGTTCCTTCAAACGCCTTTGCTTTTTTCCACCAGCATCTCTACGTTTGCGGCTCTTTGCACTCCGCCTTCCATCGCCAAAATGTATATACCGAAACCTGTTTCTTCTATAATCTCCGTCAACAGATCATGAATCGGAGTATACGACACTTTTTTCTGAAATGATCCACCTGACTGAAAAATCTCATCAGACGATCTTTCAAGACCGGATCCTGTGCTTCTTCCGACGCGTACATCCGCGCGCTTTCATGAAACGGTACGTCGGGATATGCGACTCTGATCTTTGCCATATCTTCTGTCAGAAGATTTCCCAAAGGCGACGCCAGAACCGCCGCAAGCGGGAGATCCTGCCTTCCGTTATCGAGTATTTTAAGATAGTCAAGCAATACGCTCACTTCATAAGTTTCAAAATACCCTTCCCTGCTTACAGAATATGCGGGAATCCCTTCTTCTGCAAGGACTGCCGAAAAATCTTCTGCCCATCCTTTCACACTTCTTGTCAAAATCACAATATCTTTATACTGCACCGGACGATATTCCCCTGTTTTTTATCCGACACAACCCCGCCGCGCATCAAACTTTTAATTCTGCGCGCGATCATCCTCGCTTCTGACCGACGTACGTTTTCCGCTTCTTTATCGCGGTCTTTTAAGATCAAAAGCTCCGTCTTGAAAAGATCTGTGTTTCTTTCACATTCTGACGATATGTATCGTTTTGCCTCAATTTCTTCTGTTTTCGGAAACTTCGCCCCAAGATAAAGCGCCGCGCTGTCATCATATTCGATTCCGCCCATTTCTTTTTTCATAATACGTCGGAAGATATAATTGACACTGTCCAGAACTTCTCCTCTGCTTCTGAAGTTTTTATGCAGATCGATCCTCTGTCTGTCACTGTCTTCTAAACTGTATGTGTTATATTTTTGCATAAACAGTTCAGGTCTTGAAAGACGGAAGCTGTAAATGCTCTGCTTTACATCTCCTACCATAAAAAAATATTATTTTTCCTTCTGCCTGTCCTGATACGCTTGTCAGGATCGTCTCCTGTACAAAATTACTGTCCTGATATTCGTCGATCATAATTTCTTCAAACTGTTTTGCATATTCTCCGGCTACGGCAGACGGAACAAGTTCTCCGTTTTTTCTTCAGTCAGTATATCAAGCGCAAACTGTTCCATATCGTTAAAATCTATCATATTTCTGCCGCGCTTCTTTTTCCGCAAACTTTTCTGCGAACAGCTTTACCAAAGATACGAGCGTTTTCACAGACTCTCCCGCCGAAACCATGTCCTCTTTCCATACGCTTTCCGGCGCGTAAAATAAGTTTCCTTCACCCCGGCAATCGCCTTTTTGCCTGTTCTCTCAACGCCTTTACGGACTCTCTTTTTTCAGCCGATACACTGTCATCTTTTTTTCTCGAAAGCGTTTACCATCCAAACCGATCAGCCGCGTCATACATTTCTGCAAAATCACTGCATTTTCTTATCTTCTCTATTCCACGAAGATCCTCTTCCAGCATATCCGCATACATATACGGTCCATCCGGCTCCTCACATATTTTCAATCCTCTGCGGATCAGTTTTTCCGGTTCTTCGATCCGAATAAGAACGTGTTCTTTTGCCCGCCGTATCATCGCTTCCGCCGCCTCTTCTTCTGTATATACCGCAGCACAACGGTCAAGCCACTGTTCCGGTCTTGGATAACTGCCGGAATATTCGTATAATTTTAAAATGATCCCTTCGATCTTCCGGTCATTTTTCCCTGTTCCAAACCGCTCTGTAAAGGAAAGGAACTCTTCCTCTCCTTTGGAATAACACTCTTCAAGCAATTCATCGAGAACGTCTTGTTTTAAAAGTTTTAATTCTCCGTCTTCTCCGATCCGAAATCCCGGATCAAGATCGATCACATGAAAATGTTCCCTTATCACAGACAGACAAAAACTGTGTATCGTCGTGATCGGCGCACTGTGAACTAACGTAGCCTGCCTCCAGATGTACGTTTCCCGGATTTTCTTCCAGCTTTTCTCGATCGCTTCTCTGATCCTGTCCTTCATCTCTGCTGCCGCCGCTTCTGTAAATGTCACAATCAAAAGTCTGTCCACATCGACAGGACTTTGCTCATCTGTGATCTTTTGAATAATACGTTCTACGAGAACGGCTGTCTTTCCCGATCCTGCCGCCGCAGATACAAGAATATTACGATTTCGCAGATCTATGACCTTTTGCTGCTGTTCTGTCCATTTCACGCCCATTCTTATCCTTCCCTGCCTTTCCCGCTTTGCTCGTTTTCCGAAGCGTCCCGGCTGACATTTTCTTCAAAGCCTCCCGCATCTTTTTCACCGCATCGTCTGAAGAATATCTCTTCAGCCTGCGGTAACTACATCCTTCAAGACGCGGATCGAACCCACATATATCTCTGTACGGACAGTAATCACATCCTGTAGTTTCTCCCATCTCATACGGAGAGGCGGAAACTTCTCCGTCATACATTCGGTCTTTGACCGACTCTTCTTTCGTTTCGCAAAAGAAAGTACTAGCCGAAACAGTTCTTCCGGAAGCGCGTGAGACGTTTTACTCAATGAACCGTCTTTATTTCTTCCTATTGGAAAAAGGAGCGAATTCCCCGAAAGTTCTTTCTCCAAATGCAAATCACCATATCATCCCCGTTAACTAGCCCATCCTGCTTTAATTCTTTTAAAATACTTCTCTCCACGGCATCCTGAGTTTTTCTTCCGAAACGATCGGATCTTGTATCCGATAATAAAATATTCCTGCCGGGACGATCGTTTTATGAGGATGTTTTCTTTGCTCTACATCCAAAGCCGCGTTCAGATATACCGGAAGCTGCATTTGCAGACCATGATACAACGCCGTAATATCAAAACTTTTCATTCCCGTTTTATAATCTGTCACTTTGACATAAACACAGTCATTGTCAAAACATGTATCGATTCGGTCAATCTTCCCGCTTCCGAACTGCATCTCGTACCCGCTTGGAAGAAAGTCTCCTTTTCTATCTGCTTTGTCAGCGCCCACACAGAAGTTCGGATAAGACGTTTGATCCGAGTGATCATATATTCATTTCGCGCCGAACTGAAAGAACTGTATTCCCATAATCTATTACGCTTTCTTCCACACTCTCATCGATCATCTCGTCACGAAGAGCTTCCGGTATTTCCTGCCATTTCATTTTCTGCGCATCCGCCTTTTTGGAAAACGTCTCCAAAGACTTGTGCGCGATATTTCCGAGATCAAGCGCCTCAAACACATCTGCTTCGCGGTCTGAAAGCCGCAGTCCGTAACTTAAAAATGAGCATATGCACAAGACGCAAATTTTCCAGTCTTGTCACACTGACGCGATTTCGATCACTATAAAGTTCTTTTGTCAGTTCCGGTGCAAGCCTCGTATCTGTTTTATGCAGAAAACCTGCATTCAAAATACTTTCGATCTCTTTTTTATTTCTTCCGTCTTTTTGAAACCATGTCTACAACTCTTTCCACTCATTATCCAGCCCGAGACGGCGGCTGCAAATTCCTTTTGCCACTTTCTCGATCCCCCCTCTTCGGGTGATCTCTCTGTCGCTAAGCTTTCTGTTTTCTTCATCGACAACGGACAGATTCGGAAACAGCCTGCGAAGCTCCTGTATCAAATACGCCGGACGCAGAGATTTTCCCTCCCCGACACCTTTGACCATGACAGGCTTAGAAGTTCCGTCGGTTTTGTCAGCGCCGTATATAAATAAAATTTCTGTATATAGATTTTTTCCTTCGGTCCGGGCGACAACGAGATATCTTTCTCTTTGAATTTTTCTCTGTCCCGCTCAGACAAAATGCCGCCCGTTCCCGCATTGCCCGGCAAAAAGCACATCGTTCGCTCCGACAAAAAACAAGGCGCGGATATCTTTCATTCTTGTACGCTCTACGTCTCCGATCACAACCTGGTCAATGCTCGGAGGAATCACTCCCACTTTCGCCTCTTCAAATCCGGCGTCAAGAAGCTCGCAGTATTCTTTCAGCGTAATCGGCTCGTCGCCTAACAGTTCCGAAAACTTGTCAAACAACTCCATGACGATCCGGTAGATCTGCTCATATTCTTTTGCAAGTGTAAGTTCTCCCTGTTCTGCGAAAAATTTCTGCTGTTGTTCCAATTTCTCCTGAAGATGCTCTCCTGCGATAAATTCATATACCGCAAGCGTAATGTCAAGCACCGTCTTTTTTTTTTCTGTCTTGAAACGAACATAAGCGGATCGATCTTTTCGACAAATTTCACGCGCAGATGATTTAACTTTTCCACTTCTTCCTCATCCGCCTCTTTCGTTTTCCTCGCCCATGCCTGCTGCCATTTTTATATCCCTTTATCCCCAGCGCAAGACAGTAGTTTTCCAATCGGTCGATCTCATCTTCCGTAAATTCACAATATCCGGATCTTAAATAACGAAATACGCTTTCATAAGTAAAATTTTCCTGTATCATCCCCAGAAGGCTGCGGACATACTCTACAAAAGAATTCAGAAGAATACTTTTCTTATGATCCATAAACACAGGTATGTCAAAAGAAGCACATGCTTTTTCCAACACATCCGCATACACATTCATATCTGACGCGATCACGGCAATGTCTCTGTATCGGTATCCTTTTGTCCTCACTAACCGCCTGATACTTTCTGCTACATACTTTGCCTCTTTTCCCGGAGAGCGCACTTCATGCAGCGATACAGACTCACAGCTTCCGTTATATTTTGCGCCTGAATACCGGAATAGTTCCGTTTCCAAAACGCCATTTCCGAACAATCCCGAAAACGATACACCGGCCTTTCAAACAAACATATCGGTTCTTCAATCTCTGTTTTTTCTCACCCGCAATCTTCATAAGAGATGTGACCATCTGTTTGCCGAGCGCAAAAATCTGATACGGATGTTCATATACATACGGATTTTTCTCTTCCGTCCATCGTCACTGTGATCATCACTTTTTCGCACACTGAAAAAAGCTCACCGATCAAACGGTTTTGTACAGGCGTAAAACCTGTAAACCCGTCCATCGCCACCACGCTTCCTTTTAAAATATCGGAATACGGAACAGCGTCGCTGAGCACATCGAGCATTTCTTCTTTTTGTAATGTATTTTTCACTTAAATACTCTTCAAATTTTTCATATATAGTTCGGATATCATCCAGTTTATAATGCAGATAACTTTCAGGCGGCACTTCTTTCATAAAATCATCCAAACGTTCAAAGTCTACGCCATACTGCGCAAATTCCGAAAGAACAGACTTCACTTCGCTTATATAACCTTGTTTTTTCAGGTTTCCCTTAAAGACCTTCAGATCTTTTTCACACTCGCCCGCAATTTTGCGCAAAACAAGATTTTTTCCTTCATCATCAAGCACAACACGGGCATCCTGACCCACCTCTTCAAAAACGCGGTACGCCAGACGCCCGAAACTTAACACATCAATATTCATGATCCCGCCTTTTGGATGCGCAAGACAGAGATCTTTTTGTGTCTGCATCGTAAACTGCTCGGGAACGATGACAAGATAATTCTTGTCAGGATTTTCAATCGCTTCCCGAACAACCGTATCATATAAACAGTAAGATTTTCCGCTTCCGGAATTTCCCATAATAAATTGTAATGACATAAACCGCCTCCTGCCACAGGTCTTCCAACATATTTTTCTTGATTATACTACCCGTGCACATTCCTGACAAGAAGCCGGTTTATCTGTCCTTTACTATGTTTTGTTATTTTACCAGATCTGCAAGCGCTCCCTTCGGAACAGCGCCGACCTGTTTTCCTGTCATCTCTCCGTTTTTAAACGCGATAAATGTCGGGATGCTCATAACACCGTAGCGCTGCGCTACTTCCATCTCTTCGTCAATATTGATCTTACATACTTTTACATCGTCCAATTCTCCGGAAATCTCTTCTACTACCGGTCCCATCATCTTACACGGTCCGCACCAGTCAGCGTAGAAATCTACCAATACCGGGCGATCTGCCTGAAGAACTTCCTGATCAAAATTTGCCGTTGTTAATTTTACTACTGCCATTTTTCTTTCTCCTTTTCCCGACCTTATTCGGTCTGTTTTTATTGATTCGATTTTTGTTTTCTTTCATTGAGTATGGCTTTATATTATACCGGATGAATTTTCTTTTCAGTGACAAAATCACAATTAACATCTATGTGCCGTTTTGCCGTTTCAAGATTAGATTTTTCTCAGTCCTGCCTCGTTAAGTATTTCCACTTTCCCTGCGGGTCAGTTTCACAAGTCCGTCAGCCTGAAACTGCTTCAGTATCCTTGTCACTACTTCCCTCGCTGTCCCCGCATCCCGCGCCAATGCCTCGTGCGTAATCGCCAGACTGTCTGAGCGCTCCATCACTTTATGGTCGAGCAGAGCCGATGCGATACGAGATGCTACATTTGAAAAAAACGAACTGATTAAACAGCCACATGATGTCAGAAAACTTTTCCGATATCATCTCCATCGTATAGTCTTTCACAATTCCGCTCTCATCATACAGTTTGCGATACACACACTTTGGAATCGTATAAAGTTCACAGTCTGTTTCCATCTCCATATCAAGCTCCACATCCATACCGTTAAGCATACACGCCGCGCTCAGAATACTGACATCTCCTTCCAGCAAACGGAATAATGTAATATCTCCGCCGCCCGGTGATGTAATAAATACCCGCACTCTTCCTTTTCCGATGATCTGGACTCCGGCGCATTCTCCGCCGCCGAAATGGAGCTGCGTTTTCTTTTGGCATTCTGTTTTTACCATATTGTTCCTGATTTCTTCTTTCTGTTTATCTGTCAGACTTTCCCAAAAAGGAAGCGCCTGTTCTAAAATTTCATTCATTTCCACTTTTCACCTTCCGTCTTGCTGCCTCTTATTATAAAAGAATCTTCCTGAAATATAAAGTGTAAAATCTCTCCGCCCGCTCCGCCTGAATTTCTTCTTCGCCGTTTTCCCCTGCAATTTTATCCAAAACGCAGAATATGTCAAAAAAAAACCGTCATAATATTAATAAATATTAATATTACTGTAGAAATATTGACGAATATTGCATAAATACAAATTTTCTTCTTCCTTTTATCACGCCAAAGTGGTATAATGTTATAGACTTTACTACAAAGTCTTTAATTTTACAGAAAGGAAAAGGAATGAACATCATGGAAAAGAAAAATGAGTTCAAACCGTATATTCCGGCAGATAAAATCGTTCCGGAGTTTACGGTAACTTCAATCGTGATTGGTATTATCCTTGCAGTCGTTTTCGGAGCCGCAAACGCATACCTCGGACTGATCGTCGGTATGACAGTATCAGCTTCCATTCCGGCAGCAGTTATCTCTATGGGTATCATCCGTGTGATTCTTCGTAAGGATTCCATTCTCGAAAACAACCTTGTTCAGACAATCGGTTCAGCCGGAGAGTCTGTAGCGGCAGGTGCTATCTTCACTCTGCCTGCATTATTTATCTGGGCTGAGGAGGGAAAAATCGCTTTCCCAAGTATGATGACGATCTTTCTCGTTGCACTTTTCGGAGGTGTCCTCGGAATTTGCTTCATGGTGCCGCTTCGTCAGGCATTGATCGTTGAAGAACACGGCACACTTCCGTTCCCGGAAGGAACAGCCTGCGCAGAAGTTCTTCTTGCAGGAGAAGAGGGAGGCGCAAAAGCAGGTACTGTATTCGCAGGACTCGGTATCGCAGCAGCTTACAAATTCATCGCAGACGGATTCAAATTATTCCCAAGCGAAATCGGTTATGCTTTCAAAAGCTATGCAGGATCTCAGATCGGTATTCAGGTTCTTCCTGCCCTTGCCGGTGTTGGTTACATCTGCGGACCTCAGATCTCCAGCTACATGCTGGCCGGCGGTACCTTAAGCTGGTTCGTGCTCATGCCGGCCATCGCACTGTTCGGTGGTGACGCGACGATCTACCCAGGCACAGCTCCGATCTCTGAATTGCTTGCAGCCAACGGACCGTCTGCTCTTTGGAGCAACTATATTAAATACATCGGCGCCGGCGCCGTTGCTGCCGGCGGTATGATCAGCCTTGTAAAGACATTCCCGCTGATCGTCCGCACATTTAAACAGGCTATGTCCAGTATGTCCAAAAAACGTTCCAACACAACGCTCGTTCGTACACAGCAGGATCTTCCTATGCCGATCCTTCTTGTAGTTCTTCTTGTGATCGTTGTTGCAATCTGGCTCATCCCGGCATTCCCTGTAAGTCCGCTCGGATCACTTATCATCGTAATCTTCGGTTTCTTCTTTGCAACCGTTTCTTCTCGTATGGTAGGTCTGATCGGTTCTTCCAACAACCCGGTATCCGGAATGACGATCGCAACATTGATCATCGCTACACTGGCTTTAAAAGCAACAGGTACAACAGGTACAAAAGGTATGGTCGGAGCAATCGCTATCGGCGGTATCATCTGTGTAATCGCAGCAATCGCCGGAGATACGTCTCAGGACCTTAAAACCGGATTTATCGTAGGAGCTACACCGAAGAAACAGCAGATCGGTGAATTGATCGGTGTCATTGTTTCAGCGGCAGCTATCGGCGGAGTTCTCTACCTTCTGAACGAAGCTTGGTCTTACGGTTCAAAAGAACTTCCGGCAGCTCAGGCAACACTGATGAAAATGATCGTAGAAGGTATCATGAACGGTGAACTTCCATGGGCCCTTATCTTTATCGGTGTGTTTATCGCCATCGTAGTTGAGATCATAAAAGTGCCGGTTATGCCATTTGCAGTTGGTATGTATCTGCCGTTCTCCTTAAGTGCAGGTATCATGGCCGGTGGAGCTGTTCGTTTCCTTGTTGAAAAGATCAAAGGTACGGACGAAGAAAGAAAGCCCGCACAGACAAAGGCGTGCTCTTCACATCAGGACTTATCGCAGGAGAAGGTATCACCGGTATCCTGCTTGCAGGATTGCAGTTGCGAAACTTGACGTAGCTTTAAAATTCTCACTTCCGCAAGTTGGAAGTCTGATTATCTTCATCGCTCTTCTCGGCGGATTGTTCGCACTCTGCATGAAAGCGAAACCTGCTAAAAAATAAAACCGTACATTCAGTTCAACGTATAAACAAAAGTACATACATGATCTGATTGTTCACCGGAGGCAGTCTGCTGCTTGCAGGCTGCCTCTTTATGATATTATTCTGTAATGATATTGTAGAGAGGATCTTCATTAAGATGAGTAAAAAAAGTAAAAAAACAAAAAAAACTATCTTGATTTTATTCCTGTAAAAAAACCCGGATATAGAATATGAAACAGATGAAAACGGAAACGTCACCGTCTTTATCGAATGGAAAGGCTTCTATCACAAAATTGCCCAGAAAATATTCCGCCGCCCGAGAGTCAGCGATATTAAAATGGATAAGTACGGAAGTTTCGTATGGCATGCGATAGACGATGAAAAAGACGTACATCAGCTTTCCAAAGAAATGGAATCTGAATTTCCGAAAATGGAAAAATCATTATCCGTTTAATTAAATTTCTTGAGATCATGAAAGACAACAACCTGATCTACTGGAAAGGAGAGGAGAAAAAATAATGTTAAAATACATTCCCTACGTCCTTATGTTTGCCGTTGCCACAATGATCATTTACGGATGGGGTCTTTGGCGCACAATGCACCAGAAACAGGATCTCTCCAACATGCTCTGTTCAAAAGGAATCTCCAAAGTCAAAAAAGCGCTCAAAAAAAATAAGTCGCTGACAAAAAAAGAACTGGAACCCTTTGTAAAAGATCTGACCGCAAAACAGCCGTTCAACAGCGAGCGAATCGGGTGACCGATCCAAATGCTTTCCTTGATTCGATTCTCCCGTATATGCTGAAACAAAAAATGATAAAAGAAATAAGAGAAGACAAAAAGTTGTCTATCAGTTAAACAAATAACTGATAGACAACTTTTTCTTATCGCATGCTCCACACAGCGATCATTTTCCATTCATCGGATCAAGAATGATAATATAATTCGATCGGGTCGATCGGATCAAATGGATGCTCCTCTTCCATTTTTTATTTCTGCCATGTCTTTTCACTAATTCTCCGCTCTTATTATAAACCCAGAAGGAATATACCAAAAGCTTGTTGATCTTTCCGATCTTTTCCTTCGTAGTCTTATTATAAAGCACTCCTCCCGCTTTAAACGGAGTTTTCTTATGGATCAGCGAAATCAGTTCCGTCTCACATGTAACAGGTTCCGGAAGGATCGTATATCCCCGTCCGACACAGTCCGGCTTATGTGAATCACTTCCGCCAGTCATAACTTTTCCATATTTTTTCGCCAGTTTTTCCGCACCTGAATTCGACGAAACGGGCTCACAGCTATTAAATGCCTCTACAAAATCAAAACGCTTTACAATCTCCGGAGATAAGTAATACCGCCGCGCATTCGTAAAACTCATATACTTCTCACCGCATGGATGAGCAGGACCTAGGACTCCGCCGTTTCGATGCACAAGGTCGATTAAAAGCGCCAGCGGCATCCCCCGCATCTCAAGCAGACGCATCTTCACCCCTTCCGGCATAATAACAAGGATATGCCCGGCATCCCTTGTGTCATACTCAATCCCTTTCAATACAACAAAATCCGTATGCTTCTTTCCTTTTATATTTTCTTTCCAATATCGGTATCCGTTGTATGTGTCATGATCGGTAATGACCATCCCTTGAAAACCATGCTTTTTTAAAATCGTAATATACTCTTCCACTCCAACCTTGCTGTCGATCGAGCCTTCTTTCACGTGGCAATGCATATCTATTTTCATACACAAGCCCCCTTTTCCGGTGTAATCACCTGATATTTTTTATCCCTATCATTCATGAAATTATTATACATCATCCGAACAGTTGATTACAACTGTTATACACCGACATTTCACATTTCAGAAGACAACGGTAGTTGATAAAATCCAAAACACCCGGTCACTCACTCCTGTATCGCTGCAACCCCTCCGAAAAGACATGCCGTCCATACAGACATATAAACGACTGCCGGAATCTCTGTTCTCCCAAATGCAAACAACACCGCCAGAAATATTGTCAAAAATAAACAGATCACTATAAAAATTTCTCTTGCTGTCTTTCTTTTTCTCTTCATAATAAAAACACACCTTTCCAAAATATCATCTTTTTCCAAAAAGTTTTCCAAAAGTTTTCTAAAAATCTTATCAGAAAAGGTGTGCCATAAACCCGACTCATTACGCAATATACAGCAATACATAGCAATATACATACCTCTGCCAAGTTTTATGCTTTCGCTATTTTACCGAATATATTTCCGCACAACTGAAAGTGGATGCCAATCAACTCATCTTGATCAACATCCACTTTCAATGTGATATTACTATCATTCTTTTTTTACCTCTCTTTTCTATCTTCTTTTGATAGATCAACTTACGTTCCCGGTGGTCCGTACCTCCTATTCTTAGATTTCCATCGAACTTCAGTTTCCGATGGATTTTTCAAATACAGATTTTACTTCTCTCATAACTTTCTCGTCATTATGATCTTTCTCTGTATCTTTCCATCCGATCCCTGATCACGATATCCGATGGATGAATAAAACATTTACTAAAATTCTTTCAAAACAAAATATTTTTTATTTAGTTTTGATTGATTATTAGTTTGTTTTATTTGTTGACTTAATAATATCACTCTATTATGTGTTTGTCAATATTATTTCTAATATTTTTCATTTTATTTTAAATTATCTGTTATTTTATATCCTCATTGTGAATAATCTGAAATATGGACAGCAAACGAGCAGCAAAAGAAAAGCTCAATGAATTTTCTCCATGAAAAAATCTGTCAGTAACATAATCAAAAAAGTCACAGTTGACTTCTCCCCTTCTCCCCATTAAAATAAAACATAAATGTCAATACATCAAAAAAGAGGAGTGGTTATATATGGAACATTTAAAAATACCGGAGGGATATTCTTCTCCGCTTACAATCCGTGAAACAGAAGTCGCTATCAAAGAAGTTAAGGATCATTTCGAGCGCGCGCTTGCAAAATCTCTTCATTTGACGCGTGTATCTGCCCCGTTGTTTGTTCTTCCGCAGTCCGGTATGAACGACAATCTAAACGGAATTGAACGTCCGGTATCATTCGGAATCAAAGAGCAGGACGATGCCTGCGCGGAAATCGTTCATTCCTCGCAAAATGGAAGCGATATGCCTTAAAAAATACGGTTTTCATTCCGGCGAAGGTCTTTACACTGACATGACTGCAATCCGTCGTGACGAGGATACCGACAACATCCACTCTCTCTATGTAGACCAGTGGGACTGGGAGAAAGTTATCTCCAAGGAAGAACGCAACATGGAAACCCTGGAATACACAGTCAGAAAGGTATACAGTGCATTAAAAGATACCGAGGACTACATATCCAGAAGATACAATTACATCGATCCTCTTCTTCCGGATGATATCTTTTTCATCACTACACAGGAACTGGAAGACATGTTCCCTGACTGCACTCCAAAGAACGAGAACTGCGTATTGCAAAAGCAAAAGGCGCCGTATTCATCTCACAGATCGGAAAAGTGCTCGCTTCAGGCGAAAAGCACGACGGACGTGCGCCGGACTATGACGACTGGGAGTTGAACGCTGACATTATCGTCTACTATCCGGTACTGGACATCGGGCTTGAACTCTCTTCCATGGGAATCCGTGTCGATGAAGACTCATTAAAATCTCAATTAAAAACCGCAGGATGCGAAGACCGCGCTAAACTGCCTTTCCAGAAATCTCTTCTTGACGGAGAACTCCCTTATACTGTAGGCGGCGGTATCGGTCAGTCCCGTATCTGTATGTATTATTTAAGAAAAGCTCACATCGGAGAAGTCCATTCTTCTATGTGGCCGGAATCAATCGTCGAAACCGCTTCCGAAAACGGAATCCATTTATTATAAAATGCACAAAACTGCCGCACTGAACTTAACTAAAAATCAGTTCAATGCGGCAGTTCTCTTTATTCAGACATCATGGTTTCTTCATAGAAGAAATCCGTTTTCTTCTAAAGTCCATGTGTCGTCTTTACTTTCACGTGTAAACATCCAACTATAACCTTCATATGAAGTTCCCGGAGTGAACACGCCCGGTTCGGCATCCTCCTCAACATAAAAAATCCATATCTATGATCAGTGTCTCTAATCCCTTGTCTTCATATTTTTGAAGGAGCGGAGCATATCCCGCATCATTTTCATGAAGAGAAGTTACATGGCAGTCCGGCATTTCCTTTATGAGGTTTTCTTCGATTATTTTAACTGCGCGGTCGATAGCCGGATCATTTTCAGGCAAATCTATAACAGCATCCGCCAATATTTTTTCCGAAGCCTTTTCTTCTTTTATAAAAGAAAAATAAGCCGATAAAACTAAATACGAGCAATATAGAAATCAAAGGAATCAATCGTTTTTTATTCATATCTCAAAACCTCCTTAGACAAAATCTTTTCAGACTCTTTTATCTGTTGCCGTCACCATATTCCCAAACCATACCGAGCTCATCCATATACCGGTTACTGAATGACCGTTTTTTCTTACTACGCCGACTGCCTGCATGTGCTGTGCTTTATGGCGATCTTCCACAACTGTTTTCGGATATCGGATGCAGCCGTTATTTTCATATGGATCATTAAAATAATAACTATCTTCGTCATAACCGACAAGCAACATACAATGTTCGTTGGAGATCCACGTAAACGTCTCTCCTGTATCTAAGAGTTTCCACTGCGGACCTACGATCGGATCACGCATATTGATACACGCCCAATAAATAACCGGCATCCCTGATCGATATATTTTTCAACCAGTTCATCAGTTGTCATCCCGGTCTCGTCCGTCACGGTATATTCAGCGCCTATTATTTTCTCAAGGGCTTCCCGGATCACCGGAGCATAGCATCCAAACGACTCGTCATCGTACGGACTTCCACAAAAATACCGATGCGGATCAGGACCGTAAACCTGCCCGTCTCTTTCTTCAAAAGACTTCTTTTTCCAAATATTTTTCTATGAATTCATCAACCGTTATATCAATGCCCAGAAACCGAAGAAGCATTACCGTCGATACACTTTCGCATCCCGTCGGGTACAGCTTGCTCTGATCGATATACGGAACATCAATACATACTTTTTTCTGCTCACCCGGCATGTTTCTTTACCTGCTTTCTCTCCAAGAACATCCGCATTCCCATAAGAACACCGATCAGAAGGATCAGACTGATTCCAAGTACGATCCACCACACCCGTATGATTCCCGCAAGAATATAGCCGACAAAACTTACCGTGGCGACAACTGCCGCATACTGCATCTGAGTAGACACATGGTTGATATGATTGCTCTGCGCTCCGGCAGACGACATAACAGTTGTGTCGGAAATCGGCGAAATGTGATCTCCGCAAACCGCTCCTGCAAGAACAGCCGATACAGAAATCGTCATCATCGTCAGGTTATCCGCTCCTGCAAAAGAGCTGTCGCTATCGGAACGAGAATTGCAAATGTTCCCCACGACGTTCCTGTAGAAAATGACAGAAAGATCGCTACTACAAACAAAATCGCCGGAATGAAGATACTTGCCGAAGCGTTATCTCCTACAATTCCCCGACAAATTCAGCCAGTCCGAGAGCATCTCCCATCCCTTTCAAAGACCATGCAAAAATAAGGATCGTAACAGCCGGAACCATTAATTTAAAGCCTTCTACCAGACTTTCCATAAACCCTTTAAACGTTACGACTTTTCTCGGAAGATACAAAATCAACATAAAAAATACTGTAACGAGTGTCGCAAAGATCAACTTGTCTCTGCATCGCATCCCGAAAAAGCTGTAATAAGATTTGTCGCTCCGCCCTGGAATCCTGTATAGATCATTGCTCCAACCGCAGATACGATCAAAACCGCTACCGGAAGTACTAAAGGTCGATCACCTTACCGTTCGGATTGATCTCATCTTCCGCAACCTGATCGAATTCTTCTCCTCCTGTCGTAAACAGGTCTCCTTTCGCCGCGTTTTTCTCTCATGCTTTTTCATCAGTCCGAAATCAAACGCCGTCACCGTAATGAAAATAACCATCGTCAGTGTTAAAAGCGCATACAAGTTATACGGGATCGTATTCATAAAAAGCTGAAATCCGCTGATCCCCGCATCTTCCGGCACGTAGAATTTACCGCAGCCGCCCAACTGGAGATCGGCGCGATAATACAGACAGGAGCCGCTGTCGAATCGATGATATACGCAAGTTTCGCTCTTGACACTTTATACCTGTCTGTTACCGGTCTCATTACCGATCCGACAGTCAGACAGTTAAAATAATCGTCTACAAAAATAAGCATACCAAGACCTGTCGTCGCCAAAAGGGCGCTCTTTTTCGACTTGATCTTCGTTCCCGCCCATCTTCCATAAGCAGCAGAACCTCCCGATTTTGCCATCAGTACAATGATCATTCCCAACAGTACATCAAAAATAAGAATATTCAGATTCATACTGTTCTTCATGATCTCAAAAAAATTGACAAATGAATCCCACGGATTAAATCCGCTGTAAAGCATTGCACCTACCGCCACGCCGATAAAAAGAGAACTGTACACCTCTTTTTGTTATAAATGCGAGCACGATTGCAAGCAGCGGCGGGACAAGCGCCCACCATGTTCCAATAAACATTGATCCGTCCATACTTCACTCTCCATCTCTCTTAATCCTTTTTTTTTCTTTTCGTATCCCCGTCCTTTTCATGACGGTTTCTCTACGATTATACCATACTTTCTTTTTTATATCAAAAGCATTTATCGAAGAGAATAATGCTGATATAATAGCTAATAACATCACCATTATCAAAACTCGTCTCACATATACAAAAACTTCTATCAAAATGTGATGACAAAGGAGGTACTATCATGTCAAAATATATCATGGCTATGGATGCCGGAACGACAAGCAACCGATGCATCCTTTTCAATAAAAGGGGCAAGTGTGCAGCGTCGCCCAAAGAGAATTCACCCAATATTTTCCTCATCCCGGATGGGTAGAGCACGATGCCGACGAAATATGGGCCTGTCAGCTCGGAGTTGCCGTAGAAGCAATGAACAAGATCGGTGCATCGGCAGAAGATATCGCGGCGATCGGTATTACAAACCAAAGAGAAACCGCTATCGTATGGGACCGAAAACAGGAGAACCGGTCTATAACGCCATCGTATGGCAGTGCCGCCGTACTTCCGAATACTGCGATTCTTTGAAAGAAAAAAGGTCTTACGGAAAAATTTCGTCAAAAAACGGGTCTTGTAATCGACGCTTATTTTTCCGCCACAAAGATCAAATGGATACTGGACAATGTCCCCGGAGCCAGAGAACGTGCAGAACGTCAGGAACTTCTTTTCGGCACAGTGGAGACATGGCTGATCTGGAAATTGACAAAAGGACGGGCACATGTAACGGATTACTCCAATGCTTCCCGTACGATGCTGTTTAACATCAACACCCTTTCCTGGGACGACGAGATCCTGTCCGAACTTGACATTCCGAAAAGTATGCTTCCTCAGCCAAAACCGTCAAGCTGTATCTACGGAAAGACCGATCCTGCATTTTTTCGGCGGAGAGATCCCTATCGCGGGAGCTGCCGGGGATCAGCAGGCAGCACTTTTCGGTCAGACTTGTTTTCAGGCCGGAGAAGCCAAAACACATACGGAACGGGGTGCTTTCTTCTGATGAATACAGGAGAGAAGCCGGTCTTTTCAAAGAACGGCCTGGTTACTACTGTTGCGTGGGGATTGGACGGAAAGGTGACTTATGCGCTTGAAGGCTCTATTTTCGTAGCAGGAGCCGCCATACAATGGCTCAGAGATGAAATGCGCCTTATAGATTCAGCCGAAGATTCGGAATATATGGCGTCAAAAGTAGAAGATACGAACGGATGTTACGTCGTTCCTGCTTTCACAGGTCTTGGCGCTCCTCACTGGGATCAGTATGCACGGGGAACGATCGTAGGTATCACCCGCGGAGTAAACAAATATCACATCATCCGCGCCACTCTTGAATCGATCGCTTATCAGGTAAACGACGTGCTGGAGGCGATGAAAGCCGATTCCGGCATCGCGCTTTCTTCACTCAATGTAGACGGAGGTGCAAGCGCGAATAATTTTCTCATGCAGGTACAGGCAGATATTATAAACGCCCCTGTCAATCGTCCTTCTTTTGTAGAGACGACTGCGATGGGCGCTGCTTATCTTGCCGGACTTGCTTCCGGTTATTGGAAAAGCAAAGAAGAAATCGCAAATAACCGCTCAACCGATAAAATCTTCCTTCCTTCTGTCTGTGAAGAACTTCGGCTTAGCCGCATCAAAGGATGGAATAAAGCTGTAAAATATTCCTACGGATGGGCGAAAAACAACGATTCCGAAAAATCATTTTAAAAACCGATGCCGAAAATCAATTCAGGAAATTTTCAATGATGACAGCTTCCGCTTCTTCCTCGCTCATACCGAACGTGCGAAGCTTCACAAGCTGTTCATCATTGATCCTTCCAATTGCCGCTTCATGTACGATCTGCGCATCCACATGTTTTGCATTGATCTCCGGAATAGAGCTTATCTCTGCCTGATCCATAATAATCGAATCACACTGCACATGTGCATGACACCGGTTATTGCCGATCGCTCTCGGATGAAAGACTTGTTTTGAATTTCCTTTCCCGACCGATCTGGAAACAATTCTTGCCGAGCTGTTTGTTCCGTTTAACTCAATGTCCATATTGGAAACTGCCGACTGTTCTTCATCTGTCATCAGCTTTTCTGTCACAAACAGTTTCGCGTTGTCCGCCAGCTCAATATAATTTTCTCTCTCCGTACAGTCTACGCCGCTGATCTGCGTTGTCTCAAGCGTAAATACTGAATTCTCTCCGACATAGATTTTTGTCACCGGATTGAGCGTTTTCTTACCCGAGCCGTTTCCCTGAGCATAATGATTTTCTATATATTTCACATTCGCATTTTTACCTACATGAAATGCATGGATTCCGTCATGACGGGTTTCCGAACACCCTTCCCCGTGGATTCCGCATCCTGCGATAATCGTTACATCTGCTCCGTCTTCTATATAGAAATCATTGTATACAATATCCACGCCTTCTTCAGTCATTACTACAGGAATGTGAACCTGCTCTTCTTTTGTTTCACCGCTTATATAAATATCGATTCCCTGTCTGTCCTCTTTCGGAACAATCTTAATATGACGGCTGTCCCCATGACAAACCGCCAAACCGTTCAGTCTGAGGTTATATGCCCCTTCCTTTTTAAATCCATAAGAATCGATCACATCAAGCACTTGCTGTGTCACAACAGCGTCTTTGTCATTTCCTTCAAAATCAGCGCTCATAAAGTTCGCCTCCTTTTTGTATTCTGCATCCGCATGATTCCGGTTTCTTCCCGAACAAGATCGGAACGATCTCATCCGCCGTGCCGACCGCTTCTACTTTTCCGTCTCCGATAACCATGATCCTGTCCGCCATGCGTATAATACGCTCTTGATGTGAGATCAAGATCAGACTCTGCTTCTTTTCTTTGTGAATCTGTTCAAACCGCTTGATCAACATCGAAAAACTCCACAGGTCAATCCCTGCTTCCGGTTCATCAAATACACATATCTTATGATCTTTTGCCAGAACTGTCGCAATTTCAATCCTCTTCATCTCTCCGCCCGAAAGCGTCGCGTCAGCTTCTCTGTTAATATATTCTTTCACGCAAAGACCGACACTGCTTAACAACTCACAGCATGTCGTATCATCTAATTCTCTGCCTGCCGCAAGAGAAAGCAGTCTTTTACTGTCATCCCTTAAAACGCGGCGGCTGCTGAAATGCAAACCCCATTCCTGCCTGCGCTCTCTTATCGATCGTATACGATGTAATATCCTGCCCGTCCAGTATGATCTTACCGCCTGTCGCCTCATTGATCCCCATAAAGTTTCGCAAGCGTCGATTTACCTCCCCCGTTAGGGCCTGTAATGACAAGCATCTCCCCGTCTTCCACCGTAAAACTTACATCTGTTAATATCTCTGATTGTCTTCCTTCTTCTGTTATATTGTACGATAAATGTTCTGCCTGTAACATTCCGGAAATTCACTTCCTTTTTCTTTTTATTTCTCTTTTTATTTTTCTTCTTTATTTCTCTTTTTATTTTTTCTGCTCTGCGCAGAAAAAATTATATTTTACGCAGAAAATTGATGAATAGATAAAAGTTTCTCCCTTTTTCGTCATTTTGAAAAATATCCGAACTTTTCTCTATACTTGTCTGCATAAAAACTGCCCCGCCTCCAGATAAAAAGTAAATTCTCGCACTATATGAAAATCTTCCAATGGAATTTTGACCAATGCTTCGCTTTCCAACTCTTCCCATATGGCAGTTTCATATAAAAATGTAATACCGCATTTTAATTTTGTCAACTCTTTGATCGTATGCATACTTCCGATCTCTACCGTCTGCCGAAAATCACCGATGCTCAGATTACAGGACTCCAAATACCTCTCCAGCACTTCACGCGTACCCGATCCGTCCTCTCTGATCAAAATACGTTCTCCGAAAAGATCTTCTATCCGTTTTGGTTTCTTTTTAAACGGATAATCAGGGCTGCACACCGCTATATACGGCTCTTCTGAATATTTCTGAAAATCATATTCATTCTTCTTGAAAAAACCTTCTACCAAAGCAAAGTCGATCTCGCCTTCATCCAGTTTCTTCAAAAGTTCCCGTGTATTTTCTACGATCATATGTATGTGCGCGTTCGGATACATTTCCAGATAATTAAAAATCATTTTCCCGCCCAGCACATCTCCCACTGTCCTCGTTGCTCCGAAACGAAGTTCTTCTGATTCGCCCGCTCTTTTCATCTCATCTTGCATTGCAGTTTCATCATGCATCATCGTCAATGACGCGTTTTTCAAAATCTCTCCCGCTTCGGTCAGCTCCAGCTTTTTCCCCTCATAGCGGAACAGCTTCGTATTATAATGCTTTTCCAGAAAACGGATATGCTGTGATACCGCAGGCTGAGTGATATTCAGTTTTTCCGCCGCCCGTGTGAAATTCATATACCGGCATACCGCCAGAAACGTTTCCATTCTAAAATCAAGCATACTCTTTCCCCGTTATATTTCTCAACAGTTCAGCCATACAGTGTACGCGAAGCAGAAAACATGCCTGCATGTTTTTGCGAGCGGACATCTGTATGCGGTGAGCGCCCGTTTATGAGTAAAACAGTGGCAGCAGCCACGATAAGCACACAGTGCGGTTTTACGAATGGCGCAGACTGAACTGTTACTTTCTCTTTCCTCATTATATCATTTTTTATATTTTATAAGCAGCGGGCGGTGTTTTCACCGAACACCCGCCCGAGCTCTATAAGAATTACTCCCTGCGTTTAATTATAACATAAATTTATTATTATATAAATATTAATAATTTTATTTTATATATTTTTATGATATTGTATTTCCGGAAACAGGAATAACAACACATCATTTTGCAAAGGAGATTTTATTATGAACTTTTTTAAAAAAGAACGGCGCCGGTCTTCTGCTATGTCTCGCCATCTCCATTCCGGCATGGTTTCTCGGAAAATCATTTCCCGTCATAGGAGGACCTGTCTTTGCCATTCTAATCGGCATGGTTTTGACACTGATATTAAAAGAAAAAGAACCGTTTACCGCAGGAATTAACTATACCTCCAAAAAATACTGCAGGCCGCTGTTATTTTTCTTGGATTCGGAATGAATTTATCTCAAATACTTGCAGGCGGAAAGCAGTCTTTGCCGATCATAATTTCCACGATCACAACATCGCTTATCATTGCATTTATTTTATATAAAGCTCTGAAACTAAAGACAAACAATGCAATTTTAGTCGGCGTGGGATCGTCCATATGCGGAGGAAGCGCGATCGCCGCAACCGCGCCTGTCATCGACGCGACGGACGAAGAGGTTGCTCAGTCGATCTCTGTTATCTTTTTATTCAACGTGCTGGCCGCACTGATCTTTCCTACGTTGGGCGCTGTCCTCGGACTAAGCAATGAAGGTTTCGGATTATTTGCCGGAACTGCCATTAACGACACATCATCCGTAACCGCGGCTGCCGCCGCCTGGGACGGAATCCACGCAAGTCATACTCTGGAAACTGCAACGATCGTAAAAATGACCCGTACGCTTGCTATTATCCCGATCACATTAGCCCTAGCTTTTTATCTGGAAAAAAAGGAGAAAAAAAGAAGGCTCTTCTTTTAGCTTCAAGAAGTCCTTCCCGTTCTTTGTGCTTTTTTTCATCCTTGCATCTGTCGTAACAACAATATTCCACCTTCCTGCCGCAGTCACAGGTCCTCTTAAGGAACTGAGCAAATTTTTGATCGTCATGGCTATGGCGGCGATCGGGCTGAATACAAATATCGTTCACCTTGTAAAAACAGGCGCGAAACCAATCTTCACAGGTTTTTGCTGCTGGGTCGGCATATCGCTTGTAAGTCTCGGAATGCAGCATATGATGGGACTTTGGTAAAGAATTTAATTGTCCGTTTTCCCCAAAAATGGTATACTGTCTATAAATATCTGAGAACCGAAACCACATCGTTTTTAACAGGAAAACTGCCGGAGATGATCAGGCAAAATATAATGAGGCAGAAACATGAAATTAAAAAACATTTTACTTGTTGTAAAAGATATCGAAAAATCAAAACAATTTTATCATGATTTATTTGGTTTAGACATGATACTTGACAATGACGGTAACATGATTTTAACGGAAGGACTTGTGCTTCAAGACGAAAAGATATGGAGAGACTTTTTGAAAAAGAGATCTTTCCGAAAAGCAATTCTTGCGAACTGTATTTTGAAGAGAAAAATATAGAAAAATTTATCGAAAAGCTGGAAAAATTATACCCGTCAATCCAATATGTCAATCGGCTCATGACACATAGTTGGGGACAAAAAGTAATTCGTTTTTATGATTTGGACGGTAATTTGATTGAAGTAGGAACTCCTGTCTAACAGCACAGAGTCTTTTTTCAGAAAAGATGATATACCGTTTTCAAAAAACAGTCTGTAACGCATGAAAAATCCTACTCTCAAATTTTGTCGTAGTAGAAAGGAGCTGTCATATGAAAAAATTTATGAAAGAAATAACATTATTTATAATTCAATTATTGATTTTTTATCTGTTTCCTTTATTTGCAAAACAGATTGACGCAATAGGCATGGTTCTCTTCCTTATCACTGCGACATTTGTATTATCTGCTCTAATGGGAATCATCTCAACTAACAAGATCAAATATTTCTATCCGCTTATAACAGCAATACTTTTTATTCCTTCCGTGTTCATTTATTATAACGAAAGCGCTCTTATTCATTCTGTCTGGTATTTTGTCGTTTCCGTTGTCGGAACAGCGATCGGAACGGTCATAACCAAATTATTTGCAAAATAATCATGAAACCACAGCATGATAGATGCAAATAGGGAGACACATTAATAAAAAATATCTGCTTCTATTCACCTGAATAAGCTATGAAAAAAGGATATATTCTTTTTCCATAGCTTATTCTTTTCGTTTAACGGACTTTGCATCTATCACTGCCGGATTTGACTCATATATTATACCGTCATATTTAACAATAACTTGATCCCCCACAAGAAAGTCATCGTTTCTGTTTTCCTTGCCTTTTTCAAACCTTATCACAAAATATTTCCCGTGAGAATCCACAAAATCTTTTTCTGTAGCTTCTATTTTAAGCTGATTCTTATTTTCGATTACTACACCTGTCATCGAATGCCTGTTAAAACATACATTCCACAATAAAATACTCAAAAAAGCAAAAATCACAACTGCCAAAAATATTTTTATTCTTTTAAAAGAATGACTGCCTGTCATGCGATACACCTTCCTCTCTTTTCGCAAATAACAAAAATGGGAGACGCACTTTTTCATATTCAACTGTCTGCTCAACAGAAAAATATCTTTTTGTGCAATCTCCCATTTTATTTACTGTATTTAAAATCGTCTGTTTTATAAATTTCCGAGCAATTTATCTATACTTACAAGTTTCACACTCAGTACAAAAATTTCCGCCGCAACGGACAATTCTTCCGAGTCGGATAAGACGGAGCGATACGGATATTGCTGTCATGAGGATCTTTTCCGTAAGGGAACGTAGCTCCTGCACCGGTCAGCACTACACCCGCTTCTTTCGCCTTCGCCACGATTGCCTTCGCACATCCGTCCAGCGCATCAAAGGAGATGAAATATCCTCCGCGTGGCGCGATCCAGGATCCAATCTCAAGTCCTCCCAATTCTCTTTCCAGAACGTCCAGAACCGCCTCAAACTTCGGACGCAGGATATCAGCATGCTTCTTCATATGTTCTACAATTCCGTGGATATCTCCAAAGAATCTTACATGACGAAGCTGGTTTACCTTATCATGTCCGATCGTCTGAACTTTCATCATATTACGAACGTCTTTTAAGTTTGCTTCCGACGCCGCCAAAGCCGCGATGCCTGATCCCGGGAAGCTGATCTTGGATGTAGATGAGAACTTATAGACCATGTCCGGATGTCCTTCTTTTTTACACTCCATAAGAATCTCAAAGAAGATAATCCTGCTTATCTTCATACAGATGATGGATGGAATATGCATTATCCCAGAAAATACGGAAATCTTCTGCTGCCGGTTTCAGATTAGCAAAACGATATACCGTATCATCAGAATATGTGATTCCCTGTGGGTTAGAGTACTTCGGCACACACCAGATTCCTTTGACCGACTCATCTTCACTGACAAGTTTTTCCACAAGATCCATATCCGGACCTGTAGGAGTCATCGGTATATTGACCATCTCAATTCCGAAATATTCGGTAATGGCAAAATGTCTGTCATAACCAGGAACCGGACATAAGAATTTCACTTTATCTAATTTGCACCACGGAGTACTGCCCATAACACCATGAGTCATGGCACGGGAAACCGTATCATACATTACATTCAGACTTGAGTTTCCGAAAATGATCACGTTATCTTTCGGAACTTCCATCATATCTGCAAGAAGCTGTTTTGCTTCATCAATACCGTCAAGGTTTCCGTAATTTCGGCAGTCTACTCCGTCTTCGCAAATGAGATTCGCATCCCCTGCAAGCACTTTCATCATATCCATTGATAAGTTCAACTGATCTGCAGCCGGCTTTCCTCTGGACATATCCAGCTTTAATCCCTTTTCTTTTACTTCTTCAAAGCGCGCTTCTAATTCGCTTTTTAATTCCAACAGCTCTTCTTTACTTAAATCTTTATACGCAGTCATTACAGGACTCCTCCGTTTTATTTTTTCATCACTGTATCGTATTGTATACATTTTTTTGACATTTCGTCAATGCTTTCCGTCATTTTTTTAATTACGAAAACACTTTTTGGAGGAATTTTATAATAATTTTGAAATTTTGAAAGGCTTTTCATTCATGGTTTGATCTTTTCATATCATTTTTCTTTCTACAAACATCAGAAAGCGGCTATGGGATTTCACAGAAAACATTTTGAGAATTTAGATTTTTTTCTAAATAGATATTGACTTTTTATTTCCGCAGTGCTCTAAGATATTTAGAAATATTTCTAAATACTATTTAAAGTAAGGGGGAATGTTTTTGAGCTTTGCCGAAACGTTTAAAGCATTATCCGATCCGGTAAGACGGGAAATTCTGGAACTTCTGAAAACGGGCAGAATGTCTGCCGGAGAGATCGCAAGTCATTTTGATATGACGCAGGCGACTGTCTCCTATCATCTGAAAATTTTGAAGAAAGCAGATCTTATCAGGGAAACACGGGAGAAAAATTTTATTTTCTATGAGCTGAGCCTTACCGTATTAGAGGAGATTATGGTATGGATCTCAGACTTGAAAGGAGAAAAGAGACATGAAAAATATAAAACCACAATCATTATTACAACTTTGATCACATTACTTCCTATTGTGATCGGACTATTTCTTTGGAACAAACTTCCCGATACACTGGCAACACATTGGGAAGCGACGGAACCGCAAACGGATGGTCCAGCAAAACATTTTCTGTCTTCGGAATGCCGCTCATCCTGACTGCGATCCACGTTTTGTGCCTTTTGTCACTTTGAATGACCCGAAGAAAAAGAATATCCACAAGAAGCCTATGGCGCTTATTTTCTGGCTCGTTCCTGTGATTTCTCTTTTGGCTAACTGTTCGACTTATCTGATCGCTTTAGGAGTAGATTTCAGCATTGAAATCTTCATATCCGCTCTGATCGGTGTCTTTTTCATCGTTCTCGGAAACTATATGCCGAAACTTCAGCAAAACTATACGATAGGCATCAAACTTCCGTGGACATTAAACAGCGAGGAAAACTGGAATCGAACCCATCGGCTCGAGGCAAACTTTATATTGTTATGGGAATTGCCATGATTTTAATGTCGTTTATAGACAGCTTACTCGGAAGCGAAGCCGCTGCATGGATCATCCTGTCCGTGATCACTATAGGCGCTATAATTCCTGCCGCTTATTCTTTCTATTTGTATAAAAAGGCATTTAAATGAATCTTCTATTATAAAAATAACGTCTGTCAGAATTTTTGATCCTGACGGACGTTATTTTTGTCCTCTTATACTCGTTTTCTTATGCTCGTTTTCTTATATTCGTTTTCTTATTCTCTTTTCTTATGTTTGCTTTTCATCTACTTTACAATTCCGACCATATCCGCAACACTTTCAAATCCATGTTGTTTCATATATGATTCAATCCCGTCTACGATCTTCATTGTCACTGCAGGATCAAAAAAGTTTGCTGTTCCTACCGATACGGCGCTTGCCCCCGCAAGAATCATTTCGATCGCATCTTCCGCAGATGCAATTCCACCCATTCCGATTACGGGAACACTGACGACATTTGCCGCCTCATATACCATGCGCACAGCAATCGGATGAATCGCCGGTCCTGACACTCCGCCTGTTTTGTTTGCCAAAACAAACGCTTTTTATTCACATCAATCTTCATCCCCGTTAAAGTATTGATCAAAGATACGGCGTCTGCGCCGCCTGCTTCCACCGCTTTCGCCATCTCGGAAATACTTGTAACATTCGGACTTAATTTCATGATGATCGGCTGTTTTGCATATTTTTTACTGCCTTTGTAATCTCTTCCGCAGCGTTCGAGATTCTGACCGAAGGCAATCCCGCCTTCTTTCACATTCGGACAGGAAATATTAATCTCCAGCATATCGACGTCTTCATTCGCCAGACGTTCTACGACTTCACAATAATCTTCTGTGGATCTTCCACATACATTTACAATGATCTTCGTGTCGTATTTTCTCAAAACGGAATATCCCTCTCGCAAAACACATCGATTCCCGGGTTCTGCAAGCCGACTGCGTTCATCATTCCTCCGTAAGTTTCCGCTACTCTCGGCGTCGGATTTCCTGTCCACGGAACATTCGCCACGCCCTTTGTCGTCACGGCTCCGAGCCGGTTCAGATCGACAAAATCAGTAAACTCTGCTCCTGATCCGAACGTGCCGGAAGCAACTGTAACCGGGTTATTCCATTCCACTCCTGCGATCGTCACTTTTGTATTCATCAGATTTCCACCTCCGTTGACAAAAATACCGGACCGTCTTTACAGATTCTTTTGTTATGCACATTACTGTGATGATCTTTTTCTTTCGTCTTGCATACACATGCAAGACATGCTCCTGATACCGCATGCCATGCGCTCTTCCAGCGAAATATAGCATTCGATCCGTTTTCCTCCGCATAGTTTTTTGATCGCGCGGAGCATCGGTGTCGGTCCACACGCATAGATAATATCTGCTTCCAATCCGTTTTCACGGATCGCATCCATTACATTGCCTTTCGTTCCCGCACTTCCGTCCTCTGTAGAAAATATACTTCCCCGTTTTGTTCAAACTCTGTTTTCAAAAACGTCTCGTCATTTCGGTATCCGACAATGATTTGCTTTTTTCTCACAGCCGATCTGTTTTGCCAGTTCCAGAATCGGAGGCACTCCGATCCCTCCCCTATGAGAAACGCCCGTTTTCTAATGCTTTCTCCAGCGGGAATCCATTTCCCAACGGTCCGATCACAGGGATCGTATCGCCTTCTCCCATCTGTGAAAAAAAAGCTCTGTTCCTGTATTTTCTCCTGTAACACGGTATACAACGCGCAGTGCGCCTTTCTCTTTGTCTATCTCGCAAATACTGATCGGGCGCGGAAGAAGTTTGCTTCCGTCGTTTGTATACATCGAGATAAACTGCCCCTGGCTCTGCCGTTTCCGCCGCTTTCGTTCTGATCCACATACTGTATATGCCATGCGCGATTTCTTCCTGTGAAATGATCGCCGCATTTTCTTTTTTTTTCGTCATATGTGTCATATGCTCCTTTATTTCAAATTCTCTATTACAAATTATCAACTGCTTTTTCCGTCAGATCGTCTTTGTCCCTGCCGGATACTTATTTTGCAGATTCAAGCGCTCCGCTGATGTCCGCGATCATATCTTCTACAGCCGCTCTGGAAGCTTCGCCGAAATTCTCTGCTCCGAATTTTGCATATGTTTCCTGCTTATATGCGGCAATGATACCTCTGGAGGAATTGACTATCGCGCCAAGTCCGTCCTCATTAAAGAAATGAACAAGATCTTTTCCGCGGCCGCCCTGCGCGCCGTACCCCGGAACGAGAATATATGATTTCGGCATGATCTTTCTGAGGACTTTTCCCATCTCCGGGTATGTCGCTCCGACAACGGCGCCGATATAACTGTATTCATCTCCCATACACTCTGCGCCCCACTGCGCAACTTTTTCGCCTACATGTTCATACAGCGGACGTCCGTCAATGATGCGGTCTTGGAATTCTCCGCTGGAAGGATTGGAAGTTTTAACAAGAACAAAAATACCTTTTTTCTCTTCCTTGCATACGTCCGCAAACGGATTCACACCATCGGAGCCCAGATATGGATTGACTGTTGCGAAATCCTCTCCAAACGGAACATACTCTTTTTGATCCTACTTTTATCTTTCCAAGATGTCCGGTCGCATATGCTGCGGAAGTTGACCCGATATCTCCTCTTTTTACATCTCCGATAACAACCAGATCTTTTTGATTTACAGTAATCTACTGTTTTCTTAAATGCGGCGATTCCCGGAACACCGAACTGTTCGTACATCGCAATCTGTGGCTTTACTGCCGGAATAAGATCATAAGTCTTGTCCACGATTTCTTTATTGAACTGCCAGATTGCCTCTGCAGCCCCTTCCAAAGTTTCCCCATACTCTGCAAACGCTTTTTCCTGAACATGCTGAGGAATATAGCTAAGCATCGGATCAAGACCTACTACGATCGGCGCTTTTGTCTTTTTAATCTTTTCTACTAATTTGTTAATCATACAAGGAACCTCCGTTTTCCTGAAAATCTGCCTTGCTTTTGTGTAAAGCAGATGCCTCACACATTTTCAGAACTTTTTTATCTTTTATATTTTATCACAATATCCGACTGACTTCTATACCAAAATCTTGCCTGCCTCATCCCTGAAATGCCAAAAGGAAGATTCGAGATTGCAAATGATCGCCAAGATTCCTGGCAGATCCGGACTTTATCCTGTCGCCGCCGTAAAAATATAAGCGGACACTCTCGGAAATTCCTTAAGTATCCGCTTATATATTTTTAATCATTTCTCATTTATCTTTCGTTCTTCCGCTTTATCCGGCTTACATAATAGCTTTTTTCGCCTCTTGTTTTCCGGCCTTCCTGTGAGCCGCAAATTTAAAACAGTTCAAACAGGCCGCCCGGCACGAGCAGATTAAACGGATATACCGGAATATTTCTTACGATTCCGAACAAAAAGCACGAAAATCAATATTCCTGCGACAAATTTTACACTGATCTTCTGATCGATATGATCTCCGCCCGTAATCGCCCAATCGATTGCTCTTGCCGCCACATAAAGCGCTAATAGCGGGAGCAATACCGTCATAACCGGATTATAGCAAACGCATCCAAAAACCGTCCATGCAAAGAGAATAACTGGCGCGTCCCGCGCCGCATCCCGGACAGTAAAACCCTGTCAAAGAATAAAAAACACACGGCAGCGGATAGCTGTGCGGATTATGAAAATACAAGTAAACCGCTCCCGCCAGCGCCGCTATAGCGGCTCCTGCTACGATCAAGATCCGCAAACTTTTCTTTTTACGCAATAATTCTAACATGTATTTCCTCTGCTATAGCATCTTAGTAATAATAGTATCCGCCTACGCCGCCGATAAAAGCAAAGATGATATAGATGACTTCTACAATAAGACCTACGACTGCAGATGCAATGATCCAGATCTTCGCGGATTTTGCCGCATTTTTTCGCTTCCTCATAATTGCCTGCCGCCATAGATGAATTGATCTTTGCCGCATATACGATACCTACGATACCGAACGGAAGACAACAGCACAACGTACAAATAATAGATAATACAAGGTACGGTACCCAGTTGATCGGCGTCTGCGGCGCCTGATTCTGATAAGGCATCTGGTTCTGGTAAGATGTCTGACCTTGATTTCCTCCATACTGCTGATCTGACGTCTGATCAGAATAAGTCTGACCTGTTCCGTAATAAGGATTGTTCTGTGCGGATGTATATGTCTCCTGTGCCGGAGCTTCCTGATATACGTGATCCGTTGAAGCAGCTTCCGGCTGAATCGGTTCTGTCGGACTTCTTCTGTCTGGGTCGGCTGTACCGGCTCTGTCAAAGCTTCTTCTGTCTGTGCCGCCTGTACCGGCTCTGTCGGAACTTCTTCTGTCTGCGCCGCCTGTACCGGCTCTGTCGGAACTTCTTCTGTCTGCGCCGCCTGTACCGGCTCCGTCACTGTTTCTTCTGCTCGAACCGGGTCTGTCGCTGACGTATCAGACTGCTGCGCTCCGCAATACGGACAAAACTTTGCGCCGTCAGGAATTTCTTGATAACACTTAATACAATTCATTTTCCTACCTCGCTCTCATAGTATTTGTATATTATTTCATTTCAATAATAATACCACTGTCAGAGCAAAAAAGTCACCAAAAAATACATTTTTTGCTTTTTTTTACATTTTCATATACTCTTGGCTGTCACCGCTTCTTCCCTTTTCTGCCGAATGATCCCTGTTTTCAGAAGAACCGGGCGAAGCGCGTTATACAAAACGCCTGCGAGGATCACCGAAATCACTGCATTTACAAAAGTTGTAGCCGCACTCCACTTTGCAAGAACTTCCGCCATCTGCTGCGGCTGCCCCATAATATACTGTTTGTAGAAGTATCCTACAATCGGATCGGCAATGACGTTAAATCCAAGCCCCTGCGACAGATGCGATCATGCTCCAGCGGAAAATGTATTTCTTATCTGTACTTTCATTGATCTTCGCAATTCTATGAGCCACAAGACCGACGATAAGTCCGATACATAATTTCAGTACAAATGTCTTCGGCGCTCCTGTAATATAGACCGGATCGAGAATATCTGCGAATCCCATTCCGATAGCTCCCGCAAGTCCGCCGTACCATCCGCCCAAGATCAGAGCCGCCAGTACGCAAAATGCATTTCCTACATGAAAAGACGTTGCGTCGCCCCGGGAAGAACAATTTTAAACTGCAAAATTGAAATGATACAAAACAAAGCGCAGCCATAAGAGCTGTCTGGGCAATCTTAACTACAGTTTCATTTTTTTTCGTCATATACTTACCTGCTTTCCTGAACTGTTACTTTTTTGTTCAACATTATTTAATACAGGTATATTAGCATCAGACTGGTCGTATTGAAACATCCAGTTATCCCATTTTATACAGTCCACTTTTTCTTATGAGAACCAAGTCGGACTCGCTCCATCTCTTCGGCAATATCCTTTTTCAAGATAATCAAACAAGTAATTCCGGATCAGCTCCTCCTGTTTCGGATAATCGTCTTTCATCTGTTCAATAACCGATTCGATCTCCTCTTTCAGTCCTGCCGCCGACATCCGATGCGCTCCCTGCCCCATAATGATCACCTGTTCAAGCGCATCCGATGTTGCCACGATAACATCATGCTCCTTTGCGATTCTTCGCACAGTCTTCTCTATATAATGATCCGCGGTTTCCGCCTCCCTCGTGTAAACGACATGAATATTATGATATTTCATGATCTCTCCCGGATTTCCTTCTACTTTATACGCGTCAAATACGAGGATCAGTTCACATTGTTTGTATCCCTGATAATTACACAAAATATCCGCAAGCTTCCTCTTGCGGCGGCCAGATCGATTTTCGCCAATTCTTTTCAGTGAATCCCACGCAAAATAATATTATACCCATCTACAAGCAAATATTCTTTCCGGTCTGCTTTCTTTTTTCGTTTTTGTATAATCACCGGAAATGTCAAAAGGTACATTTCGGGATTGTAAGCGGTCGCCGTTGCAAAAAAAGCTGCCGCCTTTCCTGCCGTCACAGTAACAGGCGCGCTCCTTTTCGTTTTCTTCACCGGATCGGGCGTTCTGACATAGATTGCATCCAGCTCTTCCTGTGTCAGCTCGATCGTTCTTCTCTGTGGACGAAATGCTGCAGACATCTGTGTATCTTCTTCCGATTTTTCTGCCGCCTCGCCTTCTACATGCATATGGGCGTCCGCCTCATACCACGGAACGATCGTTCCCGCCCCATGAGAGCAAAATACCGAATCTGCAGTATTTTCTACATCTGCATCCGCATCGTATCCGATCTGCCCGATCACTTCTTCTGTATTATGACATTCGCCGTATCCTTTCAAAGAACAAAACAATCTTCCGTAACCGCCTGTGTACGCCGTAAATTCTTTTTGATATCCATTCATCTCGGCGGCAGGAACACTTCCTTTAAGCACCGCCATCCCATTTTCCGTCTCAGGTCCTTCAAACTCTCCGCTCATCCGTTTTATATCCGTCATTGCTTTTCCGACATTTTCCAACGGCAATTCCATACGAAATTCGTAGTACGGTTCAAGAAGAACACTTTCCGCCTTCGAAGTCCCTGACGTACCGCACGATATGTCGCCTGCCTGAAATCACCGCCTTCTGTATGCTTTTTATGCGCCTTTCCCGACAGAAGCGTAATTCGGACATCTGTAAGAGCAGAACCTGTCAGTACTCCTTTATGTTCCCGCTCTTCCAAATGCGTAAGTATCAGCCTCTGGTAATTACGATCCAAAACATCCTCCGAACAATCTGCCGCAAACTGCATCCCCGATCCGCGCTCTCCCGGCTCTAATCTCAAATGCACTTCCGCATAATGTCGAAGAGGTTCAAAATGACCTGCCCCTTCCACACTGTTTTTGATCGTCTCCTTGTATACAATGCGTCCTTCTCCGAAATGAATGAGAACTCTGAACCGGTCTTTCACCATCTTCTGCAGAACTTCCGTCTGCACTTCTCCCATAAGACGGATGTGGATCTCTGATGTTTCCTCGTTTCTGATCACATGAAGCTGCGGATCTTCTTCTTCAAGACATCGCAGATTCTGAAACATTTTATGAGCGTCACACCCGTCCGGAAGTTCGATCCGATATGTCATGACAGGTTCTAATACAGGAAGCAAAGATTCTTTCTGCGCGCCGATCCCTGTCCCGGATAAGTTCCTTCAAGTCCTGTCACTGCACATACTTCCCTGCGGAAACTGTTTGAACGAGTTCGTATTTTTCTCCCGAATACTTTCGGATCTGATTGACCTTCCTGTACATGATTGTTCTGCCGCAAAGGAACATCTTTGACGCGCAGCTGTCCTCCTGTGACTTTCAGGTAAGTCAGCCTGTTTCCCTGAGGATCACGGGCGATCTTATAGACTTTTGCCCCAAATTCAGGCAAAGGCTCTGCCGACGGCGCATATTCACATAATCCCGACATCAGCGCTTCGATTCCTTGCGCTTTCAAAGCAGAACCAAACCAACACGGAAATACTTTCCTTGCGGCAACCGCCTTTTTTCACAGTCTCCTTTTCGATCTTCCTGCCTGATAAATATTCCTCAAGCATTGTCTCATCACACATCGCAAGACTTTCTCTGTTCTCCTCCGACTGCATGTCCATCTCCCACACAGCCGTCTCCGAATCGGTTTTTAATTCTTCCAGCAGTTTTTCTCTGTCTGCTTCCTGACGATCCATTTTATTCACAAAAATCATTGTCGGAATCTTGTACTGTTTCAGCAGCCTCCAAAGCGTGACCGTATGTGCCTGTACCCCGTCCACAGCGCTGACAACAAGTACGGCGCAGTCAAGCACCTGCAGCACTCGTTCCATCTCTGCTGAAAATCCACATGCCGGGAGTGTCAAGAATCGTAATACTCGTATCATTCCATATAAATTCCGCCTGTTTTGAAAAATCGTGATCCCGCGTTCTCGTTCTGTTTCATAATTATCAAGAAATGTATCCCCATGATCGACGCGCCCCATATTCGAATCTGTCCGCTTAAATAAAGCATTCCTTCCGACAATGTTGTCTTGCCCGCGTCCATGGGCAACAAGACCGATACATATATGTTTTAATGGTTTTTTACCGAATTTTTGTCTTTTCTTTTCGGATGTATTTCCATGAAAATACCCCTTTCCTGTGATTTTTATACAGAAATTATCATATCACAGAAAGGGGTATAAGTCGAATGTAAAACGTTTTCTACTTTTCCACTCTATTTTTCTACAGTCTTTCGCTGCTTTCATTCATAAATTTGTATTCTGCCACGGAACGGTCAAAACCTTTAATATGTCTATACAGCCACTGATAACATTTTTATTCACCTGCTCTACAAATGCCTCTGACGGTCCTTCTTCCTCTTCAAGCATATTGTAAAGATCTTTTACTACGGCACGCAGTTTGTCATGTTCTTTTTTATGTTCCGCTATTGCCGGATAATTGATCGATTCCTGAAGTTTTTCTTCTTCCCCAAAATGAAACTCCGTATAATCTGCAAGATAATCGCTGTTTTCACTGCCACTACTTTTTTTCTTTGCTCGTCTCACAACTATCAAAAGTTTATTGATCTTGTCAATCAGTTCTTTGTGCTGTATCGATCATTTCATTTCCGTTACCAAACTTTCATCAAATTCTGCTCTCATCGTTTCATTCTCCTTTTTCTTTTTTCACTGCCGTTCTTTCGTTTTTAAACTGCAGGATCATTTCATTTGTAAGACTATCCCGTGATGGCTCTACAGGAATGTCTTCCCTTTCAAACCATTCTGCCACCGCCAGTTCCTCTCTGTCAAGTGTGATTGCATCATTCCCTGTCAAGATCGCAATAAAATCCCATAAGAAGCGTATCGCTGAACGCCCACGGCTGACTTTTTATAATACCGGATGTTTTTCACTTTCAGCCCGACTTCTTCCATCACTTCCCGCGCCACAGTCTGTTCGACAGTCTCCCCGATCTCCGAAAATCCTGCTAAAAGCGCATATTTTTTATATGTACGTCCTGCATATTTGGACATCAAAATCCGGTTGTGATCCGTCACGCCGACAATAACGGCCGGGCATATCTTCGGAAATTCCGTATTTCCGCACGCTTCACAGACAAGCATCCGCTCCTTCTCCCCGTGCTTCAGCCGTTTTCCGCACCGTCCGCAATATTTCCGGTCTTTATACCAATTATAAAGCTGATATCCCGTAATTCCGGCAAATGCCCGGTCTTGCGGATCTGCCGTTCTGAAAATCTCTGTATTTTTCATTTGGAAGTCTAAAAGCATCGATCTGTCAATTTCATTTACGAGATAATAACGCTCATCATCTACTGAAAATAAATATATACACTCTTTGTAAATCTCCTGTTCAAATGTTCCAAATCCGCAAAACTCGGAAAACTGATTCCCTTTTCAGACACTTTCATCAGCGCCGCGTGATCTTCATAATACAATGCAATACTGTCTTTATCAGGCGGAACCGGTTTGTACTGATTATCTAAGTGATGCGGTTCAATGTCTTGTATCATAGCAGTTCCTTTCCCATACGCCGCAGTTTTTCTTTCCTTTTGCAGCGACGCTATAAGTTTCTGATCTTAAATTCTCTCTGTGCTTCCTGTTTTTGATCTTTTTTAGCGATATCATCACGCTTGTCATACAGTTTCTTACCTTTTTGCAAGCCCGATCTCCATTTTCACAAGACTGCCCTTAAAATACACCTGCAGCGGAACAAGAGTAATTCCCTGTTCTTTCATCTTTCCGAACATCTTGTCTATCTCTTTTTTATGGAGAAGTAGCTTTCTCACACGCAGCGGATCCTTATTAAATATGTTCCCTTTCTCATATGGAGAAATATGCATGCCGTAAATATACATTTCTCCTGACTCCACCCTGATAAAAGCTTCTTTTTATACTGCATTTTCCCATTCTCAGAGATTTTACCTCTGTACCGTGCAGAACAATTCCTGCTTCATATTTTTCAAGAATAAAATAGTCATGATACGCTTTCTTATTATTGGCGATCATCCTGACTTCTGACTTTGCCATAATCCACTCTTCTCCTGCCCTAAAATCTATCATGTCCAAATACTTTCACATACCCGAACACCTCTTTGTACGAATGCTTTACATACGCAAATATCTCTTTCTTACAGAATCCTGAAATTCACTGTCCTTTGAAGTTTATCCGCATCTGTGACGCAAATTCTCACCTTCTGTCCCGGCTTATAAGTCTTGCCTGTATGTTCTCCGACCAGTTCATAGCTTTGTTCATAAAACTCATAATGATCATCCCACATATCCGCCACATGTGCAAGTCCTTCCACCGTATTTTCCAATTCTACATAAGCGCCCCACTTTGTCACTCCCGAAATCACTCCGTCAAACTCTTCCCCGATATGATCTCTCATATACTCAGCCTTTTTCAGCTTCACAACTTCCCGCTCGGCTTCTTCGGCTCTTCTCTCCCTTTCACTGCACTGTGCCGCAACCTGCTGCAAAAGTTCAGAATAATGCTCCGCCCGGTTCTCATCAAATCTTCCTCTTAAGTTTTCTTTGATGATACGATGGATCTGAAGATCAGGATACCTTCGGATGGGCGATGTGAAATGAGTATAATATTTTGCCGCAAGTCCGAAATGTCCGGTATTTCCGTCGTATACCTCGCCTGTTTCATCGACCTGAGCGTAAGTCTGCTGATCAGATCTTCCTCCGGTTTTCCCTCTACTTTCTCAAGCAGTTTCTGGATCTCTTTCGGCCGGATCTCATTTCCGACATGGATATGATAGCCGAAGCTGTTGACAAATGCCGAAAGCTGTCTGATCCGGTCCTCATCCGGCGCTTCATGCGTCCGGTAAAGAAACGGAATCTCCCTCCAGAAAAACTCTTCCGCCACTGTCTCATTTGCCATAAGCATAAAATCTTCGATAATCTCTGTCGCCGGATTTCTGTCATACGGCTTTACTTCGATCGGTTTTCCATCTTCATCCAAAACAATCTTCGTCTCCGGAAAGTCAAAATCGATAGCGCCCCGTTTTCCCCGTTTCTGTCTGATCAACTCCGATAATTCTTTCATCATCCATATCATCGGAACGAATCCTTCATACTCACGAAGCGCCTGCTCATCCTGCTCTAATACAGCGGAAACTTTGTTGTAACTCATCCTCTTGTCAACACAGATCACCGACTCTGTAATCTCATGGGAAATCATCTCCCCTTTCGGCGAGATCGTCATGATACAGGACAAAGCAAGACGCTCTTCCCCGCATTGAGCGAACAGACCCCGTTTGACAAAATGTGCGGAAGCATCGGAATAACCCTGTCAGCCAAATAGACGCTTGTTCCGCGTTCCAACGCTTCTCTGTCGAGGGCCAATTTTTTCCTGAACATAATTCGTTACATCCGCTATGTGTACGCCGAGCACATAATTTTCTCCGTCCCGCTCTACCGATACGGCATCATCCAGATCTTTTGCATCTTCCCCGTCGATCGTGACCATTTTCACATTCGTAAGGTCTTTTTTCCCGGCACGATCCGCCTCTGATACTTACAGGCTTCCCTGACTCTGACCGCCTGATTCAAAACTTTTCGGGAAACTCTGTCTTAATGCCAAGATCCATTACGATTGACAAAATATCCGTGCCCGGATCGTTCACATGTCCGATGATCTGCGTATATCCGCATTCTACTTGATACCATGGTTGATACATGGTGCATATGCAATGATCAGGGATGGTCCCGGATAAGCCTCAGCCTCAGCGATCGCTTTAACTGTCTGATTGAAGTCAGCACCCATGGCGATCTGCGCTACATAGACATAGCCGTATGTCATTGCCATTCCCGCAAGGTCTTTCTTCTTTGTCTCTTTTCCACCTGCTGCGAACTGTGCTGTAGCACCGGTCTTTGTAGCCTTGGAAGACTGTCCACCTGTGTTAGAGTAAACCTCTGTATCGAATACCATGATATTGATGTCTTCACTTGCTAATACATGGTCAACACCACCGAATCCGATATCGTATGCCCAACCGTCACCTCCGAAGATCCACTGGGACTTCTTAGCCAGGAAGTCTTTGTTCTTAACGATATCTTTACATGTATCGCAATCACATCCGTCTAATGCTGCAACTAATTTATCTGTAGCATCTCCGTTTGTAATACCACACTGTGAATGTATCGAGGTATTCATTCCTGCTGCAGCAAGCTGCCTTAACCTCTGCTGAAGCCTGCTCTGATGCTGCAACAGTTTCAACTTTTTCTTTCAGTCTGTCTCTGATTGTTTCTGGGCAAGTAACATACCGTATCCAAACTCAGCATTGTCCTCGAACAGAGAGTTACTCCATGCAGGTCCCTTTCCCTTAGAGTTTTGTGTATGGTGTGGACGGTGAGGAGTTACCCCAGATAGAAGAACATCCTGTTGCATTTGCAATGTACATTCTGTCTCCGAACAACTGCGTTACCAGCTTCGCGTAAGGAGTCTCTCCACATCCACCACATGCTCCTGAGAACTCAAGGAGTGGCTGCTTGAACTGGCTTCCCTTAACAGTCTCTGGTTTGAACTTAGCAACAACTTCTGGTTTAACCTCGATCTCAGTTCCGAAATCAAAGAATGTCCTGCTCGGCTGCATTCTCTTCCATGCTTGCCATAACAAGAGCTTTTTCACCCTTCTTACCTGGGCAGACGTTTACACAGGATCCGCATCCTGTACAGTCATATGCGGATACAGTCATAGTAAATTTCATTCCCGGCATTCCGATCATATCAAGTGTCTTCAGTCCTTCTGGAGCCTGAGCAACTTCTTCCTCTGTAAGTGCTACCGGACGGATAACTGCATGAGGGCAGACATATGCACAGCGGTTACACTGGATACATTTGTTCGGATTCCATACAGGGATATCAACTGCGATACCACGCTTCTCATATGCTGCACCTCCGGATGGTGTAGAACCGTCTGCATAGTCAGTAAATGTAGATACTGGCAGAGTATTTCCTTCCTGAGCATTAACCTTAGACTGGATGTTCTTAACGAATGCTACAACATCGTCTTTTCCACCCTTAACTTCTGGTGTGAATAATCCTTCGTCTTCAGCAAGATTTCCAAGATTCCGGAACTTCTACTCTACTACCTGTTTTGCACCAGCATCGATAGCATCGTAGTTCATCTGTACGATCTTGTCACCTTTTCTTCCGTAAGTAGCCTTTGCTGCTGCTTTCATAAGGTCAATAGCCTGCTCCTCCGGAATGATGGCTGCAAGCTTGAAGAATGCTGACTGAAGGACTGTATTGATACGTCCGCCAAGTCCGATCTCTTTACCGATCTTGATACCATCGATTGTGTAGAACTTGATGTTGTGATTAGCGATAAATGCCTTTACCTGTCCCGGTAAGATGTTTCTCAAGACCTTCCATGTCCCAAGAGCAGTTCAGAAGGAATGTACCTCCGTCAACTAATTCCTGTACCATGTTGTACTTATCTACGTAGGACGGGTTGTGACATGCAACAAAGTTAGCCTTGTGAATCAGGTAAGTTGACTTAATTGGCTTCTTACCAAAACGCAGGTGAGACATTGTAACACCACCGGATTTCTTAGAGTCATAGTCGAAGTAAGCCTGTGCATACATGTCAGTGTTATCACCAATGATCTTGATGGAGTTCTTATTTGCTCCAACAGTTCCATCTGCTCCAAGTCCCCAGAACTTACAGTTGATGGTTCCTTCTGGTGTTGTAACAAGTGGCGTACCAACTTCAAGCGAAAGATGTGTAACATCATCGTTGATACCGATTGTAAATTTTCTTTGTCTCGTTGTTGAATACCGCAACGATCTGTGCCGGTGTTGTATCCTTGGATCCAAGTCCATAACGTCCGCAATTAACCGGAACTGCATCGAACTTAGATCCTTTTAATGCTGCAACAACATCCAAGTACAGTGGCTCGCCAAGTGATCCAGGCTCTTTTGTTCTGTCAAGTACAGTGATTCGCTTTACTGTGTCAGGGATCGCATCAACTAGAGCCTGTGCACAGAATGGTCTGTACAGACGAACCTTGACAACTCCAACTTTCTCCCCAGCTGCTGTTAAGTAATCGATAGTCTCCTCGATCGTATCACAGACAGAACCCATTGCAACGATAACTTTCTCGGCATCTGCTGCTCCGTAGTAGTTAAATAACTTGTAATCTGTTCCGGTCTTTGCATTTACCTTGTCCATGTACTCCTGTACGATTCCCGGAAGTGCATCGTAGAAAGGATTACAAGCTTCTCTTGCCTGGAAGAAAATATCCGGGTTCTGAGCAGAACCTCTCTGACATGGGTGATTCGGATTCAGCGCATGTGCACTGAATGCATCAATTGCGTCCATGCTTACCATATCTTTCAGATCTTCATAATCCCATGTCTCAATTTTCTGAATCTCGTGTGATGTTCTGAATCCATCAAAGAAGTTGATGAATGGAAGTCTTTCCTTCAAGTGCTGCGCAATGTGCAACTGGAGTTAAGTCCATTACTTCCTGTACGCTGGACTCACAGAGCATAGCTGCACCAGTCTGACGACAGGCGTAAACATCTGAGTGATCTCCGAGATATTCAGTGCGTGACTTGCCAGTGCACGTGCGGATACGTTAAACACTCCAGGAAGCTGCTCTCCTGCTACTTTATATAAGTTAGGAATCATTAACAGTAATCCCTGAGATGCCGTAAATGTCGTTGTAAGAGCTCCAGCAGCCAGTGAGCCGTGAACTGTACCTGCAGCACCAGCTTCGGACTGCATCTCTGTTACCTGTACAGTCTGACCAAAAATAATCTCTCTGCCTTGTGTTGCCCACTCATCTACATGCTCCGGCATAACGGATGATGGCGTAATCGGATAAATTGCTGCAAGATGCTGATGCTTTTTTCCCAGGAGAAAACATGATAATAGGATAAATCCCTAAATTCGGAAAGCTGATATTGTAATGCATATTATGTTATTTCCTTTCATATCCACAGAAATCAGGAACAAATCTAGTTGTCCATGCTGATTCCTGTTTTTACTGCTTTTCAATTAGAAAACAATGAATCTAACCGCTGTTTTTAAGCATATTCCCTATATCTGTTAAACGTTAAATCTGAACAGCATGATATCGCCGTCCTGTACTACATAGTCTTTTCCTTCCAGACGGATCAGCCCTTTTTCTTTCGCTGCTGTATGTGAACCGCATGCAATCAGATCATCATAACTTACCACCTCCGCACGGATAAATCCACGTTCGAAATCTGTATGGATCTTTCCTGCTGCCTGTGGTGCTTTCGTTCCTTTTTTGATCGTCCATGCACGGACTTCCGGTTCTCCTGCTGTCAGGTAACTGATCAGTCCAAGCAGCCTATAGCTTGCCTTGATCAGCTTCTCAAGTCCGGACTCTTCCAGTCCGAGATCATCCAGGAACATTTTCTTCTCATCGTCATCTAACTGAGAGATCTCTTCCTCGATTTCTGCACATACTACGAACACTTCACAGTCCTCTTCTTTTGCATACTCACGGACTGCCTGAACCCCTGCGTTGTTCACACCATCATCCGCAAGATCATCCTCAGATACATTTGCTGCAAAGATTACCGGTTTTGCTGTCAGAAGATTATACTCTGCAAGCCATGCCTGCTCGTCCTCATCTCTGTCACAAAGCTCTTTGCCATCTTTCCATCTTCCAGATGTGCTTTCAGACGCTGCAGAAGATCCAGCTTCTTTGGCTGCTGTCTTATCATTTCTTGAAACTTCACCGTCTTCGAGATTCTTCTCAAGAACCTCAAGATCTGAGAAAGATCAACTCAAGATTGATTGTCTCAATATCTCGGAGCGGATCAATACTTCCGTCTACATGGACGATATTTGTATTCTCAAAGCATCTTACTACATGAACGATTGCATCTACCTCCCGGATTAACGCCTCCGATCCTCTCAAGACCGATAAACGCATAAGTTTTCTCCTACCGTTCCGATTGTTACGCTTTCTGCTTCTACGCCCTTTTTTCCCTGAACGGTCATCTATTTCTGCGGAGTCATTGGAACAATTAAAGTACTGCGGGAAATATGCCGCTGTTTTTGCTTCTAACTCGTTTCCGCTCGTATACACTTCTTTCATTCCGGATCCATCTACACAATAAACAGTGAAGGAACGTCCTCCGAACAGGTAATCATATTCTGAATTTAAACCTTCATAATCGTTCTGATCGAAGAATACAACCTTTCCGGTTAGTCCACTGTTTTCAGCCGTAATTTTCCCGGAAGGTGATGTTTGCCCTTTCCCAAAATTACATTCTGCTTCATTAAGATATTCGTTCCACTCTCTGGAATCCCCCTCATTTGCAGTTACAATATAAGTTTTGCCGTTCGACTCAAACAGAGAAATTCCGTCCGGCATACGGATTCCGCGAAGCGACGGATAAGATACCGGCCTGTATGCCGCATCTTTTTTATCAATATCGATCGGATATTTTTCGTAATCTTCATATCCTGCGGAACAGATATTTTCTATAGAAAGTGTTTGCAGATCTACGATGGCAATGGCGTTTGCTTCCTGAAGTGTAACATAGGCTGTTTTATCATTTGCTGCAATATACTCCGGTTCTAAATCAACAGACGGAGCCGTTCTTTTTTTCAAAATCACTCCATTTTGTACAAGCTCCGCTCTTTTCGCTTCACTGTCAAAAACGGTAAAGTCAAGATGTGATACATTCTGATTTGTCAGATCAATTACAGTGACCGTTCCCTTAGGGTCAATACTTCCCGCTTCATAGCCGTTTCTTGGTTCGCCTTCATCTGCCGAAAGAATTTTTTTACTATCGGGTGTAAATGTCACCATATCCGGCTGTACACCTGCCTCATAAATCTGATCAAATGACAATGTCCCATCTGCGCCGCAAAGGAATACTGCGAGG